>Ga0070741_10000465_pt1 | contig 148645 bp, 109 predicted proteins | sample Coa_R1_4_FD_66440 | JGI IMG/M metagenome (GOLD analysis project Ga0070741, IMG submission 66440) | Surface soil microbial communities from Centralia Pennsylvania, which are recovering from an underground coalmine fire - Coalmine... | ecosystem: Environmental > Terrestrial > Soil >... | reverse complement strand
AGGCATTCTGTTGCGAGGTGGTGCGGGCGCGCACGAAGTTGGGAATCGCGATAGCCGCCAGGAGGCCGATAATGGCCACGACGATCATGATCTCCACCAGCGTGAAGCCCAATTTACGGGAGGTTTTTGCTTTCATACGGTCGTCTTTCTTTTCAGGCGGTGTGAACGTGGCGCCGGCGGGTTTTTCAAGGGTTCAACTTGGTCAATTACCGGCGGCCAACCGCACTCGCGTCTAAAGCAGGCGATATGCCACCAGTAAAGCCGGACTATGAACCTAAACCCCTCAATTTCAGGGGTCGCAGAAAAGGATGAATCACCGGGTCATCCCCGCCTGTACGCGGGTCCGCGACAGGTGTCCCGGTTCAGGACAGGGGATCGACGAAGACCAACCGGCGCAAGGAGCAGACAGGGATCAGTCGCGGGCGCCGTGTTTGCGGAGCAAATCCACGGTCCCGGTGTGCTCGTTGGCCAGGGCGTAGAAAAGGGAGGACTTGCCGCTGTAATCCTTCGCGTTCACATCGGCGCGGTGCTTCAGCAACAGCTCGGCCACCTTATCCTGTCCGCAAATGCACGCCATGATCAACGGCGCGCGGCCGGGATAATTCTTGCGGTTGATGTCGGCATGATGCCCAAGCAGGAGTTCAACAATGTGAACGTGCCCGACCCGCGAGGCGATATGAAGCGCCGTGACGCCGTGCTTGTCAAAGGCATCCACCTTCGCTCCCCGGGAGAGCAGTAGTTCGGCGATTCTTTGATGCCCCGAAATGGCGGCGTGATGCAGCGCCGTCCAGCCACCGCGATCGGCGGCGGTCACTTCAGCGCCGTTATTGATCAGAACCTCGGCGACGGCGAATTGCCCGTAGGAAGCCGCGGCGAACAGCGGCGTCGCGCCAATTTTATCGCGCGCGTTGACATCGGCCTTGCGCGAGAGCAGCAGCTTCACCAGCGCGGAGTGGCCGTAATTGGCGGCCTGATAGATCGGCGTCTGGCCCTTGCCTTCCCGGGCGTTGACATCGGCGCCCTTGTCGACCAGCAGTTCCGCGACATCGCGATGCCCGAAATTCGCCGCAAGATGCAGCGGAGTGATCTGCCAGCGATTGCAGCCGTTGACGTCGGCGCCGTTCTCGATCAGAAATTCCACCACCTCGCGAAAGCCGTAGTACGCCGCCATTTGCAATGGCGTCTGCGCCTTTTCGTCGCGCGTGTTGACATCCGCGCCGTTGGCCACCAGCAGTTTGACGACATCCAATGAGCCGCCGCGCGCGGCCAATTGCAAGGCCGTGCGCTGCTTTTCATCGAGGGAGTTGACCAATCCGGGATTCGCCTGAAGCAGGGTCTTTACCGCTTCCGCATTGCGTCGGACGGCCGCCTCATGGAGTTCCGTGGGCGATCGATTCACGTGATTCGGCGGCGATAGTAACCAAGATAAGTTTTTCGTGCAATAGCATTACTGGATCAAGCCTCGTTTTCGGAGCAGGGCGTCCATCGCCTTGTCCATCAATAAACCGGCCAGCGGCTGCGTGGTCTCGTCCAGCGCCGCCGCCGCCGCCTGCAGACGCGCAGTTTCTCCAGTTTTCGTTTTCGGATTCTCAGTGGCCAGTGCCTCCTCGACCGCGTGAACCGCAGCCTCCAGGCGCGACTGGTAATCCGTTTCGATTTCGCCCGCGCAATCCTTCAACCCCTTGCGCGTCGCCGTGACCGCCTCCCGCGCGCGCAAGGCGGCCTCGATCCAGCGCCGCGAGGCAAGGTCCTCGAAAGCGTACTCGACGGATTCCTCGACCATTCGCTGGACCGCCGCATCGTCCACGTCGACCGCCGACTTCATTTCGACCACCTTTTGCCGTCCGGTCTTGGTGTCGCGGGCCAGCACGTGCAGGATGCCGTTGACATCAATTTCGAACTGCACCCCGACGCGCGGCACGCCGCGGGGCGCCTGCTCGAAATCGATCGTGAACCGGCCCAGGCTCCAGTTGTCCGCCGCGCGTTCGCGCTCGCCCTGGAGCACGTGGATAAGCATGTCCTTCTGGCTGTCCACGGCGGTCGTGAACATTTCACCGGCCTTGATGGGAATGGTCGAGTTGCGATGAATGATCACGTTCATCAGGCCGCCAAAAGTTTCCAGGCCGAGCGACAGCGGCGTGACATCGAGTAGCAGCACATTGCGGAAGCCGCCTGCCAGGATTTCGGCCTGGATGGCCGCGCCCAATGCGACCGCCTCATCCGGGTTCTGGCTGGTGTTCAGCATCGGCCCTTCGGGACGGTGATGGTCGGTTCCCAATCGGACCGCGCCACGCGACTCCTCAAACTCGGCGCAGCCAAAAATCTCCGCGACCGTCCGCCGCACCAGCGGCATTCTCGTCTGTCCGCCGACCAGGATCACCTGGTCGAGCTCCTTCGCTTCCACTTTGGCGTCCGAGAGCGCACGGAGACAATGGGCGCGTGTGCGCGCCACGATGTCCCGGGTGAGTTCTTCGAGTTCGGCCCGCGTGAAGCGCAGGTTGAAGCTGAACTCCGGCGTCAGGAACGGAAGGCTGATCTCCGTCTCAGTAACCGACGAAAGCTGTATCTTGGCCTGCTCGGCCGCTTCCCGGATGCGCGACAACAGCGCCGGATCCTGTGAAACATCCGGCCCACCCGCCTTGCGAATCCTTCCGATGAGAGAATCCACGATCCGCTTGTCCAAATCATCGCCGCCGAGACGCGTGTTGCCGTTGGTGGCGAGGACCTGGAATACCCCTGCATTGAGTTCGAGAATGGATAGATCGAAAGTTCCGCCACCGAGATCATAGACCGCAATGCGGGCATGATCCTGCAATTTGTCGAGTCCATAGGCCAGCGCCGCCGCGGTGGGCTCATTTATTATGCGTTCAACGGTCAGACCGGCCAGCTCCCCTGCCCTTATCGTGGCGTTGCGCTGGGCGTCGTTGAAATAGGCGGGCACGGTGATGACCGCCCGCGTGACCGGTTCGCCGAGCGAGGTTTCGGCGTCATGCTTCAGTTTCTTGAGCACTTCGGCGGAAATTTCCTCCGGCAACCATGCCCGCCCGTGGAGCTCGATACTGACCGGCCCCGCGCCCTCGCCGCGCACAGGATAGGTCACGAGCATTTCCTCGCGGGCGATGTCGCTGCCACGACGGCCGATGAAACGTTTGACGGAATAAACGGTTTCGGCGGGCTTGAGCACGCGCACACGATTGGCCTTGGCGCCGACCCACGGTTCCGCGCCCGGCCCGGGCACATGGACCACGGAAGGCGTGAGCCGCCGGCCTTCGCCATCCGCGATGACCAGCGGAATCCCCGCGTCCACCATCGCGACCAGCGAATTGGTGGTGCCGAGGTCAATGCCAACGATTCTGCTCATTCAATATTCAATAAGGTTGCCACGAGCCCGGGTGCATCCGCAACCGGCAATCCACTTTGCGCGTCCCCACGTCGCGCCAATGTCGTCAATTGTTTGTGACCCGAGTTTCACCGATTGCTCACCCGTTCGCCATCGTCCCGTAAAATTTCAAGCGTAGAAGAAGTGCGCGCGCACAAACCGGCGCGCAAACCAAACAACCATTCCTTGGCAGAGTCTCTTGATGCCAGCTTGAAACGATGAGCAATCAGACTATGAAACCAAAACACAAACAGCGTTCGAATGCCAAATCCGCGATGCTCGCCCTCGGCGCCTGTGCCGCCGCAGTGCTGCCCGCCTCCGCCCAGCAGATCGGGGACGTGTTCGTCATCGCGATGGAGAATCACAACCTCACCCAACCCAACCCCACCTCCAACCCGAACCAGATTCTGAACAATCCGGCTGCCCCCTACCTCAACAGCCTGATGACCGCGGGGAACCCCAACGCCGCTCAATCCTCCTACGCCACGCAGTATTTCAATGACGGCACTGGTGTCCATCCCTCGGAACCCAACTACGTCTGGGCCGAGGCGGGCACCGATTTCGGATTCCACAGCGACGCCGATCCAACAGTGGCTAACGGCAATATCTACAGCGCGCCCACGCTCACCAGCCAGATGGACGCCAAGGGCATTTCCTGGAAAAATTACCAGGAAGACCTTCAATACACCTCCAGCCCGCAGGTCAGCAAATCCGGCACCGGCACCGTCAACCAGTACAACGGCTCGACCCAGTATAATTACGCGGCCAAGCACAACCCGATGGCGTTCTTCACCGATTCTGCGAACAAAAATGTGTTCAACCTGAGCCAGTTGACTCTCGACCTGAACAACAACAGCGTCGGCCGCTACAATTGGATCACCCCGAACCAATTCAACGACGCCCACAGCGCCCTGACCGGAGGCTTCACATATAACGGCACCCACTACACCGGCGACCAGGCCTCCGTGGCTCAGGGCGACAACTTCCTCTCGCAAATCATTCCGCAGATCATGTCCTCCCAGGCCTACAAGAACAACGGCGCCATCGTCATCTGGTGGGATGAAACCGAAGGCGGCGACACCAGCAGTTATACCATCCCCGAAATCGTCCTCTCCCCCCTCGCCAAGGGCAACGCCTACGCCAGCAGCCTGGCCATGAGCCACACCTCCGATCTCGAAACGATGGAGGAACTCCTCGGCCTCGGCACGCTGGCCAACGCCATCCCCGCCGGTGAGACCAATGTGTCTGGCGGATACAACGCCGACGGCACCGTCAACGACCTGAGCGATCTTTTCCAACCCTCCGCTGTGCCCGAGCCTTCCACCGTGGCCGTTGCCGGCGTTGGCCTCGCCCTTGCGGGACTATTCGGTTACCGCCGCAGTCTGCGCCGCTGATCTCTCACCGACCGCACAAAGCGAAACACCCCGCGCGCCTACGCAGCGCGAAGGAGCCCGTCTCCTTCGCGCTGCATTTTTTGTCCCTTCCAGTGCCGAAACAATTCGGTCTGCCGGGCTCGGAAATGATCAGCCACTGCGAAGGCTCACAGGTGGTCGGACGATAAGGGCGAAGCTGGGCCTGAAAGAGCATGGTTCGCAATTACAGTTCGTGCGGGACAGGACTCGGCAAGGGACCGGGGAAACCGCATCGTGATGCTGATTGCCTTGAAAAACTATTCCTCAATCGGGCCGCGGGTTGGGCGGGACCCAATTCTGGTTCCAGTAATAATTCCAGAGCTTTTCCAGCCTGGCGGATTCCACATGGCCGTCGAAGCATGCCGCGTTAATCGCCCCCGGCAATTCGTTCTCGGGGTCGAATCTCCTTGGCGCCTGCGCCGCGATCACGCCGCCGTGTCGCGGAATCGTCAGGCGCCCCATCCTTCCATCAAAGCCGCCCCCGTGATAACCGTTGTACAAATTGATGGGCGGCGCGTCATTGGTTCTTGGCCAGCAGTCCAGCCAGTTCCCGTCTGTGAACAGGGGCGTTTGCGCCGGATGCTGGACGGTGGACTCCTTCGTGAATACGTTCACGGCGTCCTCCGGAAGCATGGCTCCCATCTTGTTCTCCAGATGCGAATATAACCAGCCGTTGAAACAATAGCTGCCCGTCCAACTTCTTGCCGGCTCAGTGGAACTCCACTGCCAGGCATGGTCGGCCGTCCCCCATTTCAACTGGTTCGTATTTTTGGGGTCGACGTCCTGCGCCACGGGGCATAGGCGCACCGCGTCCACTTTCCCTTGATAATCGATCAGCCTCCCCATCCAGAGAATTCCATTGCCCGTGATGTCGTATGGCAGGCAGGCTCCCTGGGAATCATGCATGTACATCATGTTGGCCAGCGTGATCTGCTTGAGGTTGCTCACGCATTCCACCTGTTTCGCCTTCAATTTGCTCGATGACAATACCGGCAGCAGCAAACCCGAGAGGACCCCGATGATCGCGATGACCACCAGCAACTCAATCAACGTGAAGGCGGTCCGCCAGACGCGAACCCTGGATTCGCATTCTTCAACTGTCGGCCGGACCTTGGGATGGCGTCCCGCGTCCGTCGTGGCTTTCCAATAAAAGAGTGTTTTCATCCTTCTTGTCCCTCGATCAATCTGTGAGAATAAACTTGGCGATCGCCCGGTACCGGTCCTTCAACTGGTCAGTGCTGGAGAACGTGTGGCCTCCATGGCCGATGGTCAACTTCGCCCGGATCAAACGCTGGCAGGCATCCTGCATAAACACCTCGCATTTTTCCTGCGTCGTGACAGTGTCAACGTCGCCCACCGAGATGAAGATGCTTTTCGGAAAATCCTTCATGTCATCGGGAAGCAGGGGAAGAACAGCCGGCGATTCCACGATCACTCCATGCCAGAGTTCCGGATGGGCGACCAGCATGTCCCGAACAGCGGCCGTTCCCCTGCTGCGCCCGTCGAGATAAATACGATCAGGATCCACATTGGGGTTCTTCAGGAATTCCTTGTAGACCGCCAGCGCGTCTTCAGGCCTCGTTGGCATGCTGTCACTGGCCAGGCCGTACCGGTTGACCGAAACATAAAAAATCCCGGCATTCGCCAGAAATTGAAAGTTTTGCTGGTAACGTCCGTCGCTGAACTGGTCCATCATGACCGGATATCTTTTGTGCGGATCCATCCTGGGTGGAGAAAGATAATAATAATCCACCCTCTCGCCCAAAGCATTCGTCACTGCAGCCTGGACCGGAACAATCAATTCACTGAAGAGCGTTCCGTGCGCCTCCGAGGGAACCAATTCACGCAATTTCCGGCTGCTGATGTCATATTCCCACAAGGTCAGCAGCCGATATGAGGTGGCGCCAACGGCAAAAATCTTGTCCCGGTTCGGGGCCATACTGTAACTCCGTATCGAACTCTTCTTTTCCGCAAACAAAGTGGTGCTCAAGGCAGGATTCGTCGCTTCAACCGCGAGAAAGTTCTGGTTGCCCTTCGTCCCCACGTAGGCAAAGCCGCTTCCACCCTGCAGCCACTGCCCCTTGAATGAATGATTGCCCGTAAGCCGCGTCGTATTCGCATTGCTTGGCGCTCCCGGATCAAATTTGAAGACGTAACGGTCCTTTCCCCTGGGGGCCGTGGCGCAGTAGAGGTACTGATCCTTGCCCGGGTCATAATCGAGCCACTCCAGCACCGAGCCGGTCAAATGAGTCAACTGGTATGCCTGCCCGTCCCGGAGATCCATCTTCCAGATGTTTCCCTTGTCAACGTAGGCCACCGAATGGTCGGACGTGCAGCAAAGTGAATAGGGGATTTCGTGGCTGTTCACCTTCCGGATTTGCACTAGGCCCTTTTTCCCGTATTCCCCAAGTTCACCCGTCTCCTCAAGATTATAGACGTACAGACTGTGCGATTCGCCCATCAAAACCAGCGAATTGTCGGAAAGCCACTGCCCCTGCTCGATGGAATCGGGCGCGTCGAACGAAGTCTTCTCACCCCCGGTCCCCCCGTCACAGATCACCACGTGACGGGGCTGATTCCCCTCCCGCAGCGCCACAAACGCAAGGTGACTGTCATCCGGAGACCAGCCAAATAAATTGAACGAACGTTCCTGCGCCCGGTCGGCGGCGTTCAACGACTGGATGCGGGTGTTTGACAGGGTTGCGGTATCCACCAGGAAAATTCCGATGCCTTTCTGCACGTTGCGCCCATACAAAACGCGGTTGCCGGCGTGGTTTGCCACCGGCGCTTCCCGGATTTCTCCAACGTTATAAATCTCATCCAGCATGGCATCCATGTGCTGCGGCATCCGCGCCAGGGAACGAAGGTAAAAGCCGCCCACCACCGCGCCGAATATGACCGCGCCCACACTCCAGCCTTTGATCAACTGCCAGGTCCGGCCGACCACCGGATTTCGCAGAATGGGGATCTGTTCGCGAATACCCGCGGGTATCGCCCGCAGGATTTCAATCAAACTCCACTTGCGCCCGCCACTGGTCGCCGGCGATTGCGGCCCTTGTTCCGGTACAGTGGGAATCGGCACGGAACTGATCGGTTTGGGAGGAGCACCGGGCACCCGCAGGGCTTTGCCACAAGCGGGACACCTCGTGAACCGGCCTGCATCCCCGGCACTCACCACGACGTGCTGGCCACAATCCGGATTGGAACAGTTGAATCGAATGTCCGCCGAGGCCGGCACCTGCAGGGACGTCCCGCACGCGGGACAGGTGACGCTTTTGCCGGCCATCGCCTCGTCCACGGCGATGCGCTGCTGGCATGCGGAATTGGAACAATTGAACTTGATGCTCATCGCGATCCGGTGCGTCAAATACCTGCCGGCTTTTGCCGGGCTTCCGCCGCGGCTTGCGAGGCGGCCGATTTGCGGGGCACGCACCAACCCAGCAACAGGAATCCGTAGCTTCCCACCCCCATCCAGCCCAGCGCCCCCCATAAAACGCCATCCAAAAGGCGCGGACGGATGGGGATCATCTCGGCGAGGTTGCCCAGACAACTGCAAAGGTGCGCAGAGTGATTCCACCAAAGGCCCGCCCGGTACAAAGCAAAATTGGTCGCCAACCAGGCGATCAGCATCAGCTTCATCCGATCATTTCGGCCGGTGAGAAGAAAGGCCGATACGGCAAGTTCCAGCAGACCGGCCAGGAGAAAAAAATGGCGGTTGGAAATATTCAAAACCGGATCCATGCGCATCAGGGTGGGGACATGGTCGGCCGCACTCACCAGCTTGGCCGCAGCCGTCATGAACAAAATCACGGCCGCCGACCAGATAAACCACCCTCGCGCTCTTTCCAGCATTCGCATCTTTCTTTAATCTTCCGGACGTATGGTCCAAATGTTGGGATGTCGCTTGTCGTTGTTTGGGTCCTTCGGATCCTGTTTTCCAATGGACTCCAGAGGATACAACAACTCGACGTGGCCATCCACCATGAGGTAATTGATTTTGCCGCCGTGGAACTGGTCGGGATTGATTTCTTTCTTGTCCACGTGCTCGTTGGGACCTGGAATGGTTGCTCCGGAGACGTCAAACGCCAGGTTCGCCGCCTCGGCATGCTCGGTCAACAAAAGGGTGCTGGCAGGCGCCGTTATCATGCTCAGTTTAATGGCCGGCAAAGTGACCTTGGCCGATATGATGGCATTTGTCCCCGTGGCAGCCGCTGCAGGTTCGTCGGGTGCAATCCTTCTCAAAGCAGCCATGGCTTTTCCGCCCCTGGCCCACCAAAGCCCGATACCCGTGTGGTTCTCCGGTCCCGGAGGCCAATCATTGGCTTTCATGTTATGCTCGGGCATCGCGAAAGTCCGGCGAGCCTGGTCTCCCTTGCCGGGTATCGTGTCCTCCGGACAGCGCAATAGGTGCTTTTGAACCATCCCTCGAGGTCCCGGAGGAACATAAGGATAGATCAATTTGTCCCAGGACTTGCTTTGCCTGGCTTTGGCGCCGTCATAACGAATGTAGGCGTAGGGCAATAAGTCCGCATTGGCCTGCTCATACAGGTTCATCGCCAGGCCGAGCGCCTTCAGATTGGCCGCGCATTGCCCTGTCTCGGACAGCGTTCGAGATCGCATCGCAAAGCCAACACCGGCTCCAATCAGCACAAGCACCCCCAGAATAATGGCAACAACCTCCGTCCGGGTCGCCCCCTCCTGGCTGCGCTTCAGCGTCTCAAGTCTGTTTTTGCCTGATTTGATTGGAAAGCACACCATAACCCCGAGACTCCACACGTTCGCCGGCCTGCCGCATCTCCGCAGGCAACACCTCCAGCCGGGAAACTCGTGCAATGAGCTTAGGGTTACTCGGAGCGTCTCATACTGTCAAGCTGTTTCCCATTTGTTATAAGTACCGCCAACACTTACAGGTAATTGGAAGCCATCTCATAAATAAGCGTAGATGACGCGGCCATTCCCGTGCGACTTTGCGGCAGGGGACAGTCAATCGCATGCGTGCCATCCTCGTTAAATCCCTTGAGCAGAAACGAAAAAGGCGCTGCTGAGGCGCAATATCCGTGCGCTCAGAATCCAAATCAGAAGCTGCTCATTCATGTCTCCAATCTAGAGACAGCCGTGATTTCTGGCCTTAACCGGCGTCAAGGTTTCTTCAAAAGGCGCGACGCCGTCTGGGCCCCATTATTCCGGCGTTTTCGGCCGCCCGGCCTCGCATTCCTGGAGCCGACCCTGCAGAAACGCCTGCTCGGACTTGATTTCCGCCAGTTCCAGCGATTTTCGGAAATGCTTTGCCGCGGCTTCGTGGTGGCCCAGGCGCGACTCGAATTCCCCCAAGACCGCGTACAACAAATAATACGAATCGAGTTTGCCCAGATCGCCGATGGCTGCAACAGCGTCCAAACCGGCCTGGGGACCGCGCAAATTTCCGACCACTATGGCGCGATTCAGCGCCGCCACCGGTGAGCCGTCGCGGCGTATCAATTGATCGTAGAGCATCAGAATGCGCTCCCAATTGGTGGACGCATAATCCTTCGCTTCGCAATGGCACGCGGCGATGGCCGCCTGTAGATGATATTCCGTGATCTGGTCCCCCGCGGCGGATTTCGCCAGGTGAAGCATTCCGCGCGCGATCATGCCCTGGTCCCATTGCGACCGGTCCTGATCCTGCAAGCGGAGCAGGTTGCCCTGGTCATCCATGCGCGCGGGAATGCGGGCGGCGCTTAGCAGCATCAACGCCAGCAGCGCGTGCGTCTTGGGCTGATCGCCGGCCGCATGCGCCGCCAGCAAGCCGGCCAGGCGAATGGCCTCGTGGCAAACCTCCTCGCGCACGAGTCTTTCACCGCTCGACGCCTTGTAACCCTCATTGAACAACAGGTAGAGCGCCTGCAGCACACCGTCCAATCGCCGTCCCAGCTCCCCGCCCGCGGGAATTTCGAATGGAATGTTCGCCTCGCGGATTTTTTGCTTTGCGCGCGTGAGTCGCTTGGCGATCGCGGCGTCGGTGGTGAGAAAAGCGCGGCTGATTTCGGCGGTGCCGAATCCGCAAAGGGTTTTCAGCGCGAGCGCCGCGCGGGCGTCCTCGGGGATTTGCGGGTGACAGCAGACGAACATCATGCGCAGCCGGTCGTCGGCGATTTCCTGCTCGGAGAAAATCACCCCTTCCGGCCCGCGCTCCGGCCGGTCCATCAAATGGACGATCTCCGCCTCCTTTTCGCGAAACACCTTCTGCCGCCGGACCACGTCCAAAGCGAGGTTGCGCGAGGTGCGCATGATCCACGCGGACGGGTTCTCCGGCACGCCGTGAAACGGCCACGTTTGCAACGCGCGGGCGAGCGCCTCCTGCACCACGTCCTCGGCCAGCGTCAGGTGTTCGAGGCCGAAGATGCCGGTCAGGATCGCCACCATCTTCGCAGATTCATGGCGAAAGAGATGCTCCACCACGTGAGAGACTTCTCCCGTGGGCGATTCCTGAACGTTGCTCTCCGGCGAACTCACCACGCTGCTTGTTACCGTTGCCACAAGATACAAGCAACGAAAAGTCGGCGCGCCAAAAAAACCCGCCCGGCTCCCTTCACTTCAGTGTCGCCGGAACAACTGCTGAGGTTCTTCCCCTACCCTCCTCCTCACAATCCAAACAAAAACAACCCCGCCCCCGCGGCGATCGCCACGTACTGCTTCCCTCCCACCAAGAACGTCACCGGCCCGCCGTGAATCTGTCCGCCCGTCTGGAATCGCCACAACGGCTTGCCGGTCCGCGCATCCAGCGCATAAAAATATCCGTCCCGCGTCCCCGTAAAGAGCAGGTCTGTGGCGGTGGTCAGGATTGCGGCGTTCGAGGATGTTTGCTCCTTGAATTCCCAGCGCACTTCGGCCGTGGTCGGGTCGATGGCCTTGACGACGCCGTACGGCTCCTGGCCCAGCACGTTGCGCGTGCCGCCGCCGTCGTAATTGCGGCCAGGCGCATAGTCCTCCTTCATCTTGTAAAAGACCTGCGCGTAATCCTCCTGCCCGTGCACGTAGAACAATCCGGTGAGCGGACTGTACGACGGGCTCGGCCAGTTCACCGCGCCTTCCAACCCGGGATAAACCAGCACGCCGTCCGCATTCGGTTCGTTGCCCGGGATCAGGATCGGGTGTCCATGCGCGTCAAGCCCGCTGGACCATGTTTGTTTGGCAAACGCCTTGCCGGTGATGAACTCGCCGGTCGCGCGATCCAACACGTAAAAAAAAGAATTGCGATTCGCCTGCACCAGCAGTTTGCGCGGCTGCCCGCCGATCGTGGCATCCACCAGCACCGGCACCTGGTTGGCGTCCCAATCGTGCACATCATGCTGCGTGTATTGAAAATGCCACTTCAACCTGCCCGTGTCCGGATCGAGCGCGAGCACGCAGCAGGAGTAAAGATTATCGCCGGGACGATCATCTCCGTCGTAATCAGGCCCCGGGTTGCCCGTGCCCCAGTAAAGTGTGTTCAGGTCCGGATCATAGGTGCCGGTCACCCACGTGGACGCGCCGCCGTGCTGCCAGCTATCGCCCTTGCCCCAGGTTTCATTCCACGGCTCTCCCGGCGGCGGAATGGTCCAGAACCGCCAGAGTTGCTTGCCCGTCTTCGCGTCGTATGCATCGAGAAATCCGCGAATCCCAAATTCCCCGCCCGAAATTCCCACGATGATTTTGTCGTGCACCGCCAGCGGCGCGACGGTCTCCGACATGCCCAGCTTGTAATCGGCAATCAGCGTGTCCCAACGTTCCTTGCCGGTGTTGGCGTTGATGCAAACCAGGTGGCAGTCGAAAGTGGCCACGTAAAGTGAATCGCCCAGCACCGCCAGGCCGCGGTTCACCGGGCCGCAGCACCCTGCCACGTCGTTCGGCATCGGCCGGCGGTAATTCCAGATCGGCCGGCCCGTCCGGCCGTCGAGCGCGGTGATCACGTTCGGCCTTTCGGTCACATAGATCGTGCCGTTGATCACCAGCGGCGTCGTCTCCCACTTGCCCGCTTCGCGCGATTGATAAATCCAGATCGGTTTCAGCGTGGCGACGTTCGAGGGGGCGATCTGTGTCAGCGAGGAAAACCGGTGGCCGGAATAATTCCCGCCGTACGTAAGCCAGTTCTCCGGTTCGTCGCCGGCGTGCCGCAGGCGTTCAAACGGCACATCCACCTGCGCAACGGCGGACACGGCGGCCAGCAAGGCGGTCAGGGAAAGCGGCAGGAGCAGGGATTTCATTTGGTATCGCGCAGGCTGACAAGAAACGCCACCAGATCGTCCAGTTCATCCGGTGTGAACGCGCCCAGGTAGGAAGGCATCGGCGACTTGCCCCATTGTTTGTCGATTTCAGCGAGCTCGTCCTTGTAGAACGAGAACACGCGGCCGGTCACGTCCCGGAGCTGAATGGAAAAGGTGTCTTCATTCACGCGCACGCCCACGATCTCTATCTGGTTCGTCGTGACGACCCGCAGATAAAGAAAATTCTCCGGCAGGCTGACGTCGGAACGGAAGGCGGAATAGCTCTGCGGCACGTCGGCATTGGGATCAAGGAGCGCCCGACGCAAATAAGCCGCGCTGCGCCGGCGTCCGACGGTGGTCAGGTCCGGCCCGATTGCCGCGCCTTCGCCCCGAAGCGTATGGCACTGGGCGCACGCGCCCTTGATGGCGTAGATCTTCGCCCCGCGCTCCGGATTCCCGGGAACAACCTCCAGCGGACGCGACCCGAGCGACCGCACGAACGCCGCCACCGAGGGAACGTCTTTCCTATCGATTCGCGCCTGCGGCATCTCGGTGCCGCCGATGCCATCGGAAATGATGCGAATGAGGGAGGCATCATCGCTGGCGCGCGGCAACGTGGGTTGGGCGAGCGTAGGGCCTTTGCCGCCTTCACCGCCCGGCCCGTGACAGACCGCGCAATGGACTTCGAACAAACGGTGGCCTTCCTCGAGATTCGTCACCACCGTCACCTGTGCCATTCCCGTTCCTGCTGGGGCCGCCGCGACCTGTGCCATGGCTGCCGGGGCCGTGAGCACGGCGAGCACAGCACAAAACGCGAGGCGGATTCTCAGTGGCACGCGGGGAAAATAAATGGCATGCAGGAACCGGACAAGTGAAAACCGCATTCTAGTTGTCGGAGAGCGAATTGCGCCAAAAGTTTTGTGATGAAGTTGGGGCACCGCTCTACCAAAGCGCCGGGATGCAGCACAAGAGCAAGCTGCTGAAGCGAGAAGCAGGTCCAGATGAAGCAGATCGTTTCTTGAGTATTTGCCGGTTAGAGCCTCAAGAGCGCTCGAACCCTGGTCTTGATCTGCTGCTGCCGTTCCCAAGATACGAGTCCAAGCGATGAGTGGAGTTTCGACTTCTCGAGTGTGAACAGGAAATCACATTGGCAGGCTGTCGGCGTCTGGAAGCCATCGGCCGTGTCCAGGACAACGTCCGTGCTTTGAGGCTGGCTTCGCAGGGTAAAGCAGGCGAGACCATTGACGACGAGCTTTTGTTTGGCGACGCAACGCTCCTCCCCGGATAGAACGACAAACCAGTGGTCCTGTTTGAAACCTTCCGGACGGCCCTTGAGGACCTCAAATTGCTTCATTTGGCATCCCGTTCCTCAGACCCTACATCCACTCTTGCGCTGGCCGCCTCCAAGGCAGTCTGTTCCTTGTCCACCCGATCATACAGGTGCGGATCATAGGGAATCTGGTCCCGTTTTTCCGAGACACGAGTCAGCACGACCATGTCTGGCCGGCTGTCATCCACCACCCATTCCTGCCCTGGCTTAGCGGTCGGGATCCGGATGCGCTTTTTGTCGTCAACTGTGGCGATCGTCATGGGGGAAAATTCCCACATTGAGCGACTTTTTTCAACTGTTTTCAACCAGACTTGAAAGTACTGGTTCACCAGGATTGCTGAAATCTATACTCCTGTGCGCAGATTCAGAGACCTTTCCCATTGTCCGTATGCTGCTCCTCCGCTATGATCCGCCCCATGTCCAAGACGAAATTTCAGACGCTCCTCGCTGTTGCCCTGAGCCTGTCTGCCTTCTGCCAGACTGTCCCCGCGGCAGATTCCCCGGCGACTCCCGCTGTTGATCTCAAGAAGGATTCCGTGGTCTACGTCGGCACCTACACGGAGACGAAGAGCAAGGGCATATATTATTACCGGCTCAAGACCGAGGGAAACGAGGTGTCGCAGAACATCACGCTCGTGCCGCTTGGCCTCGCCGCTGAGGCGCAAAACCCCTCCTTCCTCGAAATCGATCCCAGGCGAAAACTGCTGTTCGCCGTGAACGAGATAACCAACTTCGAGGGCAAATCGGCCGGCGCGGTGAGTTCCTTTGCCATCGACCCCGCCACGGGCAAATTGAATCTCCTGAGCCAGCGCTCTTCCATGGGGCCCGGGCCGTGCCATGTGGTGCTCGATAAGACGGGCAAATACGTTTTTGTCGCCAACTACGACGGTGGCAGCGTGGCGATCATGCCGGTGCATTCCGATGGCCAGTTGGGCCGGGTCACCTGCTTCGTGCAGGACACGGGCAAGGGGCCAAATGCCGCCCGTCAGGAGGGACCGCACGCGCATTGTGTCACGCTCGATCCGGCCAACCGCTTCGCGTTCGTGTGCGACCTCGGCATCGACAAGGTGATGATCTATCATTTCGACAGCGACAAGGGCACGCTCCTCCCAAACAATCCGCCGTATGCGAAGCTCAAGCCCGGCGCCGGCCCGCGCCACATGGTCTTTCGCCCGGACGGCAAATTCGCCTACGTCATCAACGAACTGGACTCCACCATCACCGTTTTCTCCTACGATCCCAACACGGGCTCCCTCACGGAGGTGCAGTCGGTATCCACGCTGCCCGGCTATTATGACGGCCCGAACACCGCCGCTGAAATTGCGATCGTCCCTTCCGGGAAATTCCTGTTCGCATCGAATCGCGGCAATGAAACCGTGGTGCTCTTCCAGATCGATCCTGACAAAGGCACTCTCGATTGGGTGGAGGAGCAGAACACCGGCGGGAAGAAGCCGCGGCAGTTCGGCATTCAACCGTCCGGCAAGCACCTCGTGATCGCCAACCAGGACTCCGATACGCTGCTCGTCTGCCGCATTGACCCGGTGAACGGCCGGTTGAAGCCTTCCGGGGTGTTCGCCGAAGCGCCCTCGCCGGCATGCGCGATCTTTCTCGATCCGGACAAGACCAAACCTTGAGGCGCCGCCTCAACAACTCAGAGGGAATCACCATGGAACTGAATCGCAGAAAATTCCTCGCCGCGGGCAGCGCGCTGGGCGCGTTGTCAATTGTGCCGCGAGTCTTCGCGGATTGGGAACCGAGTTCGCGCTACCCCGATCCCTCGGTCAAGGTGATCGACCAGTCCTTCGCCAAATACAAGGTCACCCTCGCCAAGGTCGAAAGGATCGCCACCGGCATGCGCTGGGCCGAGGGCCCGGTCTGGTTCGGTGACGGGCGCTATCTGCTCTGGAGCGACATCCCGAACAATCGCATCATGCGCTGGGATGAGGAAACCGGCGCCGTCAGCGTCTTTCGCAAGCCCTCGAACAACGCCAACGGCAACACCCGCGACCGCCAGGGACATCTCCTGACCTGCGAGCATGACTCCCGCCGCGTCACACGCACGGAATACGATGGCTCCATCACCGTCATCGCCGACCAATACAACGGCAAGCCGCTCAATTCGCCCAACGACATCGTCTGCAAATCGGACGGCTCCATCTGGTTCACCGATCCGCCCTTCGGCATTCTCGGCTATTACGAGGGCCACGTCGCCGAGCCTGAGCTGCCCGCCAACGTCTATCGCTGGGATCCCGCAACCAAAAAAATCGACGTGGTCGCCGACGACATCAACCGCCCCAATGGCCTCGCGTTTTCGCCGGACGAATCCAGGCTCTACATCATCGAATCCGGCTCCACGCCGCGTTACATTCGGGTCTATGACATGACAGATGGCGGCACGCGGCTGACGGGCATGCGCAAGCTGATCACAGCCGAGAAGGATGGCACGCCCGACGGAATGCGCGTGGACGTGGACGGCAATCTCTGGTGCGGCTGGGGCATGGGCGCCGAAGGCCTCGATGGCGTGGTCATTTTCAACTGCGATGGCAAGCGGATCGGCCGCATCGATCTCCCCGAACGCTGCGCCAATCTTTGCTTCGGCGGCCTGCATCGCAATCGTTTGTTGATGGCCGCGAGCACTTCGGTTTACTCGCTGTTCACCAATGCCCAGGGCGCAACTGTAGGTTAAGTGCGCTGCACGCGGGGCCTTTTCCATCATTACCATGAAGCCATTCGCATTCATCAGCCTCGCTCTTATATTGTGCCGCTTGCCCCTGTTCGGGCAGGAAATACCGTCAACTTCAACCAACACCGTTTCCGCCCGCGCCGCCCGTGTCACTTCGCCCGAGGTTGAGCCGGACCGCCGCGTCACTTTCCGCCTGTTCGCGCCCAAGGCGAACGAAGTGCTGCTCACCGGCGAATTCATGCATGGCGCCACGAACATTCAGAAAAGCGAAAGCGGCGTCTGGAGCATCACCATCGGGCCGCTGGAGCCGGAGATTTACAATTACAATTTCACCATCGATGGAGTGAAGACCATTGATCCCGGCAACGCCCAGGTGAAGACCGGTTCCACGCCTTCGACCATCGAAAGCATTCTCGAAGTGCCCGGCGACAGCCCGGCTTTCTACGACGGCCGCGACGTTCCGCATGGCGAAATCCGCACCCACTGGTATGAATCAAAATCGCTGAACACCCTCCGCCGCCTCACGGTCTATGTGCCGCCCGGTTACGACAAGAGCGGGCGCACACGCTATCCGGTCCTCTATCTCCTGCACGGCGCCAACGCCGACGAGGATTCCTGGCATCAACTCGGCCACGTGAACTTGATCCTCGACAACCTCCTTGCGGCGGGCAAGGCGAAGCCGTTCATCGTGGTGATGCCATTCGGATACGGCGTCCCGCCCGGCAGTTCCAACGCGCTCGGGCAGAACACCACCATGTTCTGCCGCGATCTGCTTGGGGACGTGATTCCCTACATCGAGTCCAGCTATCGGACCGAGCCTGACCCTGACCACCGCGCGCTCATCGGCTTGTCCATGGGCGGCGGCGAAGCCCTGAGCATCGGGCTCAATCACCTCGAACGCTTCAGTTACGTCGGCGGCTTCAGTTCCGGCCTGGGGCGTGTGTCGGATTTCCCGAAGACATACGCCAGCCTTATCGCCGACCCCGGCGCCGCCAACAAGGGGCTTCACCTTCTCTGGGTTGGCTGCGGCCGGGACGACGGCGCGTTCGCGACCTCCAGGGCCTTCTCCGAATTTCTGACCCAGAACAAGATCACGCACACGTTCCACGAGAGCAGCGGCGCGCACACCTGGATGGTCTGGCGGCGGTACTTGCACGAAGTGGGGCCGCTGTTGTTTCAGTAGATCGCTCGATGCGCCTGGCGTGGTTCCGCGGGCGTGGTGTTCGCTGAGGAGCGGCGCAAAGTCCTGCAGATTGCGCGGCACTTTTTGCCCGGCGGGGACATTATCAAGTGAATGCACGAATCGGGTGACATTGAACTGCGCCAGGGATGGATCGGAGGAGGCCTTTGCGCAAATGGTGAACCGGGTGCGCCATCCGCGCTCATTTATAAGATGGTTCTCAGAAATGTAATGCACGGGTGATTTTTGACTGGACAGAGGAAAAAAACCTAATATCTTCTCGCGCGGTTATGGAAGGAACGCAGCTTCGTAGTAGACAGACTTTAAGTGCTCGTGCAACTCAATGGTCTCATTCTTTTGCCGGGTTACTTTTGCTGGCTTTTTCTGGATCCCATTTTCTGATGCTTAGGGTCAACAGCCCGGCCCAGCACTCGCTAAACACAGTATTTCCATTTGCGACGAACTGGACAATTTTCTTGTTGGCTGGATTTTTCGAATTACTGATTTCCGTGACATGCCTTCGATACCGAGGTCGCGATCAGGCTAACGCGGGTCTTTTTGGCTTCGTATTGGTGATGGTGTGGTATCGCTGGGCATTAGGCTTCACAGGTGGAGAGCGGACCTGCCATTGTCTGGGAATCCTGGGACAGGCTTTGCATCTCAGCAAGACGGAGGAAAAGGTCATACCGATTCTTGTATTATGCCTGTTTTCGCTGATGGTGATCCCGTGGGCGGTTCGCACGGTCGCGGAGACCTTTTACGCTTGCCGTAAGCGTATTATTGGGCGTGCGGCGGCGTTCACCATCCTTTTTTCATTGGTTTCACTGAATTCCTACGCTGAGAGCGCCATTCGCATTGCGGGCCAATACAATGCCTACTATTACAACCCCCTAACGGGCGACGTTCATACCAACAGGACCAGGCACGCTGCATTTACTGTTATTCTGTCGGGAAAGCAGCGGAGTATTTTCGTGACCAACACCGCTGTTGAAGGGGAGGGGAAACTGACGCCGTGGGAAGGAGTGGTTTTCGATGGAACCAATACCTACACGTTTCTTCCGGAGTACCGTAGCGGGAGGGGAACAAGATATCCCGTAAAGGTGACAGTTTCTCCTGGCCCGCTATTCATCAGGGATTTTGATGAATGGCTCGACATAGAGGTGCCCTGGATGACCTACGGATTGAACCCGCGGGATGTGCCGACCAATGACATGGGAATAGTGGAAATCCCTCTCCCTTGGTACGACCAGCGCCACAACCCCTCGGCTTATGGCGATGAATGGAAGATTGTCGCGTCTGGAGATGAGAGGTTCATGTCTTATTGTGAAATGGTGGGAAATACGAATCTTGATCTGACGCTGGAAAAGGAATTGCTCAGGCCGACTCTCAATTATCCGGCAAGCCTGGGGACACGCAATCGTTACGCTGAGTTGATTGGCCTCAGAAGGGATCAGATCCCGCAAGGATTTGTCGAAGCCCGCTATAAGTGCGATCGCTGGCTCGAGACCAATGGTTTTACGGTGCCGATGGCTTCGGAATTCGCCCGCTACGTGAATGTTTGGGCGACGAATCATTTTGGGTTCACGGCGGAATTGAAGGCGTCCAGTGTCTCCGTTCAGCCCGGCTCGAGATCCCTTTTAGCTGATCCAACAGCCAAAACATTTGTTGCGGATTATCGTTACCGGCGGGAGGACGGGAATCGCGTCTCGCCCTCTGTGGAATATGTGGTGGGAAACGGAGATTCATGGAAGTCTGCGGAAGATCCGGAACTTTTGCGCCTTTCCAAGCTGGGTTCGGCTGAAGCTGCGGATTTGAGCTATGCTTCTGACCGGAAGCGGAGCCATCTGGCGTGGCTGGTTTTGGCAGTCCTAAGTTTTCCTTTACTTCTGAAGTTAGGCGTGTACAAAAACAACACAGAAACCCAAAGCAAATGAAAATAACAAAACAACATGTCGCACTGGGCCTGCTTATGGCGGGTGTAATCCTCTGTTCGGTCGCCAAGGTACTTGCGCTCGGACAAGGCTCCTGCAAATTGGCCGACTGCGTCAACGTAACCTGCTACTGGACCGAATGGGTAGGCAATGCTGAGAGTGGCTACAGCACAAGTCACAACGGAAATTGTGAGTTGCACGGATCGGCCAGCAGCGGTTGCATCTGCAAGTGACCTTCATGCGAGACCGGAATGGCCTCAGGCAGGCCGTTCCGGTTTCTGCGTGTAATTCTTAATTAGCCGGGCGGCGTGGAAGTGCTCCTTGCTCGCGGTCTTCTCCGCCCGGACTTCTGGCGCCCTTGTTTGCTCGGCCCGCTGGAGACCCCGGCTTATTGGGCAAAGTGAATTTTAAGCTGCTGAATCCGCCTTGCTACTCCTCATTGTTTCTCCTCAAAAATACGTTTCGAGCTCAACTTCGGCCCCATGATCACATCGTTAGGGCTTCGGTGCTGATTTGAGGACGGCTTCAGGTCTTCCGGCCCACGCTTGATTACAACACAGGTTCGCCTTCGCTGGCGCAAGAATTTGACGTGAATAAGTACCTGCAGATATTCAACGAGCAAAGCCTGGAAAACAGACGGATGATCCTGCGCTTCTGCCTTTTCCTGGTCACTTGGGGGACGTTTGTCAGTTGTCTCGAAAATGGGTTTGTAAATTCTGATGACCAGGAATACGTCTATGCGAACCCGCACGTTCTGTCTGGACTAAGCGTCCAGAATTTAATTTGGGCTTTTTCGCGGTCGACAGGCGCCAACTGGCACCCTCTTACTATGATTTCCCATATCCTGGACTCTCAGGTCTATGGTTTGCACCCTTGGGGTCACCATTTGACCAGCATCATAATTCACAGTTTGAATTGCATGCTGGTTTTTGCGTTGCTGGAGCGAGCCACCGGGCGAATCTGGAGATCTTTCTGGGTGGCGTTATTATTCGGAATTCACCCGCTCCGGGTTGAATCGGTGGCATGGATCTCGGAAAGGAAGGATGTCTTGAGCACCCTGTTTGGGATGCTCGCGCTGCTTGCGTATGTGTCGTACGCGGCAGAAGTGGGCACGGAAGGCAAGCGGAGGCGTCATTTCTCGCTCGCCGCGCTGTGGTTCCTGTTGGGTCTGATGTCGAAGCCCATGCTCGTAACACTGCCATTTCTTCTCCTGTTGCTTGATTTTTGGCCTTTGCAGCGGTGGAACAGCGTTGGGGCTTTTCAATTGATCAAGGAAAAAACCGCCTTTTTCTTCTTGTCCGCCATATTCTCCGTCGTGACACTCTTTACACAGAATCGGGCGCTTTATCCGGTGCAATTCCTGTCATATTCTTTGCGCCTCCAAACCGCGGTGATTTCCTATTGCAGATACCTCGCTAAGATCTTCTATCCGGTGCAACTTGCCGCTTACTATCCTTATCCGGTCCATTGGCCGATTTCGCGCGTGATTGTATCGGTGGTGTTGCTGGTCGCATGCACGGCGTTGATCGTCCCTTTTTGGAGAAAATGTCCGGCGGCATTGACTGGCTGGTGTTGGTTTTTGGGCGTCCTCCTCCCCGTAATCGGCCTGGCACAGGTCGGAAGCCAGTCGATGGCCGATCGTTACACGTACCTGCCGTCTGTCGGGATTTTCATCCTCCTTGTCTGGGGCTTGTGCGATGTGGGAGAATATTTCAGAATTCCGGTCCCGGTAATTGTCGTTATCGGAATCATTTCAGTTTCGATTTGCAGTGTATGCACCAGACATCAAATTGCGTACTGGAAAGATGGTGAAACTCTGTTTCGACACGCGCTTGCTGTGACAGAAAACAATTACGTCGCACACACGCTTGTTGGATACGACGATATTGCAGAAACCAATTACGACGCGGCAACCGCCCATTTTCGGGAAGCGATCAGGATCAAGAATGATACCGCCGGCGCCTGGACCGGCTGGGGTATCGTGCTCACACGGGAGGGTCAACTCGCCGAGGCGATCGACAAACTCCGAGTCGGCGTCTTGCTCGACACAAATAGTGCCAAGGCTCACAAGGAACTCGCCGTTGCATTGCTGGCCAGTGGAAAACGCGATGAAGCCATCACGAATTTTCAGTGTGCGGTGAATCTTCAGCCAGGCGACTCAGGTGCACTCGTCGAATTGTGCAGGCTTACAAATTCGGAACCCGTTAGGGACAACCACGCCAAATGATGTTGATGAATGTCCATTGTTCGCTTCTACCGAGGCCGACTCAATGGGCTGACAGCAGTCCCAACAAGCGCGTTCGCCGGTCGTCAGGGAGTGAAAGGTTTTGGACCGCCTTGCGCGCGGCGGCCTTGTCTGTGTCGGACATGTTCGCTATCCGGTCGGGCGCTTCGGGATCGTAGGCGAGGGCGCGAATGGTGGTTTCGAAGAAGGGCTCGCGGCGCGGGTCGTCGGCGGCCAGATTGTTGAACCACGTGGCGGCGGCATCGGGTTGCGCCAGCCGCCACTCCACATACGCCACGGAGCCGGCGGTTAAAGCACGGTCCGCCGGAAGGCTGGCGGCCCAGTTGAGAGTTCCCAGGGGGTCCTTGCGCACCAGTTGCCGGGCGAGCGCCTCGTCCGCGCCTGGCGGAACCTGTGCCGCCCCCAATGTGGCCAGGAATGCCGCCATGGATTTGGGATCGGACGTCGCCCATTCCCACTGGATTTGCTTGAGGACGCTGCGTATCGAATCTGTGTCCAGCCCCGCCAGCCAGTTCACTGCCTCGGGTTTTGCGGCATTGGTGGACTCGAATTGAGGAAACCACTGCCGGGCGACTTCGGCAGCGGCTTGCGAGCGGGCGGGTGAGGGGTCCAATTGCGCGACCAATGCGCCTGCGGCCGCCGGGTCCTTGGAAGCGGCGCCCTTCAATACCGCGCCGACGCTTTGAGACAGCGCGCTTCCGGACAAATTCTCCTGCGTCCAGTCGAGCGCAGCGGCGGCATCCTTCTTCGCCCAACTTTCCACGAACGCCGGGCTCAGGCGATTCCGGGTGCGATCATCCGTCGCTGCCAGCCAATCCGCCGCGGCATTCAGATCCTTGCCCGCCCATTCCTTCAGCACGGTATTTTCCAGCAACGATCCCAGTTGTCCCGGGTTGGCCGCGGCGAATTGAAGCGCGCCGGCCGGATCGGTTGCCGCCCATGCCTTGCCTACCGACTCCATCGTCATTTCCGAGGCGTAACCTGCCGGGTGTCGCAGCGTGAATTCGGCCGCGTGCCGAGGGTCGGCGGCGGCCCATTTGTCGATCGCGGTCATGTTCGGCCCAAAGTTGTCAATCCGCCATTCGGAGAACAGGGCCAACCCCCGTTCCGCGTCATTACGGGCCACCGCGGCGGCAACATCATCCCGCCAGTTCTTCGATCCAAAATCCCCGGCATTGTTGATCGCGGCTATGAGCGCATCCGGATCCTGCTTCGCCCAGGTCCGGAATAAGATTGAGCTAAGATCCCAGAAATCGCGCGTGGCGCCGGCCTTGAACACGCCAGCCAGGTAATTGAAGAAGCTCTGCGGCGCTACTTGTGCCCAGCGGGTAGCCACAAATCTCATTGCCCCCGGATTGTCTTTTGCCAGCTTCAACAATCTTGGAAAATCCCCCGGTGCGGCCTTCTCCAGCGCCTCGGCCCAATACAGCCAGCGCGTGACTCCAGACGACATCGCCAGGTCGTGCGCCAGTTTCGTCGCCAGCGCGGAATCGTCGGGCGTCTCAGCACTCGTCTGGCTCGTCTTTGCAGGGGACAGTTGCCGCGATCCACCCTCCGAACCCGCGGACGCTCCGGACGATAAGTGGGATGCTCCAAACCCACGGTGCCGCAGGACAAATCCCGTTGCCAGCCCGAGCACGGCGGCAGCTACAATCACGAGATAGCGCTGGTATGTTTTCATGATCACCGGGTGTTTGGCGTTTTCGGCAGCGCCTGTTCCAGCCGGGACCTTGTTTCCTCGGGGAAGGGGCTCGACGCGATCAATTGTTGCGCCGTCGCAGGATCGCGCACGCCCAGTGTCTTGATCGCCTGCGTGGCGGCGCTTTCGCGTTCCGTGGGATCGCTGATGCTCAATGCCCAGTCCCAGGCTTCGCGCGGATACTCATTGGCAACGGCGCCCACGAGCGATTCAGCGCCGTGATCACGCTCGGGGCCTGCGGGCAGCGATTCCACCCAACTGGCCGCGCTCTGCGGATCATTCGCCGCCCAGGCAGTGGCAATTGCGCCGACCGCCTTATTCTGGGCCTCGCCCGCTGGGAGCGAGAGCGCCCACGCGGTCGCTTCTTCCGGAACCTGGCTGGCCCAGGCGCCCGCGAGGTCGGCCGTGCCTTGCGGCCGGGCGGATTCAGGCAACTGGTTGAGGCGGGCAATCCAGGACTGTGGCTCGCCAAGAGTCTGATGACCCAGATCGTCAAATGCGCATTCCAGCAAGGGCTGCTTCAGGCGCTCCGGAGCCTCCTGCATCATCTGGTCGAAGCGCGACAGCTCACGACCGCCGTTCAATGCACTCTGCGCCAGCATCTTCATCTCACTGTCTCCCTCGGGCGTGTTGGGCAACTGGGCCGCCAACTGCAGCGCAAGCGGCGGATCCTGCCATGCGGCGGAGCGGATTACCTCCTCCCGGAGATTTTTGATGGTATCGTTGTCCGGCTGCGTTTGCAGCCATTCCCAAACGGCCTGCCGCTGGCCCCCGGCCTGGTTTAACAGCGCGCTTTCTATCGCCGGCACCAACGAGGTAAGTGAACCGTCCTCCGAGCGCGCAGTCAGAAATCCGACAGCATCGGTATTCAGGCGCTGCGTCACTGGGTGGGCAATTCCTTCCAGATCCTGGCTCGAGAGCCGGCCGGGATTCGCCGCGAGCCAGGCCGCCACGGCATCGAAGTTCGCCTCTCCCGCCTGCTCCAGCACACGCGCGCCTGTGGTGCTGGCGAAATACGCATTGCGACCACCGCTGGGCACGGTTCCCACCAGGTTCAGAGCCGTTGCCGGATCGACAGATGCCTTGCCGATCAGCGCCGCCCGAATGATTTCATCACGATCGGTTCCGTCGGGCAGCCCCTTTGCCCAATTGATGTCGGCGTTGAGATCGCTCTTCGCCCAGACCTGCGCGATTCCTGCGAGCGCTTCGTCACGATTCGGGCCGGTCAGGTTTTCGGCGGATTGCCGGGCCGCCGCTAGCCCGTTCTGCGCGAGCAATGCGAAGGCATCCCAAACGCTGTGATCGTAGTAGGTGTCCGCCGCTTTAGGCAGTTGCGCGGCAATCTGCGGGATGGCGGCGGGAAGGACGCGCACGATGTTCGTCAAACAATCGCGCGCAATCCCGTCCCATCCCTCGGCGCCGGTGAGCAAACCTTTGACCGCGTTGGTCGGGTCCGCGGCAAACCAGTCCATGAAAAATTCGTGTCGCTGACTATCACTCTTCACCTTGCCCAGGAAATACGTGAGCCCTCCTTTCGGGTCCACCTCCACCCATTCCGCCATCAGTGCCGACATGAAACCTTGTTTGTGGAAGGGATCCTTGAGCTTGTTGATGGCGTCATACAACGCCGGCATCGCCTGCGCATTGGTGCCGTAGCGATGGTGCAACTCCCGCCACTCGGCAAAGAGCGCGCTGCTTCCGAAGCTCGGCGCAGTTGGCGCCGCGGGCGCGGCGGTCTCGGTGGGCGCCGGCGCTGCGACCACCACTGGTGGGGGCGCAGGTGCTTTGACCGCGGAGAGACGGTATCCGATCGGAATGAACAATGCCGCGACTACGCACGCGGCGACCAGCAGTGCTTTGGAGGTGCTCATGGCGGCAACAAGGGGTGTGGTTGAAGCGGTGGTGCCCGCGGTCGAGGCAGCGGCGAAAGCGGTTCCCGCAACGGCGGAAGGCGCAGCCAGCGCGCCGATCGCGGCGGCAATGGCCATGGTGAAAACGGCGCCCGGCTTCGTGCGGGTCAGCACGGTTTCGATCAGTCCCGACATCCGGTCGCGCAGCATCTCGCGCCCGCGCGCGAGCCGTTGCTTGGCGGCGTCCTCGCTGATGCCCAACGCCTCGGCGACGGCGCGTACCGATTGGCCCTCACGGTAATAAAGAACCAACGGGAGACGATAATCCTCCGGGAGTTTCTTCAGGGAATCGCGAACGAGAGCGGCTTCCTCATCCGTCGCGGCGATTTCGTCGGGCGTCGGCGCACTGTCGGCAACCGGCAAATCCTCATCCAGCGTTTCGTGTCCCTTTTTGCGCCGGAGTTGTCCGAGCGCCGCGTTGCGCGCGATCTGCCCAAGCCACGCGCGCAGGCGTTCCGGTTCCCGCAATTCATGGATGCGCCGCCACGCCGCCAGGAACGCCTCCTGTCCCGCATCCTCGCTGGCCGCAAAATCGCCTAGAATCCCCAGTGCAATCCCGCAAACCATCGCCTGGTGGCGGGCCACGATTTCCACGAAAGCCTTGCGATCCCCGCGCCGCGCGGCGAGCACCAGCTCCGCGTCCGAGGCGGAGGGGGCGGCTGCGGCCGTTTGTGGCGTTCCGGGTTTCATGTTCCTGGGATTCAGGTCCTATTATGGCAAAAAATGCCGGTCTTCATAGGAGAGATGCGCCGAAAACCGGGGCGGTGACAGGATTTCTGGCGGGTCCGGAAGAAAGTTTAACCAATTTGTCCCAAATCGCGTGCTTCTTTCGTCGTATCTTTGAAGACGATCAATGGATCAACAGAGAATCACCAGAAAACGAAAGGGAAAATCATGAGCGCAGCAACCAAAACGAAGAAAAAGAGCAAGCCGGCGGCGAGTCTCGTATGGTTCGAGATTCCGGCCGAGAATCTGGAACGGGCGAAGTCGTTTTACAGCGGAATGTTTGGATGGAAGATACAGCCGATACCCGGCATGAACGACTATTGGCACATTGATACCGGCGGCCACGACGCCAGCCCGGACGGCGCATTGATGGCGCGCATGTGCCCGGAGCATCCGATCACCAATTACATCATCGTGGAGTCGGTGGCCAGGGCGTCGGCCAAGGTGGAAAAGCTGGGCGGCAAGGTTCACAAACCCAAGACGGCGGTGCCGCACATGGGCTATCTCGCCATCGTCCAGGACACCGAGAACAACACATTCGCCTTGTGGGAAAGGAACGAAAAGGCAAAATAGTTGTCCTAAGGCACACCGTTCATTCGTCTTATCTTTGACTGATCGAAAAATCAAAACTCCAACAAATCAAAAAATTATGAGCACAGAAAACAAGAATTCGGGATACATGCTGTTATTTCGCGGCAACGAGTGGCAAAAGGGCCTGTCGCCGGAGGAGATGCAGGAAGTTGCCAGCCAATGGATGGCCTGGTTCAAGCGGCTAAGCGATCAGGGCAAGGCCCTGGCCGGCAGCCCGTTGGAAAACGAAGGCAAACTCGTCTCCGGCAAGAATGGACGGGTGGTCTCCGACGGACCGTTTGCCGAATCCAAGGAAGCCATCGGCGGATATTTCCTGCTGAAGGTCAACACCCTCGACGAAGCCGTCGCCATCGCCCAGCAGTGCCCCGGCCTGCCCCACGGCGCCGTGGTGGAAGTACGGCCCGTGGCGAGCCAGTGCCCGCTCCTGGAAGCCGACGCCGCCGCGCAGGCGAAGGGACTAGCGGTCCCCGCCATGGCCTGAGCCGGCGGTTCCCCGCATTCGCCAGATAAACAACCAGACGACGAATCAGCATGAGCACCATGATCGAATCTCCCGGAACGGAGCACCGCGAACTGGCTCCGTTCGTCATCTCGCGAGTGTTTGACGTTCCGCGCGACTTGATGTGGAAGGCGTGGACCGAACGCAAGCGGTTGATGGAATGGTTCGGGCCGCAGGGATTCACCATGCCCGCGGCGAAGATGGACTTACGGCCCGGCGGCAGTTTTCATTACTGCCTCTGTTCGCCGGACGGCAAGGAGATGTGGGGAAAGTGGAGCTATCGCGAAATCGTGGAACCGGAAAGGATTGTGCTGGTCCATTCGTTCTCGGATGAGGCGGGCGGGGTGACGCGGCACCCCTTCGCTCCCAACTGGCCGTTGCGGACGCTCTCGACGTTCACGCTCACCGACGAAGGCGGCGGAACCCGGGTCACGGTGGAATGGCTGCCGCTTGACCCGACCGACGAGGAGCGCAAGACGTTTGACAGGGGCCGCGAGGGCATGAAAATGGGGTGGACGGGAACGTTCGATCAACTGGCCGCTTATCTGGCCAGGAAATAAGAAAGGGAACTACGAATGAGCAAGGTACGTGTATTGGTGGGCACCAAAAAAGGCGCGTTCACGCTGACTTCGGATGGCAAGCGCCAGAACTGGCAGGTGAACGGGCCGTTTTTCGCCGGTTGGGAGATCTATCACATGAAGGGTTCGCCGGTGGACCCGGACCGGATATACGCCTCGCAAAGCAGCGGTTGGTTCGGCCAGATCATCCAGCGTTCTGAAGACGGCGGTAAAACCTGGAATCCGCCCGGGAGTACGCCGGAGGAGTTGGTGGGGCCGGGCGGCATGCCCAAGGGCGAGAGCAATAAATTTGTCTACGAAGGCCAGGTGGGCACGCACAAGTGGTACGACGGGACGCAGCATCCCTGGGAATTCAAGCGCGTCTGGCACCTGGAGCCCGCGCTCGACGATCCGAACACTGTTTATGCCGGGGTGGAGGACGCGGCGATTTTCAAATCCACGGACGGCGGCAAGACGTGGGGGGAGTTGGGCGGCTTGCGGCAGGCAAAAGGACAACTCTGGCAGCCCGGCGCCGGCGGCATGGCCGTGCACACCATTTTGCTCGATCCGAAAAATCCGAAGCGGATGTACATCGCCATCTCGGCCGGCGGAGCTTTCCGCACCGAAGACGGCGGCAAGACCTGGAAGCCGATCAATAAGGGCCTGCATTCCAAATACGAGCTGCCCGACCCCGACGCCGAAGTGGGCCATTGCGTGCATCGCATCGCTTTGCATCGATCGAAACCCGACGTGCTGTTCATGCAAAAGCACTGGGACGTGATGCGCACCGACAATTCCGGCGATCAATGGCGCGAGGTCAGCGGCAATCTGCCGACCGATTTCGGGTTTCCCATCGACGTGCATTGGCATGAACCCGAAACAATTTTCGTCGTGCCGATCAAGAGCGACAGCGAACATTTCCCGATCGACGGCAAGCTGCGGGTGTATCGCAGCAAGACGGGCGGGAACGATTGGGAGCCACTCACCAAGGGATTGCCGCAGAAGGATTGCTACGTGAACGTGCTGCGCGATGCCATGGCGGTGGATTCACTGGAACCGTGCGGGATTTATTTCGGCACCACGGGCGGCCAGGTTTACGGCTCGGCGGACGGCGGCAATTCCTGGAACGCCATCGTGCATGATTTTCCGTCCGTGCTGTCGGTCGAAGTTCAGGTGCTGCCATGATCCGCGTTTTGCTGCCTTTTCATCTGCGCACGCTGGCGCGCGTGGATGGCGAGGTGCAGATTGAACTGGCCGGGCCCGCGACCCTGGGCGGAGTGATCGAGGCGATCGAAACCCGCTACCCGGTGCTGCGCGGTGCGATCCGCGATCATGTCACGCTGAAACGCCGGCCGTTCGTGCGGTTTTTCGCGTGCAAGGAAGATTTGTCGAATGAACCTGCTGACACCGCCCTGCCGAAAGCCGTTGTGGCGGGTGAAGAGCCGTTCCTCGTGATCGGAGCAATCGCCGGAGGCTGATCGGCCCGGGGCGGGCGGAACAACCGAAATCAACAACCACAAGACCTATGTTAATCCCAATTCTCATCGTCGTCGCAGTTCTTATCGTTGCGTTCATTGCCTTCGTCGCTTCGCGGCCTTCGGATTTCCGCGTCACGCGCTCGGCCCTGATCAGCGGTCCGCCGGAACTGGCCTTTGAGCAGGTGAACGACCTGCACAATTTCCACGAATGGTCGCCGTGGGCGAAAATGGATCCAAACTGCAGAACCGTGTTCGACGGGCCAACCGCTGGACCGGGCGCGTCGTTCTCCTGGTCGGGCAAAAAGGTGGGTCAGGGGCGGATGACCCAGACGGAAAACCGTCCAAATGAGTTGATCCGGTTTCGGCTCGATTTCGAAAAGCCGTTCAAGGGCACGAATATCGCGGAATTCACGTTCAAGCCGGAAGGGAGCCAGACGGTGGTGACCTGGAGCATGTCGGGCAAATATAATTTCGTAATGAAAGCCATGGGACTGATCCTCAACTGCGATAAAATGTGCGGAGACCAATTTGAGAAGGGCTTGGCGGACATGGATGCGCTGGTAAAATCCCGGGCCGCGCAAACCGGCAACCCCGTGGGGGCGCGATGAACGAGGTCATTGAGAAAAGCGGCGGCGTGGCGGGCGGCGAATCGGTCGCAGCCGGGAAGTCGTTCACGCGGTTCGTGACACCGGTGGCAAGAATCCTGATGGGACTCATGTTCTTCGTGTTCGGGCTGAATGGATTCATCCATTTCATGCCCACGCCGCCAAACCTGCCCGAGCCCGTGGCATCGTTCCTCGGCGCCATGATGAAGACCGGTTACATGATGCCGCTGATCTCCGGAACCCAGGTCATCGTCGGCGCGCTGCTCCTGATCAACCGCTTCGTGCCGCTGGCGCTCGCATTGATCGCACCGGAGGTGGTGAACATTATTCTGTTTCACATCTACCTGTCGCCCCAGGGACTGGGCATGGCGATCTTCGTGGTCATTCTGGAGCTTTACCTGGCGTGGGCGTATCGCAAGGCCTTCGCGCCAATGCTGGCCGCCAAGGTGAGACCGGGCGTCGGTTGAGCCGGACTTGAGCTTCTATAAGGCCGTTACGAACACGGCGTTTTGACGGCTGGAGCCGGAGCCGCGTGAACGCGGCGTTCCGCTGGCGCACTTCGACGCGGACCTCCGAAGGCCCGCTCAACACACTCTCACCCTGCCCCGACGGCTTCCCAAGCCTGCCACGAGTCGGTTTTCCAATAAGAAATTTCGCTTCGCAACACATGGTCCCCGAAGGGTGACACAAGATCAATTCAACTTCACCCGCAGCCCCTCCGGCAGGCGCTTTCAGGACGGCGGGAGGCTGAAATGATGTGCAATGACGGACCCGATCGGGCTTGCAACCGCAAGTTTCTTAATTATAGTTATTAATCAATAATCCAAACCCGGCTGATGAGTGCGTTTTGTCATCGCAAATTTGCCCGTTTCGGGCCGCTCCTGTTTTCAATAATCCTGGCGCTGGCGGCGGGTTCGGTCCCTGCGGGCGCTGCCGGCACAGCCGGCGCGGACGCTGATCTCGATGGACGTTTCACGAATTCCATCCATCCATTTCTGCAAAGCTACTGCTTTGACTGCCACAGCGGGCAGAAGGCGAAGGGCGATCTCGATCTGACGGCGTATCCGACGATCGACTCGGTGGTGCACAATTATTCGGAGTGGTCGCTGTTGCTCGACAAGCTGACCGCGGACGAGATGCCGCCGGAGAAGGCCAAGTCGCACCCGACACCGGAAAGCCGGCAGGCGGTGGTTGACTGGATCAAATCGGCGCTGGCCAACGAGGCGCGCAAGCACGCCGGCGACCCGGGCATCGTGCTGGCCCGGCGGTTGAGCAACGCGGAGTACAATTACACCATTCGCGACCTGACGGGCGTGGACATTCAGCCAACGCGCGAGTTCCCGGTGGACCCGGCGAACCAGGCTGGCTTCGACAATTCCGGCGAGTCGCTCGATATGTCCCCTGCCTTGATGAATAAATACCTGCTGGCCGCGCGCGAAGTGGCCAACCACATGGTCCTGCAGATCGACGGCATCGACTTCGCCCCCTATCCGATGCTGGTGGAGACCGATCGCGACAAATACTGCATCAACCGGATCGTGGATTTTTATCATCAACAGGACACGAACTATGCGGATTATTTTCTGACCGCGTGGCGTTATGAGCATCGCAAGGCGCTGGGCAAGCCGCACGCGAAGCTGGCCGATTTCGCCGCCGAGAGCCATGTCAGTCCCAAGTACCTGGCTGTGATCTGGTCGGTGCTGCAGGAATGGTCGGAGAAGGTGGGGCCGATCGCCAAATTGCAATCCATGTGGCATGCGCTGCCCGTGCCAAAGGGGAACCAACCGGACCTCGCGCGGGACGGTTGCGTGAAGATGTGCGATTTCGTAACCGGGTTGCGCGCGAAGCTGGAGGTGCGATTTCCAAACATTTCAGTCACAGGCATCAGCGGCACGTCACAGCCGTTCCTGATGTGGAAGAACCGCCAGTATGCGACGCATCGGATGGATTTCGACCATGACGCATTGCAGATCGAGGGCGAGATGAAGCCGGAGCCGAAGGTCCAACAGGTGGCGGAGATGCCGGTGGATGACGTTCATCCGCTCGACCGCGATCCCATGGACAGCGCGCGCAACCGGCGCGCGGGCGATCCGGACTTGCGCGTGCCGCGCGGCCGCCGGGCGCAGTATGAAGCGGCTTTCGCGCGATTCTGCGCGGTGTTCCCCGACGCGTTTTACGTTTCCGAGCGCGGACGCAATTACCTGGACAATACGAAGGACAAGGGCCGGCTGTTGAGCGCCGGCTTTCACAACCTCATGGGCTACTTCCGCGACGACCTGCCGCTCTACCAATTGATTCTCGATGAGAAAGGGCAGAAGGAACTCGACAAGCGCTGGCAGGAGCTGGATTTCATCGCGTCGGCGAACGTCCGGACCTACGTGCAATTTTACCTGAACGAAAGCGGCGAAGCGCGCGGTGGCCGGCGCGAGCAACAGCCGGACCCGGGTTTCGCGCACGCCGAAGCCAACGACATTACGTCGCCGGCGATGATCATGCGCGTGGCGGACACCTACCTCGCGCGGGCGAAGGCGAGTTCGAATGCGGTGGCCATCCAGGCGATCGAGGATCATTTCAAATCGGTGAACGACGGCATTCGCTGGGTTGAGAAGGCACGGGTGGACACGGAATCGCGGCACCTGTCGGCGCTGCAGGAATTCGCAGCGCGGGCTTATCGGCGGCCATTGACGCAGGCCGAGCGGAACGACCTGGTGGCGTTCTATCATTCGTGCGACCAAACCGGATTGGATCATGAAGAGGCGATGCGCGATTCGTTGGCGAGTATTTTGATGTCGCCGGATTTTTGTTATCGCATCGACCTCGTGGAAGGCGGGCCGGGGATACATCCGCTGTCGGACAATGCGCTTGCGAGCCGGTTGAGTTATTTCCTGTGGGCCAGCATGCCGGACAAGGAGTTGCTCGACCACGCCGCGGCGGGCGATCTGCATCGGCCCGAAGTACTGAGGGCGCAGACACGGCGCATGCTCAAGGACGACCGCGCGCAGGCGCTGGCAACCGAGTTCGGCGGCAATTGGCTGGATTTCCGGCGGTTCGAGGAACTGAGCACCGTGGATCGCGAGCGGTTTCCGGGTTTCAACAACGATTTGCGCGAGGCGATGTTCCAGGAGCCGATCCGCTACTTCCAGGACGTGGCGCAGAACAATCGTTCGATACTCGATTTTCTCTACGGAAAGGACACCTTCGTAAATCCGGCGCTCGCGGCGCACTACGGCATCACAGGTCTGAAGTTCCAGGGGAACGAATGGGTGCACGTGGAGGATGCGACGGCTTATGGACGCGGCGGGCTGCTCCCAATGTCTGCGTTCCTGACGAAGAACGCGCCGGGGTTGCGGACGAGCCCGGTGAAGCGCGGGTATTGGGTCGTGCGCCGGGTGCTGGGCGAAGTGATTCCGCCGCCGCCGGCCACGGTGCCGGAGCTGCCGCACGACGAGGCGAAGATGGACCTTCCGTTGCGCGACATGCTGGCGCGGCATCGTGAAGACCCGAGCTGCGCCGTGTGCCATTCGCGGTTTGATTCGTTCGGGCTGGTGTTCGAAGGCTATGGCCCGGTTGGAGAGGCGCGAACGAACGATCTGGCCGGCCGGCCGGTGGATTGCCGGGCGACATTCCCGGATGGCACGGAGGAAGCGGGAGTGGCGGGATTGCGCGATTACATCCGGGCGCATCGCGAGAAGGATTTCGTGGACAATCTCTGCCGCAAGATGCTCGTCTACGCGCTGGGGCGCGGATTGATTCTTTCGGATGAGGCAACCATTGCCGACCTGCATGCGAAGCTCGCCGCGAACGGCTACCGGTTTGACACGTTGATCGAGAATATCGTGACCAGTCCGCAATTCCTCAACAAGCGAGGCCATGATGTGCTCGCACAGAAGGACCCGTAATATGAGCGAATCATCCCGACAAAAATCGCGCGGTTTCCAGATATCACGGCGGACTTTTTTGCGCGGCGTGGGCGTGACGATGGCGCTGCCGTGGCTCGAGTCCATTCCCGTCTGGGGCGCAACCCCTGAATCCGCGGGCGCGGTTGCTGAGGCGGCGGCGGGAGCTGCAACAATTCCGAAGCGCTTTGGCGTGCTCTTCATGGGCAACGGCATCAATGGCAATCATTGGTGGGCGAAGGGGACCGGCGCCAACATGAAGTTGAGCAAGTCGCTGGCGCCGTTGGAGCCGGTGAAGACCAAGATCAACGTGATCAACGGATTGTTCAACAAGCCGGCGGTGGGCAAGGGTATTCACCCGGGGCAGACGGGGAATTTGCTGTCGGGCATGCCGCTGCAAAAGGGCGCGACCATTCACGCGGGCGTCAGCATGGACCAGGTGCTGGCGAACCAGATCGGGCAGGAAACGCTCCAATCGAGCCTGGTGCTGGCCTGCGAGCAGCCAATGACCGGTTATCACGAGACGAATTTCTCGATGGCGTACAGCTCGCATATTTCGTGGCAGAGCGCGGACTCGCCGGTTCCCAATGAGGTTTATCCTTCCCTGGCGTTTGACAGCCTGTTCGAAAACCGCGGGAGTTTGCGGAACCAGAGCATTCTCGATCGCGTCAAGGACCGCGCCGAGAGCCTGAGCCGCCGTGTGAGCGCGAATGACAAGGTGAAGCTCGACGAGTACCTGACCAGCGTGCGGGAGGTGGAGAAACGGGTGGAGCACATGCGCGCCGCGAAGGACAAGACCGACAATGCCGCGAAGAGCAAGGGCCAGCCCGTTTTTGCGATGAAGCGGCCGGACAACGGCCTGCCGGAGGATTTGCGCGATCACACGCGATTGATGTGCGACATCATCGCGCTGGCGTTCCAGACGGACAAGACGCGGATTGCGTCGCTGCTGCTGGCGCGCGATCTGTCATCGCTGTATTATCCGTTCCTGGACGTGCACGAGGGGCATCATTCGGCGTCGCACAACGATCTGAGCGACGGGTATGAGCGGATTTCGCGTTTTCACCTGAGCCAGTTCGCATATCTGGCGAGCCGGCTGGATGCCATGCCGGAGGGCGAAGGCACGGTGCTGGATAACTGCTGCCTGATGTTCCTATCCAACATGTGGTCCGGGTTCAAACACGACAACATGAAGCTGCCGGTGGTGCTGGCCGGCGGGATGGGAGGCGCGCTGCAAACGGGCCGGGCGCTGGATTATCTCTACGACGGCGACGAGAACCGGAAGATGTGCAGCCTTTATCTTTCACTGATGGACCGGATGGGAGTGAAGCTGGAGCACTTCGGCGATTCCGACACGCGGCTTGCGCGGTTGTGAGGGATGTTTTTGGGTCGGGAATGAGGGGGATCGGATCTCTGTTTCGATTCCTCCGCCCGCTGAACCCGAGCGACATCGCGGCGCGATGATCCCTGCCACCGTGATGTTGTATATCTTATGCCAGCTTGATTTTGGGTATCAGGTCATTAATTATCGCCCGATGTCGAAGTTGAAATCCTGGAGTGTTCCCAGCCTTCTCGTCGGATTGTTCGCGTTGTGGCTGCTGCCAATGGCAGCGAGGGCGCAATCGCCGGTCACGATCGTGATTGACGCGAAGTCGCCGGGCGCGGTGGTCCCGCCGGAGTTTGCGGGTTTGAGTTTTGAGACCTCGGTCGAGCTGCCGATGGGCAACGGCGACCATTTCTTTTCCGGGGACAACAAGGCTTTAATCGATACCTTGCGCACGCTGGGAATCAAAAATCTCCGCGTCGGCGGCAACTCGGCGGATCGCGCGGCCACGAGGATTCCGGATACCAAGGACATTGACAGCCTGTTCGCGTTTGCGCACGCCGCGGGGGTGAAGGTGATCTACACATTGCGCCTGAAGGACGGTGACGCCCAGGCGGACGCGGACCTGGCGCGCTACATCATGGGGCATTACGCACGGGACCTCTCCTGCTTCGCGGTGGGGAACGAGCCGAACATGTTCGACACGAATTACGCTGTCTACCGCGAGCATTGGCGGAGCTTTGTGGACACGATCACCGCGCGCTCGAATGCGCCCGCGGCGAAGTTTTGCGGTCCGAGCGCCACGCCGGGCAAGCGGCTCTGGGCGCGCGATTTCTCGATTGATTTTGCGCACGACCCGCGGCTGATCATGATCACGCAGCACGATTATCCCGGGGGCGCGGCGGGCAAGGTGACGAATTCCGCCGCGGGCCGCGATCAATTGCTGTCGCCCGACCTGCTCGCGCATTATGAAAAGTTCCGCGATGATTTTGTGCCCGCGGTGATTTCAAACCGGCTGCCGTTCCGGCTCGAGGAGGCGAACAGCTTTTTCAACGGCGGCGCGGCGGGCGCGAGCGACACCTTCGCGTCCGCGCTATGGGGATTGGATTACATGTACTGGTGGGCCTCGCACGGCGCGGCGGGAATTAATTTTCATACCGGGCCGAATCTCAATGTGAACGGCGGCGGCCGGCCGGGGAATTACGCCGTGTTTTGGAATACGACCAACGGCTGCGTTCCGCGTTGCCTGGGCTACGGGATAGCGGCGTTCGCGCTCGGAGCGCGGGGGCATTTCGTGCCGGCGCAGGTGACTACGAATGCGGACGCGGTCAATCTGACGGCCTACGCCACGCGCGCGTCTGACGGGCTCTTCCTGACGGTGATCAACAAGGAGCACGACAAGGGGGCCAGGGATGCGAGCGTTACGATCTTCTCCCGGGACCGGCGGAAGCGCGGCCAGGTGGTCTTTTTGAGCGCGTTGGACGGCAATGTGGCAGAGACGAGCCACGTGATGCTTGGGGGTGCGGCCATCCAGGACGGGCACTGGACGGGCTCCGCGACGCGGTTGTCTGCGCCGACGAAATCGGGCGCGTTCGTGGTGACGGTTCCGGCCGCGAGCGCGGCGGTGATCCGGCTGAAATGATCAGCCTTTTGCGGGCGGGAGCGAAGCGAGAACACCCTCGTGCTCCATGATGCGCAGAAGGTAATTGAGTTCCTCAGAATCCGGCTCGAGTTCCAGGCCGCGCGCGAGGATGGCCCGGGCTTGCGCGGTGTTCCCCAGGCGCAGGCTGACCTCGGCGGCGAGGAATGCGTAGTAGCCCGCCGACCAGCCGGCGTTCTGGCGCTGGTAATTCTGCATGGAATCAAGCACGCCTTTGATCGCCTCCACGGCCTGGGCATGATCGGCGGAAGCGCTCTCCAAGGCGACCTCGGCGCCCGCGAGGCGCTGGATGAATTCGGGGGCGTTCGGCGGATCGAACGGGATGATGTCGTTCGTGCCGCGAAAGACCGATGGCATTGCGAGCAGGCCGAAGTCGGGCGGCGCGTTTTCGACGCGCATGCGCACATAATATTGCAGGCCGGGATCGACGGAAGGCGAGCGCATGCAGAAGATCGATCGCAGGTCGGTTTCGCTCAATTGCTCCAGCACGCGGTCCTTTTCCAACGGGGCGATGTTGGATTGCCACGTGCGTTCGTCGAAGCGTTGCAAGCGCTGCGCCTGCCGGCCGGCGTAGACGAACATCGCCTTGGGCGCGGCGTATTCAAGCACCGGGAAAGTGTCGCGTTGAATGGGGCCGGGCCCGGGCACGGCAAAGGCGGTGCGTTGCGAGGCAAGCTGGCGGGCGAGGACGGCTTCCGGCGTGCTCAAACCGATCGCGTCCAGGTCGCGGCGCGGCCCTTCGAGTTCGAAGGCGCGGCGATACGCCTCCGGATCGGATTTCCACGGCCGATCCGAGCCCAGCAGGATGATGTCGCCCGCTCCCGCGTCCCAAATCTCCGTGGCGGGGAACACGCTTCCAAACGTGCGCAGCACCAGGTCCACCGTTTCATCGTCCACTTCGTACATGTGGAACCATTGGGTCATGATACCGCCGGGCTTGAGGCGGCTGGCGGCCAGTTCGTAGAACTCGCGGCTGAACACGCTGCCCACGTTCACCATCCAGGGATTCGAGGGCTCGGAGATGATGGCGTCGTATTTTTGCGGGCTGAGCTTGAGGACGGTGCGGGCGTCCTCGCAATAAATCTTCACACGATTATTGGTGAGCACACCCTGGTTCCAGGGCTCGAACAACTTCGCGGCGCGCAACACGGGCTGGCAATTCTCCGCCACCACGAGGCGGTCGATGGGATGGCCCAGGACAGTCCCGGCCGTGATGCCGCTGCCGAGCCCAAAGCAGAACACATCCCTGCTCCCGGGCTTCATCATCAACGGCAGTTGGCCGAGCAGCACCTGCGTGGAGAGATCGCCCTGGGAGGATGCGTCGGCCTTGCCGTTGATGCGCAGCACGAGGTCGCTCGCGGAGCCGCCGCCCATTTCATCGCGCTCGACCGAGACGGTGGCGTCGGCGGCATCCTCGTAGAACAGGAGATGCGTAAGCCTCATGCGCTCGGAGATGGGTGTGAGCGGACCTGTCTCATGAATGCGAAACACGCCTGCGCTCAAGGCGTAGCGCCAGCTTTCACTGCCGCTGGACAATATCACTGCGAGCACCAACGCCACGCCCGCGGCAGCCGCGGTGGCGAGGCGCTGTCGCACCGAAAAGCTGATGAACGTGGCGGCAACCGTGGACAACAGCGCCAGCGTGCCCAACGAGCCACGCAGGCCAATGCCGGGCATCAGCACGAAGCCGGTCAACAACACCCCGGCCACAGCTCCGAGTGTATTCCACGTGAGCAGGCGTCCGACGCGATCGCCGAGCAGGGTGCCATCGCTTCCCATGGAGCGAATCCAGAGCGGCAAGACCCCGCCGAGCGCCGCGGCGGGCAGACCAAGGACTCCCAGCGACATCACGGACGCGAGCACTTGATGGTAGTAGAACCCCATTTCGGTGCTGCTCAATCCGCTGCGCGCGTGCCGGTAGAGTTCAACGAGATTGTCGAGGTTGGGAATCACCAGGCCCATCATGCCGGCTGCGCACAGCAGGAGGACGATCGAGGCAAGACCGGTCGGCCAGCTGCGATTGCGCGGCGAAGCGATCATGGCGCTGCCCAGACCGATGCCTAGGATGAAAGCCATTAGCACAATGGCAAACGCCTGGAGCGACGAACCAAAGATCAGGGAAAGACAGCGCGAGGCCAGGACTTCGAGGCCCATCGAAATGGCGCCCGACAGAGCAACGACGATGCAGGCGCGGCGGAAGGAGGCGTCGGGAGGAGTTTGAGGTTTGGCTGGGGCTGGGTCCCTGGACTTTGCCGCAGGCGCCGCCGGCCGGGATTTCCTGGCCGCGAGGCCAAGGGCGATCAAGCCGACAATGACATTCATCAGGGCCGCGGCGAGCATGGTCATTTGCATTCCGAGCCAGGGAACGAGGACGAAGCCCGCCAGACCGGCGCCGCACACTGCGCCCAGGCTGTTGACGGAGTAAAATCTTGCGGACCGGCGCCCGGCGTCGGTGGAATTTTTTTGCAGCCACGCAGCCAGGACGGGAAGTGTCCCGCCCATGAGCACAGTCGGCGGACCCAGCAGGAGCACGCTGAGCAGGCCCTTGAAGGCGAGGAGAAGTGCGCTGTGATCGAGCATTCCGGAACCGGCGAAGGAAAAGACACGATCGGCCAGCCAGTCCAGCAGCGGGAATAACGCGGCATAGACGCCGACCGCGATTTCCAGCGAGCCGTAGAGGCCGAGGGGGCGTTGGGCGCGATCGGCACGCGCGCTGAAGAGTTTGTTGCCCAGGGCCAGTCCGCCCATGAATGCGGCCAGCACCACGGTCTGCGCCTGGACGGTGCTGCCGAAGAGCAACGCCAGATACTTCGACCAGAGCACTTCGTAGACCAGCGCGGTGGCTCCGGAACAAAAGAACAGCAGGAGGATGATCATTGCCGGGGCTTGGTGGAGGGATCGTATTGGATGAATTTACCGGGGCCCAGGCTCGGGTCCTTTCCGGTGGTCTGCTCGGCAAGGTTGGAAGGCTTACCGTAAAAAAACGCGCGCACCCGGAAGGTGAACTTGCTTTCAGCGGGAAAGTTGTAGGTGACCAGCGACGTGGTGTTCGACTCCAGAAACGCGGACGGTTTGAATTGCGAATCCCATTCCGGCTTGATCTCCAAAAGGCAGCCGTCCGCGTCGGCCGCGTGATTTTTCCAGTGCAAACTCACGCCTGCCGGAGGGATGAGCGTTGCTGTCAGATCCGTCGGGGCGGCTGCGTCCATGGTAGCGGCCGACCGCAGCGAGACCAGCGGCCCGGCGTTTCCCGGCGGCGCGTTGGTGAGCATCTCCGGTGTCGGCCCCTGTTGCGGACCGCTCTTGCCCGTGGTGATGGAAGCGGTGTTGGAAGGTTTTCCAAAGTAAGGCCGAACGCGGTAGACAAAGCGCGTTTCCGGCAGGAGATGGGCGTGATGAAAGCGCGTGCTGTTTGCCGGAAGCGCCTCAATGACTACATACTCATCATTGGCATTCGGGCTGTATTCGACGAAGTAACCCGCCTCGGCTTTGGCGTTGTCCTTCCAACGCAGTTCAATATTGATGGGATCGAGCAGTCTGGCAGTGAGATCGGTGGGCGGGGCGAAGGCCTTGGAGTCGGCGTTGCCGGCTTTCGGGGCCGAGCAACCCGCCAGTCCCGCGATCGCCAGCGCCGCCATCGACCATCCAAAAACACGGGTGATCATTCTCCGATTCTCAGAATGCGCGCGGTCAGGTTTCAAGGATTGATTTTGTCTGCCACAACGGGATTCATCTCCTCGTTGGGGATCTTGGTTGTCACTTCACGGTGCGACTGGATGAACTCGGAGAAGACGCCCTCGTAATGTTTGCCATCGAAATCCAGCGTGCAAATGAAGCCCATCGGGTAGCCACTCGAGCCGCGGATCCCGCTCAGGGCGGTGACCTCGTGCGTTTCGGCAACGATGGTCAACACCGACCCGGCCGGCGCCACATCCAAAATGACGATATCCCCAAGACCGTTCTCGGAACTGCGCCGGTACTCGCGTCCGATGTTCGCGCGGTCCACGGTAGCCGGCAATTCCGGAGGTCCGAACTTCGCCCCGGCGTCGATTCTCCCCAGGTATTTGTAATCGAGTTCGTCGACCACGGCGAACAGGTAGAGGTCCGTCCTGGTGCGATAACGCTGGCCGAACAAATAGGCGTAGTGCTGGCCCGGCACCCGCGCGGGAGAAGTCTCGCCGGTCCGGGTGGAAGCGGGATAACACCCTGCTGCGACCAAACACGCCAGCGTCAGTGCGAAAGATTTCAAAACCGCCTCTTTTGCCGCCGATTGCGCGGCCTTCTCCGATCTAATCCGACAATTCATTCCAGGCAGTTTCAATATCTGGCTTTGTTCAATTTTCTTTTATGGGAGCGGCGGGAGCGTGCCAAGCAATTAACGCGCGATGGCGAGGATAAACCCTCTCCTCGGCACTGTTCCCAGTCGTTTTTCGGGGAGAGAAGGCAGGAGGACGGCCGGAAGCAGCGGCGTGGCGCCAAACAGGCCTCGGAATTCGAGCGGAGATCGAGGTTTCGGATGCGCTGGGGATGAGGACATCCAAGGCTCCGGGATTTGGGAAACAGGGTCGCACGTTGCGTCCTTCCGTACAAGAGTCCGGTCTGCCCTTAATCGGAGGGCAGACCGGAGCTTTATTCAGCCGTCAAGAGGCGGAGGTTTACTTTCTCCAGAACGTGATGTTCTTGTACATCGATTCCGATTTGCCGCCGGAAGGAATGCCGTTGTTGTAAACGCCATTCTTGAAGTACCACTGGCGGTCGCTAGTGGGATAGGAGCGGGTGACCTTGAGCGAGCCGTTGATGTAGGCGCGGGCGTCGCCGTTGGCGGGATTGAACAGCGCGTTCAACTGAAACCAGGTGTTGGCCATGCCCGTGGCAAAGACGCTGCCGTTGTCATTGCGCATGGTGCCGGGGCTCTGCACCTGGATGTAAATCGCCTCGCCGCCGGTATTGCTCTTGATCTGCTGGATGGCGGTGTTCTGGGTGCCGGAGCTGAACCAGGCCGTGCCCTGGAACTGGTTGTAGGTACTCTGATTCGGCCAGTTGGCCCAACGCATTTCCACCCGCTCTTCACCGGCGCAGACGATCGAGGTGTAAACGCCACCCGACGATTTGAAGCTGCCGCAGCCACTTGTGCGGTTCTGCACGGTGTAACTGCTCGAGTACTGGGTGTAACCGGTGGTGGGGGAGGCGGATGCCTGATTGACTGTCGCCACCAGGACGAACGCTCCGATGGCCGGGATCAAGGTGCTGATCAATTTCTTCATACTGTCTTTTTTCCTGCTACTGATTTGTTGTTTCGGATTGTAGGGTCGGCCCGGCGAAGCAATACGGCCGGCACTCGGCAGGCCGCACTGCGTGCATTTCACGGGGTCGATTCTTTTATACTCTGAATCGCTGGAATTAATATCACCCGTTCGGGTGATTAATGAGCACGCCGATTGCCCCGCTCAACGCGGCACGATTTCCCTGCCCACAGCATAACGGAGCAGCCGGTGGGCTGCTCCGTTGCGCGTGCTGGAGGAACTGTTCTTTCCGGCGACGGTCAGGCGGATCTTATGCGTGGCCGAAACCGTGAAGGTCACGTTGCCGAACGTTTGCGCAAAGCGCCCTCAAGATGCGACCGTCTCAGGGTGCCTGGAGCAGATAGTACGCCTGCGGCTGGCTCGTGTTGACCGTGTTGGTATACCGGAACGCACCGGAGCCATCGAAGGAATTGCTTACCGCGAGGGGCCATTGCGCAATGGGCAGCAGCAGGTTGGTCGAGGTGCGGATTCGGTAGCTTCCGAAGGGAATGCCGCCGCTGCCGGCCATGATCAAGGCCGACCCGCTCGCGCCTGGCGATCCAAATACGGGCGGCGGCACGATGTTCACGATCCCGGTGGCCGTGAGCACGGTGTTCTCGGGTTGGTAGATGGCCGGCGGATTCGTCCGCACGTCCTGCACAACGTAACTCAATGAGTCGGCTGTCGCGCTGGCGTTGGTGTAATAGATGAAAATGCCGTCGGATCCCACGTTGTTGGTGCCGCCGGCGCTGCTCGGGTTGACGCTCACGAACTGGACGGGGTCGCCGTCGGGATCGCTCCAATGAGACGCGAGGCTGGACAGCGGGATCGCCATCGGGCCGCCCGTGCGATACAAACTCACGGTTCCCGCGACCGGCGGATGATTGTTGGTGAACGAGAGGATCAGCGAGTTCCCGCTCGCGCGCACATAGAAATATCCGCCGGCCAGGTCGTTGCCGAACAACGAATCATCCACGGTGAAATCTGACGGGCTGAAATTCGTGATTCCCGACGCCGCGGTGGCGATCACCCAATCATAGGAACTGCTGTAATTGAAGTCGGCCGCCAGGCCCGTTGGCGTCTGCACGCTGACCGTGAACGGATTAGCGTTGCTGGCCTGGATTCCAATTCCTCCGCCGACGGAGAGAAAAGTCCATCCTAACGCCGGTCCGGCCGTGGCATCGCGAACGGAGACAACGCAACGTCCTCCGGCGCCCAGGATCGCCGGGCCGCTGTTGGTGATCCCGCCGGTCCCGTTCAGGCCGGGCGAGAGAACGCCGTTTACAATCAGGCCGGGCGAGGTGATGTAGGTGCCCCCGGAAATGGTTCCGTTGGCGGCGACCACGATCGTGTTGGAAGCGGAAATGGCCGCCGCGTTTTCCAGCAGCGCAGGATCGGTGATCCCGTTCGATCCGACGGAGAGCATGGAGATGTTCTGGATGATGCCGGGGAATGGATTGGTGGATTGCAGGTCCAGCACGCCGCTGTTGAGACTGATGACTGAAATGCCGCCACCACCGAAGATGTTGGTCGTTTGCACCGTGCCGTGGTTGATGTTCAACGTTGCCTGTTCCAGCGGCGAGTTGATGCTGCCGTGCGCGAGTTCGATGGCCTGGCTCACTGCCAGCAGGCCGTTGCCATTGACGTTGACGGTGCCGGTCGAGCCCGGGCCCGTGCCGGTGGCGGACGTCTGGTAGGCCACTTCCAGTGTGTTCACGCTGAAGGTTCCGTTGTCGAAGGTCAGCGTGCCGGTGGCGCTGGTGGAAGCGCCGGTGTTGGTGCCGTTCATGCTCCGGCCGATGTAAGCCGTGCCGACCTTCGCATCCATGAAGCCGCCGCTGAAGTCCGCAACACCCGAGCTGCGCTGGTTGCTGTTGCTCACCTGGGAATCGTCACCGACCGAGAACGTCCCCACGGGCGTGGCGCTGAAGCCGCGCAAGGTGACCGAGGGCGTGGAGCCGTTCGTGAACGCAGGATTGAAATACAGAAAGCCCGCGGTCTTGCTCCGGCCCACGGCGATGGAATCGGCGAAGATGGAATTGGCCATGCCGAGATAGAAATAGCTGGAGAGCAGCGTGGGATCGTTCCCGGACCCGGCGCCATTGGCCGGATTGTCCGAAATGTTGATGGCGGGCGCGGTGCCGGAGGCGGTGATGGAATTGGTCCGCGCGAGATACATGGTGCCGACTTCGCGGCTGTTGAACGCGCTGTTGCCGCCATCGCCGGCGACCAGGATGCGGGCGAGGCTCGCGTTGAAGAACCCGAGGCCGGAGAGATCGAGCGTGGCGCGATGACTCCAGGGCGGCGCATTGGTGCCCGTGCCCTGGCGCACAATAACCACGCCGGCGGTGTTGTTCATAGCCAATGTGCCGCCTGCGCCAGTGATGGCCGTGGTATCCGTGCCGGAGGGGCCGAGATCGCTGCCCGAACCGGCGGTCAGGTTCGTGCCGACCGTCAATACCTGGCCATCGGCAATCTGCGTGGTGTGAAAGCGGTTGCTCTGGCTGTATTGCAGCGACAATACGCTGAAATTCCCGTTCACGGTGTTGTCAACGATGCCTGCCGAAGCGCCGCTTCCGGTGTTGGTGAACACCACGCTGTTGTTTGCGCCCGGCGGCCCGAATCCTCCCGCCGCGGGATTGGTCCAGTTGAGGATCGTTGACCAATTCGTGTCGGTCCCGGAACCAGCAGTCCAGAGCAGCGTGCCCGCCGCCGCGGACTGGCCCGTGAGCAACAAGCCCGCAGTGGTCGTGACGATGAACGCGCCATTGGTCCCGCCAATCGTCAGCGTGTAATTGCCGCCGGGAGTGTTGGTCGTGGTCTGGACGGTCAGCGTCGTTGTGCCCGCGGCTGAGAGAGTCGGCGGATTGAAGTTCGCGTTCGCCCCCGACGGCAATCCGCCCACGCCGAACGTCACCGTGCCGCTGAAGTTCGCGTCGGTGGACATCGACACCGTGTAGTTCGTGCTCGTGCCACTGTTGATTGACTGTGACAGCGGCGCGACACCCAATTGGTAGCCGGTGTCAATGGGCAGCGCGTTCACCTCCGCGGAATTCGGGCTCTCGCCGAAGGTGTTCGTGGCCGACACCACGTAGTAATAGCGCGTGCCGTTGGTGACGCCGGTGTCCGTGTAGTTCGTCGTGCCGATGCTCGCCAGCGTCACGTATCCGCTGCCGCTGGCGACGGAGCGCTTCACGTTGTAGCCGATGGCCCCGACGGAAGCGGTCCATTGCAGCGAGATTTGGCCGGCGCTTGCGCTGGCCGACAGCCCCGCCGGCGCAGCCGGCGCATTGGTCACGTATACCCAGTTTTTGAAGTTCTTGAAGCTCGCGGTGGACTTGCCGCCGGGCGGCAGGCCGTTGTTGTAGCAGCCGTTTTTGAAATACCACTGGCGGTCAGTTGTCGGATAATTCCGCGTCACCTTGAGCGAGCCGTTGATGTAGGCGCTGCTGTCGCCCGTCACCGGGTTGAACATGCTGTTGACGTGGAACCATTGGTTGGCCATGCCGGTGGCGAAGACGCTGCCGTTGTCATTGCGGAGCGTGCCCGGGTTTTGCACCTGCAGATAGATCACCTCGCCGCCGATGTTGCTCTTGATCTGGTGAATCGCGGTGTTCTGCGTCGCGCCGTCGAACATCGCGTCGAACTCGAACTGGTTGTAGGTATTTTGATTCGGCCAGTTGCTCCAGCGCAGCTCGCATCGCTGATCGCCGTATTGCGCGATAGTGGTGACAACGCCGGCGTTGGTGAAACAGCCGGACCCAACGTTGGTGGTCCAGTTCTGCACGTAGTAACTGCCGGTGTACTGCATGTAACCGTCCGTGGGCGCAGCCTGCGCGCTGACGGTTGCGATCGCCGCGAAAGTGATCGAGAGTGCCCGAAGCGGGCGGAACATCGAAATATTCATTGGTAGTTGGAAGCGGGAATCCGCCGCGACGCCACCCTCCTTACGGGCAAAGCTGTCCGGCAAACTCTGATTACGCCATTTGCATCACATACGTCTCCCCAAGCGCCCACCGACCGCCTGTTCCGGTCTGCTTGCGCCCAGGTTACCCAAGTTTTAGCGGAATCCAGCCCGGCGTTTCATCACCTATTCGGGTGATACGGCTTTTGCAATAGATTGCGGCAGAATGCCTTGCAATTACCGCCTTTGGAGGTATTTCACAGTTGCTTCGGTGCGCGATTGCACGTGCAGCTTCTCGTAAATGGCATGCAGGTGGCGCTTGACCGTGTTCAAACTCACGCCCAATTGATCGGCAATCTCCTTGTAAAGATATCCCTCCGCCAGCGACGCCAGTATCTCCTGCTCGCGCGGCGTCAGTTTCTCCATGTCCGATCGCGGCTGCCTGATCTGGTGGAAGTGTTCCACCACCTTGCGCGCGATCTGCATGGACATCGGCGCGCCGCCGGCGTGGACCTGCTCCACGGCCTGGAGCAATTCATCCGGCGGCATGTTCTTCAGCAGATAACCGCTCGCGCCGGCGCGGAGCGAATCAAAGATCAACCCGGTCTCCTCGTAGGTCGTCAGCATCAACACCTGCAGCTTGGGCATCTGCACCTTGAGTTTGGCCACGCAATCGATGCCGCTCATCCCCGGCAGGTTGATGTCCACCAGCGCCACGTCGGGCTTGGCTTCAGCCATTCCGCGCAACGCCTCCTCGGCGCTCGCGTAGGCGCTCACGCATTTGAGGCTCGCGGTTCCGTCAAGGAGTTTGACGAGGCTTTCGCGGGTCCCGCGAATGTCTTCCACCAGGGAAACTGTTATCGGCATACGATCCGAAGATCCGCTCTGCGCCGAAAGGCGCGGAGCTTCAATGGTTGTGTTGGGTTTGCTTTCCATTGTTGTGCGTGACGTGCAGTGGGTACGTCAATGAAATCCTCGTGCCGCCGCCAGGCGCGCTCTCGAATCGAAAATGTCCGCCGATCTCCTCCATGCGCTGCCTCATGTTGCGCAGGCCGTCCGCGCCGGCGTCGTCCGACGCGTGCGCGAAACCGCAGCCGTTGTCCTCGATGGTGATGATCATTTCCCCGTTGGGCACGGCCACGCGCACCCAGGCCTCGGTGGCCCGCGCGTGCCGCACGATGTTGTTCAACGATTCCTTCACCACCAAAAACAGATTGTGCCGAACCTCGGCGGCCATCGCGATGCGCGGCGGATGCTCGATGGCTTTCACCCGGCAACGGATGTTCGCCGACCGCAGGAACTCCACCGCATACTGCCCGATGTAATTGATCAGGTCGGGCAGCGTGTCGTTGCGCGGGTTCACGGCCCAGACGATTTCGTCCAGTGACTTGATCACCTGCCGCGCGGACGTGGAAATCTGCCGCACATGCTCGCCCGCCTTGACCGGCGCATCCCAATCGCGCAACGCCAGTCCGCTCAGCAGCGCCACCTGCGTGAGGCTTCCGCCGAGGTCGTCGTGAATGTCACGCGCAATCCGCGCCCGCTCCCGATCCAGCGCGGCCTGCTGCTCGAGCGCCTGCAGTTTCATGCGCAATCGCCGGAACGACACGTAACGCACGACCGCCACCACCACGCATGTGAACAGCGCCAGCGCTCCCGACCGGAACCACCACCGTTGCCAGAGGAAAGGCTCCACGTTGAACGGCAGTGTCACGCCGCGTTCATTCCAGACGCCGTCGCTGTTGCAACCGATCACGCGGAACTTGTAATTGCCCGCGCTCAACCGCGAGTAGCTCACGGTCCGCAACGCGCCCGGGTCGCGCCATTTGTCGTCGAATCCATCGAGTCGATAACGGAAATGAATGTTCTCCGGCGGCCCGAAGCTCAGCGCGGTAAAGCCAAATTCCAATCGCCGATGCCCGGGCGGCAGCCGCAGTGTGTCCACGGATTTCCCGAGGTCCGCCACTCCGCTCACCGGCGCCACGCCGCCGTATTGCGCGACGATGCGGTCGTCCACGGTCACGCGGTCGAGCAGAATGGACGGCGCCTGCGCGTCCTCGCAAACCTTCTCCGGATGAATGATCGCCAGCGCGCTGCGCATCGGCATCCAGATGTTCCCATCGATGCTCGACAGCGCCCCGGGCCAGTAATCATGCCGCGCCTGCACGCCCGGCAATCCCTCGCTCCGGCCGTAGTGAATCGATCGCACCGTGAAAGCCTGCCCGTCAACCAGGTCCGCCAGTTCGCTCTCGCGAATGCGGAATATCCCGCGATCGGACCCGAACCACACGGAGCCGCGGTTGTCCGAAACGATCTGGTTGATCGCGTCCACATACAGGCCGTTCGTCGAAGTGACGCGCGTGAGGTGGCCGTCCTTCAAGCACGCAATCCCGCCCGCGCCAAAGCCGATCCACATGCCCCCGTCCTTCGTCGACAGCAGGCAGCGAATGGTCTTTCCCACCTCGGCCACGAGTTCCGATTCGTCGGTGACCTTGTAATTGGAAACCCGCAGCAGCGCCCCTTTCTCGCCGCCCAGCCAGAGGTCGCCCTTGTTGTCCTCCACCATCGTTCGCAAGCGATGCGCGCCCGCGGGCAACGCCACCTGCGTCAGCTTCCCATCATGCAGATATTGCAGCGCGTCCGGCGACTCAGCCGTGATCCACAAATCGCCCGTGTGCGACACAAACAACGCGTGGAGCACACGGCCGCTCAGCCCCGCGTTTTGGTCCCAGGTTTGCACCTGGCCTGCCCGCCATCTCATCAGCTTATGCTCGCTGGTGCCGATCCAAATGGTCCCCTCGCGATCCGACGTGACGCACGTGAGCATCTCCGGCGAAAGCGCGGCGTTGGTGGCGAAGGAAGTCCATTTGCCCTGCGACCAGCACACGAGCGCTCCGTCCTGCGTCGTGGCCCAGACTTCGCCCAACGGCGCCTGGCAGACCGATTGCAAGGCCTGGAACGGCGCGCCGGTTTCGCGGCCTTCCAGCACCACGGGACGCGGCCGCAGCCGGTTCAATCCGCCGCCGCCGGTTCCTATCCAGACGTTTCCTTCGCGGTCTTGCAGCATGCATTGAAGGTCGCGGTCCGAGGTTGGAATGCTTTCGAAGTTCGAGCCGTCGTAGCGCAGCAGCCCGCACGAAGACCTGGCCAGCCACACCGCGCCGGTGCGATCCTCCAGGATTCTCCCGGAGCTGCCGCGATCCGATTGGTCGGGCGCGCAACCGTGGTCTTCCACCCGGCCATCGTCGTAACATTTGATCAGGTGTCCGCCCAGACAGACCCACATGCCGCCGTCGCGCGAGGCGCACAACCGCGCCCCGATATGCGTCACATGCGCAACCGGCACAAACGCCCCCTGCCGCACGAATCCCACCATGTCCGATTGCGTCAGCCAGAGGTGCCCCGCCTTGTCGGTCGCCAGCGACATCGTCACCCTGGACGCACTCTCCAGGGCCGTGGCTTCGGTTATCTTTCGATCCTTGATCCGCCAGAGCGTTCCGCCGTGGCAGGTGACCCACAAAACACCTTCGCCGTCTTCCACCAGTCCTTCCACGACAGCCCGCGGGAGTCCATTGGAGTACACTTCCACCGTACCGTGGTTGATCTTGATCACGTTGCCCGGGTCGACTCCCAGCCACAACGCGCCGCCGCTGCCGCCGGTCAATTCCCGCACGCGCAGGTCGCGATACGCGCTGTCGATCGAGCCCATGGGAAATTCCTCGAATCGCTCGCCGTCAAATCGCGCCAGGCCCGACGGGTTCGCCACCCACAAATAGCCGTCGGGCGTCTGCGCCAGGCCCACCACGTTGTTGTTCGGCAGGCCGTCCTCCGATTGCCAGACCTGCACGGACCAGGAGGAATTGGTAGCTTCAGGCATCGCGGATGCCGACGACACTGCCAGAAGGCACGCCGGTAACAGCCGGTAGACCCAAACGGGCACGGGGGACATAGCTCTTTTATCTTTGTTGGGAAGCAGGCAGATGTCAAACCCTGGATGGCCGACAGGCCGCGGGATTTGTACGGATTCACCGCAGTCCATCGAGGCTGCAGCGTTGCGCCGGGCCGGACTCTTACTTCCACAGTGGTCCTGGCGAATTCCATCGCCCCATATTTCCTTCCACCGCCGACTCTCCCAAGGTAGTCTCCACGCCCGTTATTGTTATGAATCAGACCGGCAATCCCGTTCCTCCGCTCAGCGAACTGCTCACCGCCGACGCCATCAAACTCCAGCTCACCTCCAATGAGCGGCAGGCGGTCCTCGGCGAACTCGTGGACCAGATCAAACAAATCGCCGGCCAGCCCGCCGCGCGCAACGCCCTCGTCCACGCCCTCGAGGAACGCGAGCAACTCCACAGCACCGGCATCGGCGACGGCGTCGCCCTCCCGCACGCCCGCAACGCGCTCGTCGGTCTCGTGGACCATCCCATCCTCATTTTCGGCCGCCACGACGCCGGCCTCCCCTACGGTTCGATTGACAATTCGCCCGCGAAACTTTTCTTCCTGCTGGTCGCGCCCACCGTCACGCAGCACCTCGCCGTGCTCGCCCGGCTCAGCCGCCTGCTCCGCGACCCCAAGCTCCGCAAGTCCCTCCTCGGCGCGAAGTCCGCCGACGAGGTCCGTTCGTTCATCCGCGATGCCGAGGCGAAGCTGTAGCGAAAAGCTCCAAGCTCCAACAGAGCTACGCGCCCACCAAGGCCCTTGCAAAGGTCCGCCAGGTTTTGGAGTGCCGCGGCACAATGCAGCTTCCGAACGCGGAGCGCGCAAATAAATCCAATCCGCCCCCCGTCCGGCTGGAGTTTGGATCTTTCGATCACAGTTCGCCCTCGAAATCCTGCTGCCTCAGCGCCTCGAACAATACGATCGCTGCGCAGTTCGAAAGGTTCAGCGATCGCGACGCCGGGTTGAACATCGGGATGCGCAGCCACCAGTCGCGATTCTGCTCGAGCAATTGCCTCGGCAATCCCGCCGTCTCGCGCCCGAACACGAAGTAATCCTCCGCGCCAAAATCAGCCTCCGTGTAATTCTTCGGCCCGTCGGATTCGATGAACCACAGCCGCGCTTCCTTCGGCAGTCCTTCGCGAAACACCGTCCAACTCGGCCACCGTTTCCACTCCACCTGCTGCCAGTAATCCATCCCCGCGCGCTTGAGTTGCGCGTCGTCCAGCTTGAACCCGAACGGTTCCACCAGGTGCAGCCGCGTCTTCGTCGCCGCGCACAACCGCGCCACGTTCCCCGTGTTCGGCGGAATCTCGGGTTCAACCAGCACGATGTTCATGCAGCAATCTTCCCTTGGCCCCGCGCTTTCGCCTTGTAAAACACCTTCCACAACACCAGCCCGTGCGCCGGGGCCGTCATCCCCGCCACGCGCCGATCCTTCCGCGCCAGGATTTCGCGAATCTCCCCCGGCCCGATCTTCCCCTGCCCCACCTGCACCAACGTGCCCACGATGCCGCGGCACATCTTGTACAAAAATCCGTCGCCCTCGATGATGAACGTCAGCAGCGCGCCGCTCCGCCGGAGGTCGCACCGCGTCAACGTCCGCACGGTACATTCCACCTCGTAATTCCGGTTTGCCGCCAGCGACTTGAAATCGTGCCTGCCCAGAAACAATTTCGCCGCCGACCGAATCGCCCGCAGGTCCAGCTTGCGCGGCACATGCCACGCCTGCGCACGCAACAACGGATTCATCGCCGTGTGGTTCCATACGAAGTATCGATACTCCTTGCCGCGCGCTTCAAATCGCGCGTGGAAATCCGCGCGGCAGCGCGTCGCCGACAGCACCCGCACGTCCTCCGGCAGATGCGCGTTGATGGCCAGCGCCAGCTTGCCCGCAGCCATCCGGAATTGCGCGCGCGGGATGTCCACGTGCGCCACCATCCCCAGCGCGTGCACGCCGGTGTCGGTGCGGCTCGAACTGTGTATGCGCTTCACGCCCGGGAACAATTTCCCCAGCGCCTCCTCCACCTTCTGCTGCACGCCCACGCCGCTGGTCTGCACCTGCCAGCCCGCGTACTGCGCGCCGTCGTAGGCGATCACCAGTTTGAAGCGCAGCGCGTCCACGTGCCTCCTCACTCCTGCACAAAGCTGTCCAGATAACTCTGCAGCAATATCGCCGCCGCCATCTTGTCGACCTTCTCCTTCCGTTTGTCGCGCCGCACGTTCGCCTGGATCAACAACCGGTTCGCCTGCGCCGACGTCAGCCGCTCGTCCCAGCTCTTGATCGGAATTCCGATCACGCCCTGCAGCACCGCGATGAATTCCTGCACCTTCAACGCCGCCGGACCGTAGCTCCCATCCATGTTCCGCGGCATTCCCACGAGCAGCAGTTCCACCTGCTTCTCGCGGACAATCTCCTTCAGCCGCGACAGAAATTTATCGAATGGCTCCGCCATCACATACTCCAGCGGCTGCGCCACCACGCCCAGCTCGTCGCTGATCGCCAGCCCCATCCGTTTCGTCCCATGATCAATTGCCAATACACGCATGCTTAATTCCTTCTGCCAAAAAGCTCTCACAAACCTGTTTCTGTGCTCAATTGCTCCACACGTTCGCCCGTGGCGGGCTCGGGAAGCCGTCGAGCCGGGGTGAGGAGGCGCCTTTGCTCATTTTTTCCCTCGTCATAAATCCCTCATCACCTTCGCCGCCGCCGTCACCGTGCGCTCAATATCCTCCGGCGTGTGCGCCGCCGATATGAACCCCGCCTCGAATTGCGACGGCGCCAGGTAAATGCCCGCCGCCAGCATCCCGTGAAAATATTTCGCGAACCGCGCGCGGTCGCTCTTCATCGCCTCCGCCAGATTATTGACCGGCTGATCGGTGAAGTAGCCGCAGAACATCGAACCGATCCGCTTGAACTGCACCGGCACGCCCGCCGATTTCGCGGCCTCCTTCATCCCCGCTTCCAATTGCGCGCCCAGTTTCTCCAGCTTTTCATACGTGCCGCTCGCAAACAGTTCCTCCAGCGTCGCAATCCCCGCCGCCATCGCCAGCGGATTGCCGCTCAACGTCCCCGCCTGGTACACCGGGCCCAGCGGCGCGAGGCAATCCATGATCTCCGCCCGGCCGCCGAACGCGCCCACCGGCAGACCGCCGCCGATGATCTTCCCGAAGCACGTCAGGTCCGGCGTGATCCCATAACGCTCCTGCGCCCCGCCTTTCGCAAGACGGAAGCCCGTCATCACTTCGTCGAAGATCAGCACCGCGCCGTTCTCGCGCGTGATCTTCCGCAAAAATTCCAGGTAACCCGGCTTCGGCAGATACAACCCCGCGTTGCCCGGCACCGGTTCCACAATGATCCCCGCGATGTGTTCCTTGTTCGCCTCGAACGCCAGCCTCACCGCCTCCTCGTCATTGAACGGCAGCACCACCGTGTGCTCCGTGAACGACGCCGGCACGCCCGCGCTGTCCGGGTTCCCGAATGTCAGCGCCCCCGACCCCGCCTTCACCAGCAGCGAGTCCGCGTGCCCGTGGTAACACCCGTCGAACTTGACGATCTTCTCCCGCTTCGTGAACCCGCGCGCCACCCGGATCGCAGACATCGTCGCCTCCGTGCCCGAATTGCACATCCGCACCTTCTGCACGCTCGGCACGGCGGCGCAGATCAATTTCGCCATCGTCACCTCGTGCGGATTGGGAATTCCGAAACTTGTCCCCAGCACCGCCGCCTCCTGCACCGCCTTCACCACCGTCGGGTGCGCGTGCCCAAGAATCGCCGGCCCCCACGTCCCCACGTAATCCACATATTCGTTCCCGTCCACGTCGATCACCCGCGCCCCGCGCGCCTGCCGCGCAAAGAACGGCTGCCCGCCCACCGCGCGGAACGCCCGCACCGGCGAGTTCACCCCTCCAGGGATGTACCGCAGCGCCTCCGCGAACAACTGCTCCGATTTAACCTGAGAAATCATGCCCAAAAATTAACCCCGCCCTCCCCCAAGCACACGGCTTTTTTTCCCGGTGCAGTCCTTCTTCCATTCCGCGAGCCGCGACCCGCAATCGCCAATCGGCCTCCGCACTCATTCCAGCCCCTTCCCCGTCGTCGTCACCGTCAGCTTCCCATGCTTCACACCCTTCGCCGCAATCAGCTCATCCGCGATCTTCTTCACCAGCGCCGCCCGCCCGCGCACCACCAGCACCTCCAGGCAATTGTGATGATCCAGGTGCACATGCACCGTCGAAAGAATCACCTCATGATGATCATGCTGAATGTCCGTCAGCGTCGTCTGCACGTGCTGCTTGTGATGATCGTAAACCAGCGTGATCGTCCCCGCGATCTCCTCCGACCCAAACTGCTGTCGATGCTCCACCAGCCTCGACCGCATAGTCTCCGCGATCGCCACCGATCGATTCTTGTAGCCCGCCTCGCGCGCCATCTTATCGAACTGCTTCAGCAGCTTCGGCGGAATCGAAACACTGAACCTGTCCACACATTCATCCTTCATGCATCACCCATGGGTTTTCTGAATAACACGCGGCTACCTGATTCGCGAAGCGTTTGGACAGCGAGCTTGCTCCCGCTTTCGCACGCCACCCGCGTCGGCTTCCTTATCGGCAGCCTTATCTTGATCTGCGTCAATCTGCGGTAAAACTCTTCGTTTCCTGGACCCTGGATATTTTCCCACTGAACACTGAAAACTTGAAACTGAAAACTTCTTTTCCCCTGGCCCCTGTGCTCAATGCGGATGCCGATGCCTCAGTATATGCGGCCTCTCCAACCCATGCGCCAGCATGAGTTCCTCGTCATTCAACAACTCCATCGTCGCCCCATCGGCCACGATGTTTCCCCGGTCCAGCACCACCGCCCGCGCGCACAATTCCACCGCCAGCTCCAGGTCATGCGTCGCGATTAATTTCGTCGCCGGAATTTCCCGCAGCAACGCCTTGAACTCCCGCCGACCCCGCGGATCGAGATCGCTCGTCGGTTCGTCCAGCACCAGGATCGCCGGCTCGCAAGCCAGCACACCCGCCAGGCACACCCGGCGTTTCTCCCCGTGACTCAAATGATGCGTCGCCCTCCGCCCAAAACCCGCCAATCCCACCAACCCCAGCATCTTCTCCACGCGCGCCCCCGCCTCCGCCTCGCTCAACCCAAGCTGCAGCGGCCCGAACGCCACATCCTCCTGCACCGTCGGACAAAATAGCTGATCGTCCGGGTCCTGGAACACCAGCCCCACCTGCCGGCGCACAATTTCCAAATTCTCCGCGCCTACCGCCGCCCCCATGATCTTCACCGCCCCATCCGGCTTGTCCGGGAGTATCCCGTTCAAATGCAGCAGCAACGTCGACTTCCCCGATCCATTCGGCCCCAGCAACGCCACGCACTCCCCCGCCGCCACCCGCAGACTCACCCCCTTCAACGCCTCCGTCCCGTCGTGATACCGATATCGCAGTCCGCTAATCTCGATCGCCGTCTTCATTTCATTTCCAGCAAGTATATGCTTCCGAAAACTGCAAGACACTGTCCAATGTCGCTCCAAAAAACCTGCTGCTGCCGAAGCTGTCCCCTCTCCCCGGGGGACCACGTTTCGCGAAGCGAACGTCTCTTCTCGGGAAGCTGACTCGTGGCGGGCTTGGGAAGCCATTGGGTCAGGTTGAGGGCGATCGTTCCATCCAACTTTGTCTCTCTCACTTCCACCCCCTTGCGCACATCGCATCATAAATCCGCTCCGCCCGCTCCGACGCCCGCACGAACAACTGCCCAACCACCGTTGACATCGCCCGCCACTGAAATTTTCGATTCCTCGTAAAAGTCCGGCTCAACCGCGCCCGCCGCATCCGCTCGCTCTCGTCCAGCAGCACAAACAAATACCGGTGCATCAACGCAATCGTCGTGATCAACAGCCCCGGCACCCTCACCGACTTCAACACCGGCAAAATTTTGCTGAACGGCGTCGTGTTCGATACCAGGATCACCGTCAACAGGCAGATCGCGCTCTTTAACGCCACCACATGCCATTCCCCGCGCCCGGTCGGCTGCCAAGCATTCACCAGCGCCACCCCCAGCACGAATGGCGACAACACGACCAGCCGCTTGACCAAAAATAAAAACGGCAGCCGGCTGAACACCGCCATCAAAACCAGCCCCGTCCCCACCGACACAAACCACCCCGTCCAACTCAACGGCGCCAGCACCGTTCCGATGATCACCGCCAGCCCCAACCCCAGCTTCAGCGCGGCTGGCAGCCGATGCACCGGACTATCCAACCCGCTGTGATGATGCGTAATCCAGCCACTCATGAATTTTTATCGTGGCAGGAACGGCGCCGCCGTGCCGCCCTGACTGCAGTCCCGACCGGTGCGAGCAAAGATGGTCCGTCTCCTGACATTCCACTCTGCTTGCCTTCATTTTTCTTCCCTGACGCCGCCGCGGGGCATTTGCGAGATGGCTAGTTTCCCTGCCATCCTCCATCCTCCATCTTCCATCCTCGCCCTTTTTCCCCACTCGGCGCCAAACACCTCCCCAACACCATCGCCAGCCCGAACACCACCAACGCTCCCGCCCCGCCCGCTGCCGCCGTTGCCCCCACCGCCCAGTGAATCCCCGGCATCCGATAATCCGGCGCCGGCGCCGGCAGCATCCGCGCCCTCTCCTGATGCGCAAACCCCAACTTCACCGCCACCGAGTCCAGTCCGTCCGGCCACGAGCACGCAAACGGCGCCACAAAAATCGCCACTCCGAGCGTCGCCAGCAAACCATACGCAATCATCTCCCCGCGCCGACGCGGCTGTTCACTCGAACCCGCCCCCGCAATCATTTCCGGGCGCGTCCGCAAAACCGCCAGGAACACCAGCGCGCTGATCAATCCCTCGCCGATCCCGATCAACATATGCACCCCCGCCATCGCCGGGAACGCCGCGCCCCACGCCACCGTGTGCGACCAAGCCAGTTGCCCCGCGCAACTCACCGACGCCAGCACCGCCGCGCACCAACCCGCGAAAGCTATCGCCGTGATCCGACCCCGCTCGCCCGGCAGCAACCGGCACACCACCCGGTAAATTGCATAACCGCCCACCGAATCAATGATCGCCATGTTGAAAATGTTCGCCCCCAGCGCCAGCACTCCGCCGTCATTGAACAGAAAGCACTGCACGATCAACACTGTCGTCACCACCACCACCGCCGCGCTCGGTCCCAGCAACGCCGCCGCGAGCACCCCGCCGATCAAATGGCCCGATGTCCCGCCCAGCACCGGAAAATTCACCATCTGCGCCGCGAACAAAAACGCCGCCGCCAGGCCCAGCAACGGCACCTTTCTCGGCGGCAACTCCTGCCGCACCCGCCGCAACGCCAACCCCACACCCGCCGCGGACAACGCCGCCGTCGCCGCCGCAGTCTTCCCATCCAGAAATCCATCCGGAATATGCACGCCCGATTCTCGCCCGCCCCGCCCCGAACTTCAAGTCCATCTTCACACGTTTTACTGAATCCGTAACACCCGGACACGGTAGGGACGCGCTGTCCCGCAGCCGTGCCTGTTGATACATACTAGCCGGTGGTCGAAGCGAAGCGTAAACTTCCAGTAACGTCCAAAAATCCCATCCACCTCGAAACGGGTTGGCAGAATTCCGCAGCTTCCGGGTGTGGCGCGGTAGGGACGCGTTCCACCCGCGTCCCTGACTACCGGCGAAGCCGGTGCGAGCAAAGCGAGTCACTCATTCTCCCCGCCATCCTCCATCCTCGCGTTTCCCTACTTCGTAGGATCAAAGCTCACCGGCACAATACTCATCCTCGACCGCTGCACGATCTTCACCATTGGCATATTTGGCGGCAGCTTCGTCATATCGGTGAAATTCGTGTCGAACGCCCACTTCCGCGTGGGCGCGTTATAATATCCGCCTGTCCCCAACCATGGCGCCGTCGCAATCTGGCTATTGAACAAACAGATCAGACTGCCGTTGAACCAGAAATTATGCCCCGACCAATTCTCAATCAGTCGCGGGAGGTTCTCGAGTCCCCCGCTGTAGCTGTTTGTGTCCGTGGGCACGATCCCGCCGGACAGCGCGGCGTTGATTGTAGTATCCGTGGCGTTCCCAAGAATATTCGTGCCATAGGTGTCATACCAGCCCTTGGACAGGACCGTGATCGCGTCGCCAAAAACGGCCGCTGGCCGGGTATTCACGGTGGAATTAACCGCCGACGAAAAGTTCACATTATTCGTCGTGGTATTGTAATCCCCAAAAATGTACACGGGATTCGGCGATGCCACCGTCAGTCCGCTTACCGGCAGATTCGTCCCGTTGATCAGGCGCACACCAATTTCCACTGGTACAAAATTGGTGGTGATCACATGGTGAACGACATTTGTGGTGAGGAAGATACGATTTGTCTGACGACAATCGGCAATGTAAACCGTCGCAGCCGCCGCCTGGCCCGGAGGAAACTTGGATTTGAGCACATTGGTCGCGTTTTCCGCCCATGCCTTGAATTTTGCGACGTCCAGTTGCGTGAGGAGATTCGTAATCTGCTCCCGTCCGTTATACAATGCAACCGGCTGCCCAGCGTTTGTGATCGTTATGAAATTCGTCCAATCCGTGATTGCTGTGTTCCCTGCATCCAAAAAATACCCGCTCCGCGCGGTCACACTGGAATTCGAAACCACAATCACCACGTCCGCCAGATTATAAAACCGGTTGGTTCCCATTGCTGAGGTCTGGTCTTCGGTGACGGGCGGAATGTCGAGTAACGCGTGCGCATTCGCCAGGAAATTTCCGGTACCGATCGGCGGGATCAAGACCGGAACCTGTGAAAGAGCCTGCACTCCGGCAGCAAACACAACGGTGCCGTTTGTCACCACGGCGTGAAAAGTGTCCACATTCGTCATGTAACCTTGAATGATGCCCCCTGACGCCGTCACATCGTTCGAAAAAGTCAGGGTCTTTCCCTGTCCAGGGTATAAGTAGATGTTGGTGTTAGAATGTACTCGGCCGGCGACATTCATGTTCGCTCCCGGCATCATCTCCAGATTCACATTATAAAAAATTGCGAATTCGCACATCGGAATCGAGGCAATCTGAACCTCCTGCACGCATCCCGCCATCGTGTTGCTTCCCCCGTGCTTGTAAGTGGTGTCGGAGAATAGGCGGAACGTGTCCTGCACAGCATTCATGCCGTGATGTATCCCTGTGATTACAGTTTGACCGCCGGACTGGCTTCTCCCCGCCCACGTGCCCGCCGGTCCGCCCGATTGCTGCGCGAAACTGAAATTCGTCCAGTACGAATCGTCCGAGGCATTCGGATAATTGGTTTGATACTGCGCCAGCGCCCCAAGCACCGCCCCTTCGCCGCCATTGGTCGCGTCCCGCACCAATTGATCCGCCACCTTGTCCGTTGCCGCCCGCGCCGCCGCCGCCGCTATGAAATAATCCGTCCCGCGATCCGCATCCCGCGCCGCCTGCGCCGGGTCAGCCCACGCGGACAAAGTTTCCCGGCAAAACAAAATACAAAGACAAAGAAGAATTCTGCTGTGCGAAATCGAGTAAAGTTCGTTTTTCATAAAAGCTCCCCTTGCTCCTTCAAGGCTTCCTCAACCGATAATACCGCGCCCCGCTCCCCGACGGCGCAGTCGCATTCAATTGCAGCCCATTCGTCCCAAACGGCCCGGGAACCGTCGTCCAGTTGCTCGCAACCGAAAGATCCGTCGAATACTCCAGGAGAAATCCCGCCGCCGACGCCGGCCAGGACAGATTCAACCCCGATTGCGACGTCGCCGCCTGCAAATAAGGCGCCGTATAAATCCGAAACACATTTCCCGACCCTTCCGACCCGCCCGACGTCGTCGCGCCGTACAGATATCCGTCCGCGCCAAACACCAGGCCCGCGTGCGGATTCGCCCCGTCCGATGTCGCGAACGAGTGTAGAGCCGTCAACGTGCCGTCGCCTGCCAGCTCGAAAACCGTTCCCACGCCGTTCACACCGCCACCTGCCGTCGTGCCATAGAAGTTCCCGTCCGGCCCCTGCACCAGCGGCGCATATGGATTCGCACCGTTGTTCCCCACAAAAAACTTCAGCGTCGTCAGCGCACCGTTGGTCGGAATGCGAAACACTGTGCCGCAACCCGATGGATACGATCCATTCGTAGTCCCGCCATGGACCGTCGTCCCGTACAGCGCCCCATCGCTCCCTTGTGTCAATGTCCCTTCCGGATTCGCGCCATCCGCTCCCGAGAACGAATACAACGAATTGAACGTGCCATCGGACGCGATCTGGAAAACGGTTCCCAGATTGCTCACACCACCCGAGTAGGTCGCCCCATAAAACGAACCATCCTCGCCCTGAACCAGCCCCGCGTAGGGAGTCGCGCCATCCGCGCCGTTGAAGGAATGTATCGCTGTGACCGCCCCGCCGGTCGTGCTCTTGAACACCGTTCCGTACCCATTGCCACCGGCCGATGTCGTCCCGTACAGCATTCCGTCCGCGCCTTGAATGACTCCGGCATACGGGTTGGCTCCATCGGCTCCGGAGAACGAATGAAGCAGCATCATGGTCCCGCCCGGTGTGAGCTGAAACAATGTGCCATCACCTGCAGGTCCGCCATTGAAGGTGGTCCCGTAAAAATTCCCATCGCTGCCGATCATTAAAGGTCCATCCGGCACTGCGCCCGGCATGCTGGCGAAGTTTGCAAACGGCGTTAACTTCCCATTCGCGCCAATTTGGAATACCGCCCCTCCGCTGCCCGCCGAGACCCCATAGAGAATTCCATGCGCTCCCGAGACCAAAGATGCGACCGGTTGCGAGCCGACCATCGTTATGAGCGACGATAGCGTGGTCAACACTCCCGTTCCGTTGGTGTTCCCGTTGAAATCCACGCTGAAAATCGTGCCGTTTCCCGCCGCGCCGCCCGATCTCGTCGTCCCGCGAAACACTCTGTTCGAAACCTCCACCATTTTTCCGTCCACCTGCGCGCCATTGGTCCCATTGAAGGAACAGGCCGCCGAAAGTGGAGCGTAGGCGGCGAAAATCGTGCCCAGCCCATATTGTCCTCCGCCCATCGTGCCACCGTAGACCGTTGAATTGCTGGTCAGCAACAAAGGCGCAATTGGAAACGCCCCATTGGTTCCCGCAAATGGTATCTGGACGGATGGATCCTGCGAATAGAGATCTGACCAAAGGATTGACCCGTTCCCATATGAACCGCCTCCGCTGGCGAGGGCAAACGCCGCACCATTGGGTGAGACCATCCCTCCCATCGGCTTGTCGCCCTGCGTTCCACCAAAGCTCGAGAGCACCGTCACCGCCCCGTTGGTCATCGACACCGAATAAAAAATCCCGCCCTGCGGCGTAAACGACTCCACGCTCGCAATCCCGTACAAGGACGTGCCCGACTGGTACGACAACCCGCTCTGCACCGAGTATCCCGCCTGGCCAAAATACGACGTCAGCAGCTGGAAGAATCCCCAGGTTGTGACCCTGAACACCGTCCCGTACGTCTCGGTGGTGCCGTAGAGGTATCCGTCCGTTCCCATCAACAGGCCGCCATACGGATTCGCTCCCGGATCATTCGCAAAATCGTGCAGCACCGTCAGCGTGTTTGGCAGTGTAAACTTGAACACCGTGCCCGCATTCGTCACTCCGCCGCCGTACGTGATACCATAAAAATTCCCCGACGCATCCCGCACCATCGTCCCGCGCGGATACGCGCCATTGGCGCCGGCGAACGAAAACAGCACTGTGAGATTTCCCTGCGGATCGAGCGAGAAGATCGTCCCCAATCCATGCGCACCCCCGGCAAAGCTGGTGCCGTAGTTTGTGCCATTCACCACCGTCAACCCACCCGCCGGGTTCGCCGGCGCCGGCTGAAACCCATATACCTCCTCAAATACAGTCGCGTGTGCCGAAACCGACAGTATCCCTGCCAAACAGATCGCGCCCGATACCGCCTTGGCGCGACGCCGAGAAACGACTCCATTTCTGATCATATATCGTGGCGGCGATGCCTCGTCCCGTGGTTTCACCTGAAGGATTCGATCGCTCCATAGCCCAAAGGCACGCCAATTCCGCACTATGTCAGCAGTTCTCCTGCCAAGGCCTTCCCGTCCAAAACTTCCAAGTTGCGGGCCTCTTGAATCGAAATTGCCGCCCGACAAGCCAATTTCCGAAAGGAAATTCCTGCCGCTCCAGGAATAATCAGCCTACGCGGCGGATTTCTCGGTGAGTGTTCGTCCACGTGATTGTTCATCCATCGTTCAATCGAGAGCGGACGTACTCTGTAGAGGCGAGCGCGCGTTCTTCCCACTTCCCATCCGCGCATCTGCGTCCATGTGCTGTTAACTCTTTCTTCTTTCGATTTCCCGCAGAAATCCACCTTTACAACCATTCCCGCATCATGTAAGCCTGCTGCCATATGCGTAAGATCAACCTGATTTTGACCGCCTCGCTGCTGCCGCTGCTGATCGCCGGTTGCGCCACCACCAGCACCAGCATCACGAATCTCACGCCCCAGGTCGAGAGCCGCAACGCCAACGGCCTCTACCCCGTTGAAGCCGAGCTCAACACCCGCCAGCAGTCGCTTCGCTGGGAAACCATCCAGCCCAGTGTGCTCGTCGGCACCGAAAGTTTCCCCATGCGCCCGACCCCGCTGATGACCAACCGCTGGGAAACTCTCATCCCCATGCCGCCCGGCCAGAACTCGGTCATCTACCGCATCCGTTTCGATTACGCCGTCAACACCTTCGGCCCGCCCAAAGCCGAAAGCACCGTGTCCAAGCCCTTCCGTCTCCAGGTCACCGAGCAGTGACCCGGCGTACCCCGGCTTTCCTCATAGCGTCCCGGCAGGTCGGGATTGCATCGCAGGTGAAAACCTGGTGGCGTGCGGCTCTTCATCGCGGCCGGAATTTTCTTCATGACTTGTTTAATCCGCGTCCATCTGCGTTCATCCGCGGTAAAAAAATTCCCGTCCCGTGAGCCATTACTGGACCACCTTCGCTGAGCTGATCGTCACGCCCTTTCACCACATCGCGTTGATCTGGGGAATCGTGCCGCTCTACGTCGCCCTGGTGGTCAACGAGATGACCTCCTCCAGGGCCAACTTCCGCACCGCCCTCCAGACCGGCTTCAGCTTTGTCTGGGCCGGCGCGCAATGGCTCTATCCCCATTTCCAACACGACGCACCCGGCGCCGCGCGGCTCGACCTCCACCAGATGCAACCCATCAACCTTGTCGTCACCTGCCTCGTGATGATCCTTGGCATCGTCGCTCTCATCAGCGGCATCCGACGCCGCTACCCCAGATACTGCGCCTTCCTCGGCCACACCCGCTTCAGCAATTATTTCATGATCGCGATCTTCCCCATCCAGGCGCACTACCTTCTCTGGACCTGGGACCGGCTCGTGGCCGTCGTCCTCTTTGCCATCCCCGCCTGGCTCGTCCTTCACCTCGGCCTCATGCCCATCCGCGGCCGCCGCTAAGGCCGCTTCCTCTGAAGCCCTTCCTTCCCTCTCCCCCGCGAGGAACGAGCGGAGAGAGAGGCGTCATTCCACTTCGCCCGCCAAAACTGCCGCTCGCAAAATCATCGTCATCGAGATTGACTGTATACCCTTCCGGTCCACAATTGTTTCAACCCGTCCACGCATGACGACCGCTGAGGCATCCAAACCCGTTCCCGCAAAACCCCGCCGCTGGTGGTTGCTGCTCTTTATCGCTCTCGTCCTCTTCGGGCTCCTCACATCGGCCTTCTATTGGCTCGCGTATATCGCATCGGCGCCCGACATGTCGCGCGTAGACCACGCCACGACCGACGAACTGTGGGCCATGGGCACCAACGTGATCCCCGTCCTCGCCGCCCGCGCGCGTTTGCGCGACAACATTTTCACCACCTTTTATGCCAAGCTTTACTCCAAATTCCCGGGCGAACTCCGCCGCTCATTTCCGAGACCGGTAAACCGCACTCCCATTCGCATGCACGCCATGCGGGCCATCGCCGAACTCGGCCCATTGGCCGCGCGAGGCGCGCAATCTGCGGTGCTGGAAGGCTTGAGCGATACAAACCCGATGGTACGCAGTTCCGCCGTATCCGCCGCCGCCTGGATTGTGCGCGATTCTCCCCAGGCCGCCTCGGTTTTCCTGCAACGTCTGGCTGCCACTAATCGTCCGCTTGTCGGCTTTTTTTCGTTGACCGTCGATCCCTACATCTGGCCACGTTTCCCGCAAGCATTGCCGGCCCTGATTAATGATCTCCATGACCCGGAAGCGGCCTACGAAGCCGCGATTTGCCTGGGCTACATGGGTACCAACGCCCGCGCGGCTATCCCCGCCCTCATCGACACCCTTCGGCATTCCGCTGCCGGCGCAAGCCCGGCGGATGAAGCGAAATGGCGGCCCGACGACCGTTCCATCCAACAAAGCACGGGTAAATACAGCCTTGATCACAACCGCGCCATGTCCGCCCGGGCCCTCGGCAGAATTGGCATTGCCACTCCCGAAGTCACAATAGCACTCGCCCGCGCTTGGAACGACACCAACGAATGGGTCTGCGCCAACGCCGCCGAGGCAATCGGCGACCTGGGTCCTGCGATGGCCGGCCAGGTTCCAGAATTGATCGCAGGCCTTCAGGATCATGACAATCGCGCCCTGAGCGCCAAGCTGCTGGCATTGGGAAAAATCGGCCCTCCCGCAGCGGGAGCAATCGAAACCTTGCGCCAGCTCACTGATCCCGCGCGCGTCCGGCAACTGGTCACTGACCCGAACGCGGAGGTCATCAGCATGAGAGTCGGCGACATCGTCACCGCGGCGCAGACCGCCATCTGCATGATCGACCCTGATCGTGGAAAGCCTTACCTGCCGGCCATCGCAGATGCAGCGGTGGGAGAGTGGTGGGACCCCGTGGAATGTCTGATTTTATTGAAGCCGCTCGCCAACGAGGTAGTCCGCGCAGTGGAACCGTTGCTTCAGGCAACAAACGTTTTTCGCCGCCCAATCGCCGCCTACGTGGTCCTCTCACAGAACCCGGCGCATGCCGCAGCCCTGGAAGTCCTGCGCGACGCCAGACTGGCAGGTCCGCCTAGTCAGCGTCTGGTCGCCGCAGAATGGTTGTTCCTGACCACCGGCGAAACCAACAATCTCTGCGCGCTCATCGAGGAAGCCTTGCCGCCAACCGGATCGATCAATGGGCAAACTGCCGCCAGCGTGGCCCAGCGTGTTGGAATCGCAGCGCTCCCCACCAAGACAGCGTGGCAACGCGCGTTGTGGGACAAGGACAAATTTGTCCGCGAACGCGCCGCCATCGAGTTGTGGAATCTCGAAGACTGCCAGTCAACCGCCGTCGCTCAGAAATAAACCTGCGTTCGAGCCCTGGCGCGCACCGCCGCATTTTCTCCCTGCAAAGGGTGACACCGAATATCTCAGTACGATTCCTCTCTCGCCCTGCAAGGAAACACGCGGGGAGAGAGGGGCCGCTCGTTTCGCCTGCCAACTTGCATACGCTCTGAAAAAGATGGCGATTGTTCATCTGAAATTTTACAATTCCCCAAACTCCACCTTCGCACCCCACAAGATTACCGTTGTACCTGCGTGTTGGACCCATTCCAAATCCGGCCAACTCTGGCCTGCCTGCCTGGCTGACCGTTATGTCCTCCCTGCTACAAAAATGCCGTGAGCTTTCGCCGACAAGGTTTCGGTATTCGTTTTCCTTCGAAGGTGTGGAGGCGCGATGTAAGTTCACATGGCCTCTGGCGGGCGTTGCCGCTGCCGCGTGAACGTGGCGTTCCGCTGGCGCCCTCTTCAACCGCTACGGGCGAATCGGCCCGGCTATTTTGGGCGGTCACGCACGGAACTGGGATGAAGGAATATCGGGGGGCTGGGGCCTGGTTGGACGGGCCAGGCGGGCGGATGCGCAAAGCCGATTTGGAAATCGGCGCTCCGGGACACGGGTTTGCATTAGGGGACGGCTTGGGGTACGGGTGTCTTACGACACTCCGTAGCTGATATCCATCGGCCTTTCAGGCCAAGGGAATCCGTGAAAAAAAATTGCAAACGAGCGGGCGCGGGCTATTTTTGGCAGCGACAGATTTGGCTGTCACCGGGGTTAACGCCGGGGCCTGAAAGATCAGCGATCAGGCCGGGCCGAACACATAAGGCCAAGCGCATTCCCAATACAGCCACGGGAGGAGAACCAGCTTCGCTGAAGTTTTCAGTCTTCAGTGATTCAGTTTTTCGGTTTCTCCATCATCGGAAGTCTTCCTCCTGGGTGTTCTTTGACAATTTGCGGTCGCGGTCGTTAAGGCCGATGCGGGATCCGAGATGCAGGATGCAGGATAGGATGCGCTCGGGGCTGGCACGCGGTTTCGACAGTGCGCGCCGGCCCCGGGCAGTTCGTCCTTCCTTGTCCCCCATTCAAGATGCAGATTCGCAAGATCCAACCTCAAATGCCTTCGGCGCAGGATCCAATCAATATGGAGGCCCGGTTTGGGCGAGTGATTGACGCGCTCGTCGGGCGGCCGTTGCTGCGCCTGGTCCTGCGGACACAGGCGCGCTCATCCTGCGAAAGGCGCGCGGGAACGCGGCTTAAGTGCGACGGCGCGCAGATATTGAAAACGTGCCCGGGTTGATTTGCAAGGAGTTGCGTCGGGAGCGCAGGGGTATGCGCAGCTAATCGCAGCTATTTGTATTGCGCCGGGTGGATCGGAGAATGGAGCGATGTTGGCCGCGCTCCAGAGGTTTCCGAAGCCGAAAGCGGCACCAAGATGCTGCGGGTGAACTGGGGTGGCCCCCAATGTATTGGGGCAACCAGGGGAATTTCATCTAGTTTCCACTGTTTCCGATAAAAGGGAGTTTGATTATCAGATTTTCAGATTTTCAGATTATCAGATTGGGAACGGGCAGGCGGGGCCGGGCTGGAGGAGGGTAAATCAAACCGGATCAAAGTAAATCAAACCTTTCAATTGCGCAGGTTGGGGTCCGGGTTTAAGTCTGATTGAGAAGAGCAATTCGACGGACGAGCCGGTGGTTATAAATTTTTCCGTGGTTTATCCGTCCTTTTTACTTGCCCTTCTGACGCGGGGCTGGTAATGAAAGGCGAGGCTGACCGCTGACCATCCTTGCATTTGCCCAAACCGGTGATTCTTAGCCGGGGGCAATTCCTGACAGGACCGCACATAAACGGTCCTTTTGAAATCGAAAGAGGAAGGATTCACATGAAAGAACTGCAAGGCAAAGTCTGTCTGGTTACGGGAGGCGCGCGGGGGATCGGCCGCGCAATCGTATCGGAAATGGCGGATCGCGGCGCGGATGTCGCGTTCAACTATCAAAACTCGCGCGAAAAAGCCGAGGAACTGGAACGGGAGGTGCAATCCAAGGGGGTGCGGTGCAAGGCTTACATGGCGGATGTCACCTGTGAGGCGGATGTCAATCGCATGGTGCAGGAAGTCCACGACACGTTTGGCCCCATCAGCATTCTCGTCAACAACGCCGGCATCACCCGGGACCGTACGTTCCTGAAGATGACGAAGCAGATGTGGGATGAGGTGATGCGGGTGAACCTGGACGGCCTGTTTTATGCGACGCATGCGGTGCTGCCGTTCATGACCAATTTCGGCTGGGGACGGGTGATCAGCATTTCATCGTTCGTGGGCGAAACGGGCAACTTCGGCCAGTGCAACTACGCGGCCACCAAGGGCGGCGTCAATGCCTTCACCATGGCGCTCGCGCGCGAGGTCGCCCGCAAAGGAATCACGGTCAATGCCGTTGCTCCGGGCTTCACCGACACCGACATGGCGAAGACGATCCCGACGAACACACTGGACCAGATCAAATCCATGACGCCGGTGGGCCGACTCGGCGCTCCCGAGGAAGTGGCGCATGCCGTTGGCTTCCTGGCCAGCCCGAGGTCGGGATTCATCACGGGCCATGTGCTCTCGGTGAACGGCGGTATTTTGATGTAGCGGTCCGCCCGCGCAATTGCTTCCCGTCCGCCCCTGCTCCATCGGAGCGGGGAGCGGCGGGTTTTTTCTTGAGGGAAGAAGCGGCGAATCCTGCCGCATTCGCAGTTCCGCTGGACAAAAACGGTGGTTTGTTTGGCAATAAAGGACGAGCCGCGGGGAGGGGCGTCTCCTAGCGTAGTTTCGGCAGAAATTTTATGACGAAGCCGCACGCCACCAAAGCACATCCCCGCCGGACGGCGGGCCTCATGGCCCGCAGCGTTGCCAGCCAGCTCAAACCTGGAACCACTCCCGCCCACATGCCGGGTGTGACGGAGGATTATCTCCGCACGGACCACGCGCACCCGCTGCACACGATTTTTTCGCCGCGCAACGTCGCGGTCATCGGCGCGACGGAAGCGCCCGGGAGCGTGGGCCGGACGGTCCTGGAGAATCTGCGCGCCGAGAGTTATCGCGGCGAGATTTTCCCGGTGAATCCCAAGCGCCCGACCGTGCTGGGTTTGCCGGCGTATCCGAGCATTGGGGCGATTCCCAAGCAAGTGGATCTGGCCATCATTGCGACGCCCGCCAAGACGGTTCCTGGAATTGTGGAGGAGTGCGTGAAGGCCGGTGTGCCGGGCTCCATCATTCTGTCTGCGGGCTTCAAGGAGGTGGGACCGGAAGGCGTGGCGCTCGAGCACCAGGTTCTTGCGGCGGCGCGCAAGGGGAAGCTGCGGGTGATCGGGCCGAATTGCATGGGCATCATGCGGCCGCACCTCGGGTTGAACGCCACGTTCGCCAGTCCGCTGGCCCGGCCGGGCAAGGTGGCGTTCATCAGCCAGAGCGGCGCGTTGTGCAGCGCGATTCTTGACTGGAGCCTGCGCGAAAACGTCGGGTTCAGCGCGTTCGTGTCCATCGGTTCGATGCTCGATGTGAACTGGGGCGATCTCATTTATTATTTGGGCGACGATCCCCACACGCGGAGCATCGTGATTTACATGGAATCGATCGGCGACGCGCGGTCGTTCCTGTCGGCCGCGCGCGAGGTGGCGCTGACGAAACCGATCATCGTGATCAAGGTCGGCCGGACCGAAGCCGCCGCGAAGGTGGCGGCCTCGCACACCGGCTCGCTCACCGGCAGCGATGAAGTGCTCGATGCCGCGTTCCGGCGCGTGGGCGTGCTGCGCGTCAATACCATCGGGGAGTTGTTTGAAATGGCCGAGGTCCTGTCCAAGCAACCGCCGCCGCGCGGGCCGCGGCTGGCGGTGGTGACGAACGCCGGCGGTCCCTCGGCGCTCGCGACCGACATGTTGATCACGGGCGGCGGGCAATTGGCCGCGCTCGAGGAAAACACGTTCAAGGCGCTGAATGAATTTCTCCCCGGTCCGTGGAGCCACAATAATCCCGTGGACATCCTCGGCGATGCCTCGGCGGAACGCTACGCGAAGGCGCTGGACGTTGTGGCGCAGGACCCCGGCAACGACGGTTTGCTGGTGATCTTCACACCGCAGACAATGAGCGAATCCACCGCGACCGCCGAGATGCTGAAACCGCTGGCGCAAAAGTACGGCAAGCCGGTGCTCGCGAGCTGGATGGGCGGAACGGTGATCGACGACGCGGTGAAGATTCTCAACGAGGCGCAGATCCCGACGTTTGAATATCCCGACACCGCCGCGCGCGCGTTCACCTACATGTGGCGTTACACTTACAATCTGCGCGGACTTTACGAGACACCGGCGATGCCCCGCGGAACGGACCAGGCGGCGCAGCGCGAGCAGGCGGATCAAATCATTGAAAAGGCGCGCAAGACCGGCCGGACGCTGCTCTCGGAATACGATTCGAAAAAACTGCTCCAGGCCTACGGCATTCCGACGGTGGAAACCCATGTGGCAACCACCGAAGAGGAAGCCGTCGCCTGCGCGGAAACGATGGGGTATCCGATCGTGCTCAAATTGTTTTCCGGCACGATCACGCACAAGACCGACGTGGGCGGCGTGCAACTCAATCTCAACACCGCCACGGCGGTCCGGCGCGCGTGGAATGCGATTCTCACGGCGGTCACCGAGAAAGCCGGACGCGAACATTTCCAGGGCGTGACCGTGCAGAAGATGATCAAGCTGGACGGTTACGAGTTGATTCTCGGGAGCAGCGTGGACCCGCAGTTCGGGCCGGTGCTGCTTTTCGGCGCCGGCGGCCAGTTGGTGGAGGTATTCAAGGACCGCGCGCTGGCGCTGCCGCCGTTGAATGCGACACTCGCGCGCCGCATGATGGAACAAACGCGGGTTTACACGGCATTGAAAGGCGTTCGCGGCCGGCAACCGGTGGACCTCGCCGCGCTCGAGCAAATCCTGGTGCGCTTCAGCCAACTGGTGGTGGAACAACCGGCGATCAAGGAGATCGACATCAATCCGCTGCTCGTGTCAGCGGGAGGATTCGTGGCGCTCGACGCGCGGGTGATAGTGCACGCCGGCGACGTCACTTCCTCGGATCTGCCGCGCCCGGCGATCCGGCCGTATCCGATCCATTATATTTCTTCCACGAAGCTCAAGAACGGCATTCCGGTGACCATTCGCCCGATCCGCCCGGAGGACGAACCGTTGCTGGTGCGCTTCCACGGCGCGCTTTCCGAGGACAGCGTTTACGCCCGCTACATGGCGCCGCTGCAACTTGCGCAACGTATCGCCCATGAACGCCTGACGCGCGTTTGCTTTATTGATTACGACCGCGAGATGGCGCTGGTCGCCGAGCGCAAGGACGCGACGAACGGTGATCGCGAAATTCTCGGTGTCGGGCGCCTCATCAAGTCCCACGGCGTGGACCACGCCGAGTTTGCGGTGATCGTGGCGGATGCGTTCCAGGGCTCGGGATTGGGAACGCACCTGCTGCGCCGGCTGATTCAGTTCGCGAAGGACGAGAAGCTGTCGAAGGTCACCGGCTGCGTGCTGCCGAATAACCATCGCATGCTGCAGATCACACAGGAACTCGGGTTCACGTCAGTCCGCCCCGACACCGACAGCCCGGTGATTGTGGAGCTTGACCTGAAGGCCCCGCGCGCCAGCCGGAATTGATCACGGGACGCAGTGGAACAGCCAGATCGGCAGGAAGCCGAGCCAGCGGAACTCGCCGCGGACGTGCCCGAAGATTTTGCTCAGGCTGGGCAGCACGCGTCGTGAGTATTGATAGGCCAGGAACTCGCCGCGCGGTTGGAGGGCTTCGCAGGTCGCACCGAGGATTTCCTCCCGCGCATCAGCGGGGATGGTGCTGAACGGAATTCCCGAGATGACGTAATCCGCGCCAGGCGAACCCGAGCGTGAGAGAAGATTGCCGACTTCGCCCGCCGAGGCGTGGGTGACGTGCAAGCGCGGGTCGGGCAGTGAATCCTTGAGGTAGCGGACAAAGTCGGCGTTGGTTTCCAGGGCAAGGAGCCTTGCATCGGACCGCATTCGCGCCAGCATTTCGCCGGTGAAATCGCCCACGCCGGGACCGTATTCCACGAGAACACGCGCCTCCCGCCAATTCACGCGGCCGAGCACTTCATTGATCAGGGCACGCGGGCTTGGAATGGGGGTGCCCAGCATTTTCGGATACCGAAAAAAGTTCCGCGCAAACAGCATGCTGCGGCCCGTTCCCGCGAAAGTTCCGGTTCCCGCCTGCCACTCGAACCTCCTCTTCAAAGCGCCGACACGACTTCCCATGAATTGCCTGTACGATTCATAAGGGACTGTCGCAATGGGGCCTTTGCCTCAATTGAACGTTTCGCGGCCCATGCCAGTCTAAAGCGCTAGACGGAACTTTCTGACCGAAACGTCAACCTACGAAAGGCAAACGCTATGTCCAAGAGCATCAAAGGGAACCAGAAACCGACCCACGAAGAAATTGCGGCTCTGGCCCAGCGCATTTACGAGACTGAAGGGCGGCCCCAGGGGCGCGCGATGGAACATTGGCTGCAGGCGGAGGCGCAATTGACCGCAGAGCGCAAGGCGCAGGCGAAGGATGTTTCCGTCAAACCCGCGCGCAAACTCCCGGCGTCCGAAACACCGGCGACCGCTTCCGCGCCGACCTGGCAGACCACCGCGGCGCGCCAAAGCGTGCATCATAATTGAGGCGCGAGTCAGCGTCTCCCCGGCTGATCGCGCCGGCAAATACGGGAAAACGAGGAGCGATTTATGAATGATTCGATGGGACCTGAAATCGGCGATCGAAATCCTCTGGACCTTTTCCAGTTCGCGCTGACCTTCGTTGGCATTTGCTTTGCAATCGGCGGGATTGTAGTCGCGTCTCTTCCGTGGGCCTGCTTCGGCCTGCTGATCGCGTTTCTCGGGCTCGCCTACTTCAGGCGGCCCTGGGCTCCGGAGGATTGAGACTGCTGGCCGCAAGCGGACCGCACAATTGGGTTGCCAGCAATTTGCGACGCCTGCACATTTGAGCCATGACCTCCTCCAGCTTGATTACCGTTCTCGGCTTGGCCCTGTTCACATCAATGGTCACCGCGCCGGCCGCCGATGCGCCTCCGCATAATTTCGCACGCTGGGAAAAAGAGATCGCCGCCTACGAGCAATCGGACCGCACGAATCCGCCGCCCAAGGGGGCGCTCGTCTTCACCGGCGCTTCCGCGATCCGCAAGTGGACTTCGCTGGCCTCGGATTTTCCCAACAATCACATTTTGAACCGGGGCGTGGGCGGGTCGGAGATTGCGGACATCACGCATTTCGCGGATCGCATTGTTTTTCCCTATCAACCGCGGATGATTTTCTTTCGTTCGGGCGGCAACGACATTCACGCGGGCCTGTCCGTGGAGCAGGTCTTTTCTGACTACAAGGATCTGGTGGCGAAGATTCGCACCAAGCTCCCGGATACGGAAATAGTTTTCATCTCGCTGAGCCCGAGCATTGCGCGCTGGGAACAGCACGACAAGGAGAAGGCGTTGAATGACCTCATCAAGGATTACTCGATCAAGACGCCGCACTTGAAGTACATCGAAGATTACGACATCCCGCTCGGTCCCGACGGCAAACCGCGCCCCGAATTGTTTTTGCCGGACAAGCAGCACTTCAATGCCGACGGCTACAAACTCCTCGCCGAGCGCGTTCGCCCGTTCCTGCCGAAGGATTAGCCGCCGAGCCTGGCGCTCAATTTCGCGATCGTCGGCGAATCAAAAATATCGCGGAGGCTGAGATCCTCGCCGGTGAAATCCTCCAGGCGCGCGATGAGACGGGTTGCAGCCAGTGAATGACCGCCGAGTTCGAAGAAATCGTCGTGTATGCCGACGCGTTTCAATCCAAGCAGTTCACACCAGATTTCCGCGAGCGATTTTTCCATTTCCGTCTGCGGCAGGGCGCTCGCGCCGGCGGCCGCCTCAACCCCGGGCGGCGGAAGATTCTTCCGGTCCACCTTGCCGTTCGGCGATAAGGGCAGCGCGTCCAGCACAACGAACGCGGACGGCATCATGTGCTCCGGCAGGCGCTCCTTGAGAAAGGCGCGGAGTTCGCCCGGTTCCAGTTGCGCTCCGTCTCGCGCTACCAAATAGGCGACCAACTGGCTTTCGCCCGCTGTTCCGCGCGCGATCACCACAACATCCCTGATCCCCGCATGATCTCGCAAGGCCGCCTCCACCTCGCCGAGTTCAATTCGGTGCCCACGTATCTTCACTTGATGATCCAAGCGACCCAAAAACTCGATCCTTCCGTCGTCTCGATGGCGCACGAGGTCGCCGGTCTTGTAGAGTCTTGCCCCCGGCCTCGAACTGAAGGGATCGGGCACGAATTTTTCCGCGGTCAACTCCGGCCGGTTCAGGTAACCCAGTGCCAGGCCAAGTCCGCCGATGTGCAGTTCGCCCGGCACACCCACAGGCAATGGCTGCATTTCCCTGTCGAGAACATAAAACTGCGTGTTGGCGATTGGCCTGCCGATCAGCGGGGTCTCGGGTTTTTCAATACGGGTGGCGGCCGACCAGATGGTTGTCTCAGTGGGACCGTACATGTTCCACAGTGATCCGCACTTCGGAAGCAACTGCCGCACGAGCTCCTCCGACCACGCTTCTCCGCCGCAAAGGATTTTCAATTTGCTATCGCCGGCCCAGCCCGCGTCCAACAGCATGCGCCAGGTTGCCGGAGTTGCCTGCATTACCGTGGCGCCAGATTCGGTGAGCTTCCGCGCCAGACGCTTGCCATCCATCGCGGTCTCGCGACTGGCGATCACGACCTTGGCGCCGCAAATCAAAGGCAGCCAGATCTCGAGCCCGGCGATATCGAACGACAGCGTCGTCACCGCGAGCAGCACGTCGGAGGAATTCAACCCCGGCTCCTGGCTCATGCTCCACAGGAAATTCACCAGCGAGCGATGCGGAATCACCACTCCCTTCGGTCGTCCGGTCGATCCGGAAGTGTAGAGTACATATGCGGCAGCCTCCATTGCAGCTTGATGATGGGAACTTCCCTGGATCCTGAGTCCAGGATTCTGGATGGTTCGTGGCACCTGTTCCTCCCCAATCACCACCTTAACCTCCGAATCCTTCAGTATGAATTCGACCCGCTCCTTCGGATGATTCGGATCCAATGGCACGTAGGCCCCGCCCGTCTTCAGAATTCCAAGCATGCCGGCGACCATCTCCAACGAGCGCTCCATCCGCAACCCCACCAACGCGCCCGGTCCGATGCCCTGTCGGCGAAGATTCTCCGCCAATTGCTCCGACCGGGCGTTGAGTTCCCCGTACGTGAGGCGACAATCTTGGAACTCAAGAGCCACGGCTTCCGGCGTCCGTTTCACCTGCGCCTCCACCAACTCGTGTACGCACGCAGCCTCCTTGGGAAGTTCCACGAGCGTGTCGTTCCATTCAACCAAGAGACGATTGCGCTCATCCTCCTCGAGCAACGGCAACCGTACCACGTTTTCTTGCGGTCTGGTTAGCGTGGCCTTCAACAGCGTTCTCCAGTGCCCGAGCCAACGTGCCATGGTGTCCCGGTCGAACAGATCGGCATTGAAGCAACAGTCGATCTTCAGGTCTGTTCCCGAATCACGAATATCAACGCTAAGGTCGAAAATGTTGAAGCTCCGCGGGGGCGTCGCGATCTCCGCCTCCGTGCCCTCCCAATCGCATCTGGGAATCAGTCGATTGAGGTTGAACGTTGTCGAAACCAGCGGCAGCCGGCTCGAGTCCCGCGGAAGATTGAGCGCCCTGACCAGGCTGCCAAACGTGAAAGGTTGATGCTCGTGGGCATCAAGGACCACGCGTTTCACATGCTTCAAGTGCTCTTCGAACGTCACCCCTGCCTCACAACGGCAGCGCAAGGGCAGCAGGTTCACACAATGTCCGACCAGTGCTCTTCTCGCCTGTCCCTCTCCGTCACCGTTCATCTGCCCGGCGGCTGGAACTCCCACGACAATCTCCCCCTGCCCTCCGAGCCGATGCAGCCAAACTACAAAACTCCCAAACAGATAGGTAAATAACGTGCACCCTTGCCGGCCCGCGGCGCGCTTCAAATCGCGATAGAAACTCTCGTCCAGGACAATCGTCTCCTGGGTCGCGCGAAAGGTCTTCTTGGCCGGGCGCGGCCGGTCAGCGGGCAATTCCACGCTGGGCGGTGGATCGGCAAACTCTCGCAGCCACCATTCCTCCGTTTTGGCCAGCTTCGCTCGTGTCGCCGCATTCCGTTGCTCCAGCAAAAAGTCGGCGTATTGCATCGGTACAATCAGGCCATTCCCGCCGCTGTACGCCAGACTCAGCTCATGCAACATCACCCCTGCGGACCAGCCATCCAAAACCAGATGATGCGCCGCCAGCACCAGAACATGATCACCGGATGAAACGCGGACAATCTTCGCCCGCACCAAGGGCCCGCTCACCAAATCGAATCTTTCTCGCTGCTCCTCCTCCACAACTTTGGACAGGCCCAGGTCGGCGTTTCGCTCGGAAGACAATTCGATCACTGGAACTTCAAGTCGGATTTCCGGATGAATGGTTTGGCCCGATCCATCGGCGGCAAAAGTAATTCGAAACGCGTCATGCCGCCGGGCGAACTCCCTGACGCTCTCGCGAAGTCTTTCGAGATTCAGACCGCCGCGCAAGCGAACCGTGAACACCTGGTTGAAGGCGCGGTTCGCGTCCTCGCCCATTTGCACCGCAAGCCAGACCTCCATCTGTCCGTCGCTTAGCGGGTGCGTGGCCGCGCCATTCCCCTTCCCCGTCGCCGGACGTCCCTCCGAGATTGCCCCCGTTCGTTGTCCCTTTTCCCCGCCCTCGATATACCGCGCCAGCGCCTCCGGCGTCGGCAACTCCTCCGTCATTTGACGAAAGGTCACCTTGATCCCGAACTTGCCTTGAATCGCCTGGCTCATCTGGGCCAGGAACAACGAATCGAATCCCATTTCCATGAATGTCGCTGACGACGAAAGCTCCGCTCGCGGTCTTCCCGAAAGATTCTCCAACTGCGCCATCACCCGCGCCAGCACCGGGCCTGCCTCGGCAAACTCGTTTTGAAAGGGCCGCGACTTTCCGGCAGTCTTTACCCCCTCCAACTGCTCTTCGATGGCAGCCCGAACCGGACCGGCAACGCGTTCATGCGGCATCGCAGGTTGCTCGCGCTTGTGTGGTTCCACCCAGAAACGCCTTCGTTCAAAAGGATAAGTAGGCAACGCCACGCGACGGCGCCGTTCGTGCCGGTAAAAACCGGTCCAATCCACTGTGCAGCCTGCCAGCCAGAGTTTTCCCAATGATTCCAGCATGGACTTCACTTCCAGCGAAGATTCGTCCGTTGCCAGAATGCTCGGCAGAATGACTCGTCCGCCTGTTGCGTCCGGATGCTGTTTCGCCATCAGCCCCAGTGTCCGCCCCGGCCCCACCTCCAGCAGGATTCGTTGTGGGTCTCTCAACAACTCGCCCACTCCATCGGCAAACCGTACCGTCTGGCGCACGTGCCCCGCCCAATAATCCGGATCGACAGCCTGTGCTTCCGTCACCCATCGCCCAGTGACATTCGAAACGTACGGGATCTCCGGTTTCCGAAACTCCAGGTTGCGCAGCAACTCGCGGAAGGGCCCCAGCACCGGATCCATCATTGCCGAATGAAAGGCATGCGACGTGGGAAGCCGGCGGCCCGCGACCCCGCGCTGCTCGAGCACACGCTCGAAGTCTTCGATGGCAGCGAGGGATCCGGCTACAACACACACTGATGGCGCATTCACTGCCGCAAGATTCAAACTGGCCGGCAGGAGCGGCATCAACTCGCTCTCCTGCAATCGGACTGCCAGCATCGCGCCGGCGGGCTGGAGTTGTACCAATCGGGCACGCTCGGCCACCAACCGCAACGCCTCGGCCAGGCTGAACACTCCCGCCAAACAGGCCGCGACATATTCGCCGACGCTGTGCCCAATCATTGCCGCCGGTTTCACTCCCCAGGACATCCACAGTCTGGCCAGCGCATATTCGACCACAAACAATGCCGGCTGCGTGAAACAGGTCCGCACCAATTCCGACTCAGCCTGCGCGCGCCGAACATCTGCGGGATACAGAATTTCGCGGAGGTCGCGACCGAGATGGGCGTGCAGCAATTTTGCGCAACGATCCATCTCCTCACGGAACACCGGTTCGGAGCGATACAGTCCCGCTCCCATGTTCACATACTGAACGCCCTGCCCGGGAAACATGAAAACTACTGGAGGATTCGCAACTTCTCGTTGCCGGGTGAACACGCGTTTCGCATCCCTTGTCTCCAGCGCACCCGCCGCGTCTGCGGTGTCCCGGCACACCGCTATTCGGCGACACCCAAATTCCGCCCGTCCCGTTTGGAGCGTGAACGCCGCGTCGGCCAGTTGCGTCTTTGGTTCCCGCTTGAAATGCGCCGCCAGATTCGTGGTCGCTTTCTCCAGCGCCGATTCAGTCCTGGCTGACAACACAACCAGTTGCCACGCGCGCGATATCCCGGACTGTTCGAATTCCGGAGCCTCCTCCAATGCCACATGCGCGTTCGTCCCGCCAAATCCGAATGAACTCACTCCCGCGCGACGTGGGACACTCCCGCGCTCCCACGCGGCCAGATCAGCGTTTACCCGAAACGGGCTGTCGGCGAAATTGATCTGCGGATTTGGCTGCTTGAAATGCAGGCTCGGCGGCAGCTTTTTATTTTTCAATGAGAGCGCCGCCTTGATCAAGCCCGCAACACCCGCCGCAGTGTCCAGGTGCCCGATATTGCTCTTAACGGAGCCGATCGCGCAGAAATTCTTCTTGTCCATCCGACCGAATGCCTGCTTGAGCGCTGCGATTTCGATCGGATCGCCCAGAGGTGTTCCCGTGCCATGCGTCTCGATGTACGACAGTGTGGACGGATCAAAACCCGCCACTGCCAGCGCCAGCGCCACCGCTTCTGTCTGGCCGTCGACACTCGGTGCGGTAAAACTCACGCGCGCCGATCCGTCGTTGTTGATCCCCACCCCTTTGATGACGGCGTGAATCTCGTCCCCATCCTGCACCGCCTCCGCCAGGCGCTTAAGCACGACAATTCCCGCACCGTCGCCGGGCACAGTCCCGCGCGCCTCCGCGTCGAAAGCCCGGCAATGCCCATCCGGCGACAGCATGCCTCCTTCCTGATACCGATATCCGTTCGGATGCGGAAAAGTGATGGACACGCCTCCGGCCAACGCCATGTCGCACTGAAAACCAAGCAGGCTTTGACACGCCTGCCCCACTGCCACCAGAGAACTCGAGCACGCCGTGTGCACGCTGATGGCCGGTCCCCGCAAATTCAGTTTGTAGGCCACGCGGGTCGCGAGGTAATCCTTCTCATTCCCGGTCATCGCTACCAACCAGCCCACCGAGTCGATCAAGTCACGCCGCTGGATCAGGTTGCGCAAAAGATAGCTGTTGTTCCCCATCCCGGCATAAACGCCGATCGCGCCCGGAAATCGGCCCGGATCATACCCCGCGTTTTCCAGTGCCTCCCACGCCGTCTCCAGGAACACGCGCTGCTGCGGATCAGTGACCTCCGCTTCGCGCGGATTCATCCCGAAGAACGCGGCATCAAAATACTCCGGCTGTTTCAACACGCCGTGCGCGGCGACACAATCCCCCTCCAGTCGCGCCTTCTCCGCTTCCAGCCCTGCGCGAACCAGATCCGTTTCGCTAAAGGTGGAAATGCATTCCGCGCCGGCAACCAGGTTCCGCCAGAACTCATCCACGTTCTCCGCGCCGGGGAACCGCCCCGCCATGCCGATGATTGCGACGCCCTCCGGAATCTCTACGCTCATAACCGCCTCCCGGAACCAGCCGGCCGCGCCCACGCCGCGCGCTGCATGCGGGCTCGTTTCTCCAGTTGCGGCGATCCTGCAGCTCTTTCCACCGGTTCATCCAGGAATCGCGCCAGCGAGGCAATTGTCGGATACTGAAACAATTTTACAGTCGGAATCTCCCGCCCGAGCGCCCTCGATAGGCGCGATTGAACCTGCATCAGAAGCAATGAATGTCCGCCAATGTCGAAAAAATTATCCTGCGTACCCACGCGCTCCCTTTGCAGCGCCTTCGACCAGATTTCGGCGAGCATCATTTCTGTGCTCGTCCTGGGAGCCACGTAATCGGATGCAGCGGAGACCTCGCAAAGATCCGGCGCCGGCATTGCCTTGCGATCAATCTTTCCGCTGCCGGTCAACGGAAACGATTCCCTGATTACAAACGCCGCTGGAATCATGTAATCGGGCAAGCGTTGCTTCAGAAACTCGCGTATCTCACCCAGGTCTGGCTTCACGCCTGCTTTGGGAACGATATAACCAACTAATCGCTTCTCCCCCGGCACGTCCTCTCGGGCCAGCACCACCGCTTCCCGCACACCTGCATGCCGGCTCAATACCGATTCGATCTCTCCCAATTCGATTCGAAACCCGCGGATTTTCACCTGGTGATCCAAACGTCCGAGAAATTCAATTCTCCCGTCAGTTCGGTAACGCACCAGATCGCCCGTGCGGTACATCCGCGCTCCCGGCTCCGGCGTGAACGGATCCGTGACGAACCTTTCCGCCGTCAACTGCGGCCGATCGAGGTATCCCAGCGCAAGTCCGTCTCCGCCGATGAATAATTCGCCTGGCACTCCCACCGGCACCGGCTGCAAATTGCGGTCAAGAACGTGGAATCGCGTATTCGCAATCGGCTTCCCGATCAACACCTTTCCGTGCTCCGATACTTCATCAACAGCCGACCAGATGGTCGTCTCCGTTGGACCATACATGTTCCAAAGCGAACCACACCTGCCCCGCAGTGCGCGCGCCAGCTCATCAGGCCATGCTTCGCCGCCGCAAAGAATTTTTATTTTCGGGCTGCCCTTCCATCCTGCCTCCAAAAGCATCCGCCAGGTCGTCGGTGTCGCCTGCATGACAGTTGCACCCGATTCGCTCAGCAGCTTCGCAAGGCTCCCCCCATCCCGTGTCTCCTCAGTTCTGGCGATCACCACCCGGGCGCCCGCCGTTAAGGGAAGCCATATTTCGAGTCCCGCAATGTCGAATGACAAGGTGGTCACAGCCAGCAACGAGTCCCGGGCTGTCAATCCGGGTTCGCGTCGCATTGCATGCAGAAAATTGACGACTGCCGCATGGGAAATCTGAACCCCTTTCGGCTGGCCAGTTGAACCGGACGTATAGATCACATACGCGCGACCTTCCGCCGTCACTCCCGGCTTCTCACAATCCTCACGAATTTCGCGATCGCGGAGATCAATTTCGTCGAGGCAAATCACGGCGACTTTGCTTGCCTCGGCCGCGATCACACTCGACAATTCCTCCTTGAATTTGGAGTCAGTCACTAACAACGCGACTTCGGCATCCCCCAGAATGAAACACAATCGCTCCTTGGGCAGTAATGGATCCAGGGGCAGATAACTCGCGCCAGTCTTCAATATCCCCAGCAATCCCGCCACCATTCCTGCTGAACGACCGACGCAGATTCCCACCAGCATTCCCGGTCCCGCCCCTGCATTCCGCAATACTTGCGCCAGTCCTGCCGCACGCTCGTTCAGCTCCCGATAACTCCAGCGTACTTCGCCGCACTCAACCGCGATGGCCTCCGGTGTTTCCTGCGCCTGTCGCTCCACCAACTCATGAATACATGTGTTGCGTGGATACTCAGATCGGGTGTTGTTCCATTCGCTAATGAGTCGTTCACGCTCCTCGGTTCCAAGCAGCGGCAACCGCGAAATCCTCGCTCCGGGGTCGGCTGTTATTCCCGCCAGCAACGTTCGATAGTGTCCGGACAACCTTTCGATCGTATCTGGCTCGAATAGATCCGTCGCATACTCGATCCATCCCTCGAGTCTGCCCTCCGTTTCCACCAAATTAACAGTAAGATCGAATTTTGACGTTCCGCTGTCCATTTCGAATGGAGCAATCTCCAATCCACCTGCCGCGTGCACCGGCCGGGGTGCGTTCTGCAGTATGAACATCGTCTGGAAGATCGGGTTGTAACTCTGGTCTCTGGGCGGATGGAGTTCCTCGACCAGTCTTTCGTAAGGAAGGTCCTGATGCGCGTAGGCCCCGAGCGCCTTTTCCTTAACTCTCCCCAGCAGTTCCATAAACGCCGGGTCGCCGGAGGTGTCCGTCCGTAACACCAGTGTGTTTAGAAAACAGCCAATGAGGCCTTCCACTTCCGCGCGATTGCGATTGGCGATTGGTGACGCAACAACGATATCCTCTCGTCCGGTATATCGCGATGCCAGCACCTGAAAGCCCGCCAGAAGTGTCATGAACAGCGTGCATCCCTCCCGCTGGCCCAATTCTCGCAGACCCGCCGTCGTTCCGGCGGGAATGCAAAGTTCCTTCCGCGCGCCACGGAAGCTCTGATTCGCCGGTCGCGGCTGGTCGGTCGGCCATTCCAACAATGCCGGCGCTCCCGCCAGTTCCCGCTTCCAATAGGTCAGATGCGATCCCAGCCGCTCTCCCTGGACAAACTCTCTTTGCCACGCCGCAAAATCCGCGTATTGGATTGGCAATTCCGCCAACGGTGATTCTTGACCGGCCAGGAATGCCGGGTACAGCTGCGCCAATTCACGCAAAAAAACCCCGCGTGACCACCCATCGATCGCGATGTGATGCACCAAGAGAATCAGCACATGATCGCGGATTCCCAATTTCACCAGTTGCGCGCGCAGCATCGGGCCACGTTGCAGGTCGAACGGCTGCCGTACCGCCTCCACCGCCAGTTGGGTCAGGCGCCGCTCCCGCTCCTCCTCCCGTAGCGAACCTATGTCCGTTACGGGCAAAGCAACTTCCTCAATTGGAGCGATGGTTTGTGTCGGACCTCCATCGTATTCCTGGAACCGTGCCCGCAGCGCTTCATGCCGGCGAACAATCTCGTTCAGGCTGCGTGCGAGAGAGTTGATTTCAAGTTCGCCCCGCAGCCGCAGGTTGAAGTGATCGTTGTAGTGATATCCCGGCTCAATGCGATCCAGCATCCATAACCGCTGCTGCACAAAGGAGAGCGGATATTCCTGTGGATTCCTTCGCCGCCGGATTTGACGGTCACTCGCCCCCCCTACTCCCGCTTCCTCAAGCAACTGCTCCAGCAGTCTCAGCTTATGGTCGGTTCGGTCGGACGCCGCAGACACTGTATTCATCGAAATCCTGCTTGCGCTTCACCTTCCCCGCAGGGATTCCGGCTTGTGCGCGTCGAATGGTTTCCGCCGCCCGTCTCACAGGCGACCTTGAAACGACAGCATCTTAGGACCCTCTCCCGGTCGCGGGTAGGTGGGTAACCTCCTCAAATCTTAAGGGTGAAAGACCGCAAACCGCATGGCTGCGATCTCAACTGGCGACTTTTACCGACCTTCTGCGCAGCGGAGTTGCTTCTGCTTCCCTTGCCGCAATACGTGGCTTTGCGAGCCCTGCCAGCACGTATCGGACGACATTCTTCGCCCGGGTTTCCGTGTCCTCGCCCAGGCTCGCCTTGATCATGAAAGGGTGTAAAAACTGTGAAGTCGCATCCTTGAGCACCACCGCGGTTTCCTGGGCATTCACCTCGGAAAATTCACCGCTCGCCATCCCGCTTTCGATCAGTTTTACAAATACTCTTAGTATTTTCTCCCGCCGTTTGGCGGCAAAATCGGGGCGCATTTCGATCACCCGCCGGAAAGCCTCATAAAACTCGGCATCCTCCTGCAGCTTTTGACGCCGCTTCCGGTGCAATTCCAGGACCACCGCCTCAATCCGTTCCGCCGCAGAGGCTTGCCGCTGCGCAATGCTTTCCACAAAAACCTCGATTTTGGCCAGCCACTCCTCTATTAACGCATCCAGTATTTCGGACTTGCCCCGAAAAAAACGGTAGATGTTGGCGTGCGACATGTCCAGGGACCGCGCAATGTCCATGACGGTCATTTTGTCGGGACCATACCTGCGCAGGAGCCCTTTCGCCGTTTCCAAAATCAATCTGCGCGTCTCTTCTGCTGCTCCATTTTGCATGAATATTTGAATTTACATATTACAGATTTCGTCATTTGACAATAGAAATGGTTCAGATAACCTGACAAAAGGTGCCGAAAGCAGTTAATATCGCCCTGTGGCGCCCAAATATTATTATGCTGAAAGATAGTGATATCGCCGATGGGAGGTCGGAACACCCGGCTGACCCCGTAAGATTGCCAGACAGCCCGCGCAGGCGCCGCGCAGAGGAAACCTTGAATCCGGAAAAACAGAATCCGCCATCGTCCAAGGTCTGGATCGTAGTTGCCGCTTGCCTCGTCGCGCTGGTCGCCATCGTATGGATTGCCCGGCGACACCATGCTGCAGTCGCTGCAGCCGCTCAGGGCGGCAGATTCGCCAATCCCGTTGTCCCGGTCGTCGCTGGCACGGCGGCCCGCAAGGATGTTCCCATCTATCTCGACGGCCTCGGCACGGTCCAGGCGTTCAATGCGGTCACGGTCCGCTCGCGCGTCGATGGCCAGTTGCAGAAGGTCGCCTTTGCAGAAGGACAGGACGTTCACTCCGGCGACCTGCTGGCTCAAATCGATCCCGCCCCATATCGCGCCGCCCTTTCCCAGGCCATTGCCAAAAAGGGTCAGGATGAAGCCCAACTCGCCAATGCGCAACTGGACCTCAAACGCGAAACCGAGTTGTACGCAGCCAAGATTGATTCGCAGCAGGTATATGACACGCAGAAGGCTCTCGTGAACCAACTGGATGCCGCCGTCAAAGCGGATCAGGCCGCCATCGACGCCGCCCAGGTGAATCTCAATTACACCACCATCACTTCCCCGCTTGAAGGTCGCACCGGCATCCGCCTGGTGGACCAGGGCAATATCATCCACGCCGCCGATTCCAATGGCGTGGTGGTGATCACGCAGCTCAAACCCATTTCCGTTGTGTTCACGTTGCCCGAGCAGACGCTCAGCCAAATCCACCAGAGCCCAACGAACGAGATGACTGTCCTGGCGGTTGACCGCGACAACAGCACGGTCCTGGACGAAGGCAAGCTTACCGTGATTGACAACCAGATCGATCCAACCACCGGGACTATCAAACTCAAGGCAACTTTCCCCAACGAGGACCTGAAGCTTTGGCCCGGCCAGTTCGTCAACGCAAGATTACTGCTCACCGTTCGGAAGGACGGCATCGTCGTACCGGCCTCCGTCATTCAACGCGGCCCGGAAGGCTCTTATGCCTTTGTGCTGGATCAGGACGGCACCAATCTCGTCGCCAAAATGCAGCCGGTCACCGTGGCCCAGATCGAATCAGGCCAGGCGCTGGTGGATAGCGGCCTCGAAGCCGGGCAGCGCGTCGTGGTCGATGGCCAGTACAAACTTCAGGCGGGCTCGCGTGTGCGTTTGAGTCAGACCGGCACGGGCGGCGCCGGCCGTCGCCAACCGGCCAAGCCCGACGCCACCTCCACCGCTCCTTAACCATTCCCCGCTTTTCCCGGTGAATATTTCGGAACCTTTCATTCACAGGCCGATTGCCACTTCGCTGCTCATGGTGGGAGTGGTGCTCATGGGTCTGCTCGGCTATTTGATGCTGCCGATCTCGGCGTTGCCGCCGGTGGATTTCCCAACCATCCAGGTTACCGCCCAGTTCCCCGGCGCCAGTCCCGATGTGATGACTTCCTCAGTCACAACGCCTTTGGAACGCCAGTTCGGTGAAATCAGCGGTCTCTCAATGATGACCTCGGCCAGTTCCTTTGGAAACTCGAGCATTACCCTCCAATTCGAGCTGGATCGTGACATTGATGCCGCCGCCCAGGACGTGCAAGCCGCCATTAACGCCGCCGGCGGCTATCTCCCCAAAACGATGCCCAACCCGCCCACCTACAGCAAGGTGAACCCGGCGGACACGCCCATTCTTACGCTGGCCATTACTTCAGATACTCTCCCGCTGGAAAAGGTCAACGATCTTGCAGACACCGTCCTGGCCCAAAAACTGAGCGAAGTCACTGGCGTCGGTCTCGTGACGATCGAAGGCAACCAAAAACCCGCCGTGCGCGTCCGCGTCAATCCAGCGGCGATTTCCGCCCAGGGCCTCAGCCTGGAGGACATTCGCAGCGCGCTCACCCTGAACAGCGTCAATCAGCCGAAGGGCAGCTTTGACGGCGCGCGTCAGGCTTACACCATCAACGCGAATGATCAGCTTTTCTCCGCCAAAGACTACGCCAACGTCATTGTCGCCTACCGCAACGGTTCTCCAGTCCGCCTGGGCGATATCGGACAGGTGGTGGACAATGTGGAAAATGTTCGCATGGCAGGCTGGGTCGGCGACCAACCGGCGGTCATTCTCGACATCCAACGCCAGCCCGGCGCGAATATCATCCAGACTGCCGACCGCGTGAAGGCGCTCCTTCCCAGGCTTCGCGCCTCCATTCCGCCTTCCGTTCGTGTCAGCATTTTCGCGGATCGCACCGAAACCATTCGCGCTTCCGTCAAGGACGTGCAGTTTACGCTGATTCTCACGGTGGCACTCGTAGTCATGGTGATTTTCGTCTTCCTGCGAAAGTTTTGGGCCACGGTCATCCCCAGTGTCGCCCTCCCGCTCGCGGTCATCGGGACCTTCGGCATCATGAAACTCGCCGGTTTCAGTCTCGATAACCTTTCCCTCATGGCGCTCACCATTTCCACGGGCTTTGTCGTGGATGACGCCATCGTGATGATCGAAAACATCGTCCGCTTCATCGAGATGGGCGAACCTCCCCTGGAAGCCGCGCTCAAGGGCGCCCGCCAGATCGGTTTCACCGTCATCTCCCTGAGCGTTTCGCTCGTGGCGGTTTTCATTCCGCTGCTTTTCATGACCGGCATAGTCGGCCGCTTGTTCCGCGAGTTCGCCATCACCTTGAGCGTCGCCGTGGGTGTTTCAGCCATCGTCTCCCTGACACTGACGCCGATGATGTGCGCCCGCCTGCTGGAACCGGAGGATGAGTCAAAGCACGGACGTTTCTATCACATCACGGAGAACATGTTCAAAGGCCTGCTCGGGGCCTATGATCATGGGCTCAAATGGGTGCTTCGCCATCAGGCCTTCACTTTCGCGGTGGCCGTCGCCACCATGGTCGCCACCATCTGGCTCTATATTCTCGTTCCCAAGGGCCTGCTCCCGCAGCAGGATACCGGCATCATTCTCGGTGTCACGGATGCCGCCCAATCCATTTCTTTCCGCGCCATGGTCGCCCGCCAGCGCAGCATCGCCGAAATCGTGCGCAAGGATCCCGACGTGGTCTCGGTGGCCTCTTTTGTGGGCGCCGGCACGGTCAACGCCACCATGAATAGTGGCCGCCTTTACATCACCCTCAAGCCTCGCGATGAGCGCTCCGCCAGCGCGTCTGAGGTCATTGACCGCCTCCGGGACGCCACCAGGGATGTCGAGGGCATTTCACTTTTCATGCAGGCCGCCCAGGACGTCCAGATCGACAGCCGCATCAGCCGCACTCAGTACCAATACACACTCCAAGACGCCGATGAAACCGAGCTGGCGGATTGGTCCGGCAAACTGCTGAACAAACTTCGCACGCAACCGGAACTCGCCGACGTCGCCACCGACCAGCAACTGGGCGGACTGCAGGTCAGTGTGGATGTGAACCGCGACAAGGCCTCGCGCCTAAATATTCTCCCGCAGGCGATCGATGACACGCTCTACGATGCCTTCGGCCAGCGGCAAGTCTCCACGATATTTACTCAACTGAACCAGTACCGCGTCATTCTCGAAGCAGAGCCAAAGTTCCAGGTCAATCCTGACACGCTCGATAAAATCTACGTCAAATCCACCACCGGCCAGACGGTGCCGCTGAGCGCGTTTGCCACAGCGCATACCGGAACGACCGCGCTCGCCGTGAATCATCAGGGCCAGTTTCCCGCCGTGACTCTGTCGTTCAACCTCCGCCCGGGCGGCTCGCTGGGCGAGGCGGTCGACGCCATTCAGCGTTCTGAAAGGGAGATCAGCCTGCCGGAAACAGTCGTGACCACTTTCTCCGGCAGTGCCGCGGAATTTCGTTCCTCGCTCAAGAGCGAACCGTTCCTCATCCTGGCGGCCATCGTGGTCATCTACATCGTCCTCGGCGTCCTTTACGAAAGCTACATTCATCCCATCACGATTCTCTCCAGCCTTCCCTCCGCGGGCGTGGGAGCGCTGCTCGCACTGCTCCTCTGCGGGCAGGATCTGTCTCTCATTGCGCTGATCGGAATCATCCTCCTCATTGGCATCGTCAAGAAGAACGCCATCATGATGATTGATTTCGCCCTGGACGCCGAACGCAACGAAGGGCTCCCGCCTGAAAAATCCATCTATCAGGCCTGCCTGTTGCGCTTCCGCCCGATCATGATGACTACCATGGCAGCATTGCTCGGCGCACTGCCGCTCGCCCTGGAAAGCGGCACCGGCTCCGAACTGCGACGTCCGCTCGGCATCTCCATTGTCGGCGGCCTGCTCGTTTCACAGTTCCTGACGCTCTACACGACCCCGGTCATTTATCTGTATCTCGACCGTTTTGGCAATTGGGTCCGCCGGTGGCGTTCAGCCGCTCACCTTCCGGAGCCAGGTAATGGCTCCGCTGTCCCGAATCCCGCGTCTCGATGAACCTTTCCGAGCCTTTCATCCGCCGCCCCGTGGGCACTTCGCTGCTGGCTGCGGGACTGTTTTTGCTTGGAATTGTCGCTTACCGCTTCCTGCCCGTTGCGGCGCTGCCGCGGGTGGATTTCCCGATGATCTCCGTCTCGGCCAGCCTTCCAGGCGCCGACCCCGCCACGGTCGCATCTTCGCTGGCCACGCCTTTGGAACGTCGATTGGCGCAAATTTCCGGCGTTACCGAAATGACGTCCATCAGCACACTCGGCGGCGCATCGGTCACCATTCAATTCGACCTCAACCGCAACATTGATGGCGCCGCTCGCGATGTCCAGGCAGCCATCAACGCCGCCCGCAACGATCTGCCGATCAATCTCCCGGGCCCGCCCACCTACCACAAAATCAATCCGGCCGATTCCCCCATCATGATTCTGGCCATGACCTCCGACACACTGCCGTCAACGGAGGTCTTCGAGTACGCCGATGAAATTCTCGGGCAACGCCTCAGCCAGGTGGAGGGAGTGAGCCAGGCCATCATCAGCGGCGCAGAGAAGTCCGCCGTCCGAATCCAGATCAACCCCGCGGCCCTCGCCTCCACCGGGCTCAGCCTCGAAGACGTTCGCAGTCTCCTTGGCCAGGTAAACGTTGATCTTCCGAAGGGCAGCTTTGACGGCGACATCGATTCCTACACCGTCGTCAGCAACGACCAGATCAGCGACGCCCGCGACTATCGTCCGCTCATTCTCACACAGCGCGGCACCACGCCAGTCAAACTATCCGCTCTCGGGAACGTCATCGAAGGGGTCGAGAACGACAAGGTCGCCGGTTGGGCGGGTACCAAGCGAGCTGTCCTGGTTATCATTTTCAAGCAAGCGGACGCCAATGTCATCGCAACCGTGGATCGCATCCGCGCCGTGCTGCCCCAGGTTGAACGCTGGCTTCCCCCAGCCATAACGATCTCCGAGATCAGCGACCGGACCACCACCATTCGCGCGTCGGTCAACGACGTTCAGTTTTCGCTGATGCTCAGCGTTGCATTGGTGATCATGGTGATCTTTCTTTTCCTGCGCCGTTTCTGGCCCACATTCATAGCCAGCATAACCGTCCCGCTGGCTCTCGCGGGCACTTTTGCCTTCATGTACCTTTCCCACTACAGCCTGGACAATCTTTCGTTGATGGCGATTACCATCTCCGTCGGGTTTGTGGTGGATGATGCGATTGTGGTCATCGAAAATGTCTATCGTTTCATTGAGCAGGGTGAACCAACGTTTCAGGCTGCGCTTAAAGGCGCCCGGCAGATCGGATTCACCGTCGTGTCCATGAGCACCTCGCTCATCGCCGTCTTTATTCCCTTGCTCTTCATGGGTGGTTTGATCGGCCGGCTCTTCCACGAGTTTGCTGTCACGCTCAGTCTCGCGATCCTGGTTTCAGGCGTCATTTCTCTCACATTGACGCCCATGCTCTGCTCCCGCTTTTTGCGGCCCGAATCCTCCTATCCCGAGCCCGGCCGATTCTATCGTATTTGCGAAGGGGCGTTCAATTTCCTCCTCGGCGGCTATGAACGCGGTCTGCGGTGGGTGCTGTGCCATCAGGTTTTCATGCTGGCGGTCGCCGCGGTTACGTTCCTTGCCACGATCTGGCTTTACACGCTGGTTCCCAAAGGGTTCTTTCCCCAGCAGGACACCGGGGTGATCATGGGTGTCAGCGAAGCCTCCCAGGACATTTCTTTTTCTGCAATGTCAGCGCTGCAGAATAAAGCGGCCCGAATCGTTCTGAACGATCCCGCGGTCGCCACGCTGGGTTCCTTCATCGGCGCGGCATCCGGAAACGGCACTGTCAACAATGGCCGCATGTTCATCACGTTGAAACCGCTGGGCCAACGCAAGGTATCCGCCGACGCCGTCATCGCCCGGTTGCGCGGACGCCTCGCCCAGGTGACCGGTCTCAACCTCTTTCTCCAACCCATCCAGGATATCCGCGTCGGCGGACGCCTCAGCAAGGCTCAGTTCCAGTACGCGCTCCAATCCTCCGACCTCAATGAATTAAACCACTGGTCAAACCTGCTTCTCGCCAAGCTGCACAAAGCGCCCGAGTTGAAGGACGTTACCAGCGATGCCCAGACCGGCGGCTTGCAAACCACCGTGGAAATCGATCGCGACGCCGCGTCGCGTCTCGGCATCAACCCGGCCGTGATTGATAACACGCTCTATGATGCCTTTGGGCAGCGCCAGGTTTCCACCATTTACGAGCGCTATAACCAGCACCATGTGATTCTTGAGGTCGAACCAAAATTCCAGGAGGACCCTGACTCACTCGGGCGGATTTATGTCACCTCCACCAACGGCGCCCAGGTGCCGCTCTCGGCAGTGGCCAAATTCAAAGACTCCAATGCCTATCTGTCCGTCAATCATCAAGGCCAATACCCGGCAGTCACCATTTCGTTCAATCTCGCTCCTGGCGTTGCCCTTGGGCAGGCCACGGAGACACTCCAGCAGGCAGTGGACGAACTGAAGATGCCGTCCACCATCCAGGGCAGCTTCCAGGGCACCGCCCAGGTGTTCAAAGCTTCGCTTTCGAACATGCCCTTGCTGGTGGCCGCCGCCTTGCTCGCCGTTTACATCGTGCTCGGCATGCTCTACGAAAGTCTGATCCATCCGCTCACGATTCTTTCAACGCTGCCTTCCGCCGGTGTGGGCGCGTTGCTCGCCCTGATGGTCTCAGGCTTCGATCTCTCGCTGGTCTCCTTTATCGGCATCATTCTGCTAATGGGTATTGTGAAGAAGAATGCCATTATGATGGTGGACTTTGCCGTCGAAGCCGAGCGCAATGAAGGGCTCAGCCCCGAGGACGCCATTCATAAGGCCTGCATCATCCGTTTCCGCCCCATCATGATGACCACCATGGCCGCCCTGCTGGGTTCACTCCCGCTGGCGATCGGAATGGGCACCGGCTCGGAACTTCGACGCCCCCTTGGCATCGCCGTTGTCGGCGGCCTCCTCCTCTCTCAAGCCTTGACTCTTTACACAACCCCCGTCGTTTACCTGCTGTTCGAGCACCTGCGCCAGGATTACCTGGCATGGCGCTACGGCGCCGGTCCGCAGAAGCTTGCACCGGCTTCGTAAACGGAACAGCCTGCGGGAGTTCAGAGCCCCAATTCCTTCAACATCTCCGCTGCGGACTTGCGGTTCTTCGGCGGCCCGATCTGTTTCAATAATTTCACCGCCGCCGCCGCCGAGCCTTTTTGCCGCAGTGCCATATCCGCCAGCAGCAATCTGCGCACAGTTTCCAATTCGGCATGGATCTCCGCCAGTTCGTTGATCACCAGTTTGGCAAACCGGTTTGGAAGTTCCGGATCAGATTTCATGTGCCGCTTGTACCCCGTTTCATTTACCCTTTCAAACTTTCACGCCATTTCGGGGCAAATTTCTTCTTGCCAGGCTTTCAGTCCCTGCCCGAAGCTGGCTCCGACCCTTGGCTTCACTGGATATGGTCTGAACCGGAGTCACTTTATGCTCTTCCATCAATTCCTCTCACGAAAGCTGTCTCTTCTCGTCGGTTGTGCCGTTCCGTTCCTGTCCGTCACTGCTGCGCAATCGCAATCCGCCGACGCTGCCTCGCTCCAATCGCCAGACGGACGGCTTGCGATTACATTCGACACCGCTCTTCCCAATCCCACGAGTGCGGCGTATCGCCTCGCCTACACCGTGACGTTCCAGGGAAAGACCGTTCTGGAACCGTCCGCGCTCGCCCTCGATCTCCTGAACCAACCGCCTCTCGGTCCCGATCTGCGCATGGTCGATTCCAGTACCCGGGAAATCAATGAAACGTATCAACTCGTCACGGGCAAAGCGTCCGTTGTGACGAATCATTACCGTTCCCTGATCATCAATCTTCAGGAGACCACCTCGCCAAGCCGCCGCCTGACCGTCGAAGCCCGGGCTTACAACGATGCGATTGCGTTCCGCTATGTGGTCCCCGAACAACCCGCGTTGGATTCTTTCCAACTCGCCGCTGAACACACGGAGTTCCGACTCGCCAAAGATGCGATGTCGTACGCCCTGCTCCTGCCCAATTACCGCTCCATGTACGAAAGCGAGTTCGTGAAGCTTCCGGTCAGTGCCTTCTCAAACCAGGGCGGTGTCGCCAGTCACGTGCTCCTGGGCGGGCCGATTCTGCTCCAGCTCCCCGGCGTCGCCTGGATGGCGATCACCGACGCCGATCTTCGCGATTATGCCGCGATGTATCTAACCAATCCCTCGGGTTCCTGGACCGGTCACTGGCTGGAATCTCTTCTGGCTCCCAGCCTCGATCATACCAACGCCTATGTCATCGGTTCGCTTCCTCATCACTCGGCCTGGCGCGTCCTGATGATCGCCGATGATCCGGGACGCCTGGTGGAATCAAGTGTCATCACCAGTTTGAATCCTCCCACCACCCTCGAGGACACCTCATGGATTCACGCAGGCAAAGCCTCCTGGGATTGGTGGAGTGGCACGATCGGTCCCGACGGCAAAAGCGCCTACACCACCGAAACGATGAAATATTACGTGGATTTCGCCGCCAAATCCGGCTTCGAGTACATGCTCGTGGACGCTGGTTGGTCGGATCGGGATGACATCACCCACATGAACGGCCGTGTTGATGTTCCAGAAGTGGTCCGCTACGCCGCCGCCAAAAACGTGAAGGTCTGGATCTGGCTCGCCTATCTCGCGACGGCGAAGCAGATGAGCGAAGCCTTTCCGCTTTACGAAAAATGGGGCGTTGCCGGCGTTAAGATTGATTTCATCGAACGCGATGACCAGGGCGGGATTGATTGGTATTACCGCACCGCCGCCTGCGCCGCCCAGCACCATCTCCTTGTGGATTTTCATGGCGCAACCAAACCGAGCGGAATCGAGCGGACCTGGCCGAACGTCCTGGGTTACGAGGCTGTCGCCGGCATGGAGCAATCCAAGGCCGGCGCGCGCGATAATCCCGGCCATCATGTCACGCTTCCTTTCACACGCATGCTCGTCGGCCCCATGGATTACACTCCCGGCGCTTTCGAAAACGTCACCGAGGATCAATTCATCCCCCGGATGCAGCGCCCCATGGTCATGGGCACGCGCGCGCAGCAACTCGCCATGTACGTCGCTTATTTCGCTCCCGTTCAGATGGTGTCGGATTGTCCACAGGCGTACGAAGGCCAGCCCGAATTTCAATTCATCAAGGACGTTCCTGCCACCTGGGACGAAACCCGCGTGCTAAACGGCGCCCCGGGCGAGTTTGTCACCATTGCCCGCCGTCATGGCAACGAATGGTACCTGGGGGCCATGACTGATTGGACCGCCCGCCAGCTGGACATTCCGCTCTCTTTTCTTGGAGACGGCAGATATACCGCGCAGATCTATGCCGATGCCAAAGACGCCGCTCAAATTCCCAAACACGTGGCAATTTCCACGAAGACCGCCACTCGCTCTGCCACTCTGAAACTGCAACTGGCTCCCGGCGGCGGCTGCGCCATCCGGTTTGTGCCTAAGCGTTGATCGCTGCGCAATTCATGCGCACCTCCACCGCATCTCCCGAGCAACTTCTGCGCGCTTGGGGTCCTTGCCCCATTCCCAATCACCGGTTTTGGCCCGAAAACGCGATCTGAGACCTTTGGCACGTGAATTGCCTCTGTCCTAACGACATAGAGATATCGGCAGCGGTGCATCGCGCGAGGTGTGCGTGTCTCGTGTGCCAAAACAAAATAAACCCTAAGCGGAAAAGCTATGAAGAAACTCATGAGAATGCTGCTCGTCGTCGGCTGTCTGGCCGCCGTGAGCTTCGGTGCAGGCAAGGTGATGGCCCAAGGCGGACCTGGCGGCGGTGGCCCTGGTGGCGGCGGATTCGGCGGTCGCATGCAACAGCGGCTCGACGATCTCCGCACTCAACTGGATGTAAAGGACGACGCCGAATGGGGCGCGATATCCAACGCGATGATGAAGGTGTTCGAGGCCCGGATGGCCGGGTTCGCCGGCGGACGTGGCGGCCGTAATCGCGGTGGCAACAACAATGGCGGTGGCGACCAGGCTGGCGGAAACAACAACGGCGGCCAGCGTCGTTTCGGCCCTCCTTCCACGCCCGAATCCGAGGCATTGCAAAAGGCCATTGATTCCAAGGCTTCCGCTGACGAGATCAAGAGCAAGCTCACCAAACTGCGCGAGGCCAACAAGGCTCGCCGGGACAAGGCTGCCGCGGACCTCGCCAAGGCCCAGGAGGATCTCAAGGCCCTTCTCACGTCCCGCCAGGAGGCCATCCTGGTCGTCAACAACATGCTCGAATAACCAATTGCGAAGACGGGAAGCTGCTGTCTCATGCCCAAAGAAACTGAAATCCGGGACGTTTCGCTGAAACCGATGCTGGAAAAAATGGTCGCGGGCAGGCAACTGTCCGCGGCCGATGCTGCCACGCTCACGAAGCAGCAGCGTCCCGGTTCGCAACCCGCCTTCCAATCCGAGGACGATGTCCTCAAGTGGCTGGCGGCCGAGTACGGTGTCTCCTTCACCAACCTGGAGAACATCGAGCCCGACCGCCAGCTACTGTCCCTGTTCCCCGCCCGCGTGCTGCTCAAGGAGGAAATCCTCCCGTTGCAGCGGATCAATGGGACCGTCGAGGTCGCGACAAGCCGACTCTTTGCGACTCAGGGTCTCGATACGCTGAAGACCCTGACCGGACTGAAGATCAAGCCCGTCCTCGCCCCCGCAGAGGCTATTCAACGCGAGATGAAAAAACATCTCGGCGTCGGCGCGGACACCATTGACACCCTCGATGAAGGCACGCCGCTGCAGGTTGTGGATGAGGATGCCGATGACGGGGGCAATCTCGAGGATGCCGCCGAGGACGCCTCGATCATTCGCTTTGTGAACCAGGTGCTTACCGACGCTGTCGATCTCCGCGCGTCGGACATCCACCTTGAACCGTTCGAAGAGGAATTTGTAATTCGCTACCGCATTGACGGAGTGTTGCAGGAAGTGCCCGTCCCCGCACAAATCAAACGGTTTCAGCCCGCCATTGTCTCGCGCATCAAGATTCTCAGTCATCTAAACATCGCTGAAAAGCGGCTGCCCCAGGACGGACGCATCAAGATCCGCCTGGCCAACAAGGAAATCGATATCCGCGTCTCTGTCATTCCCATGTTGCACGGCGAGGCGGTGGTGCTTCGCCTTTTGCGCCAGAACTCCGGCGTCCTGGGCATGTCACAACTCGGCATGGGCGAACATGAACTGCAAAGTTTCAACCGGGTGCTGCAATTGCCCCACGGAATTGTCCTGGTCACAGGCCCGACCGGCAGCGGCAAGACCACCACGCTCTATGTTGCGCTTTCCGAGATCAACAAGGCCGATACCAAGATTATTACGATTGAAGACCCCATCGAGTATCAACTCCGCGGTGTCAACCAGATCCAGGTCTCTGAGAAATCCGGCCTTACTTTTGCCCGCGGTCTGCGCGCGGTTCTGCGCCATGACCCGGACGTCGTCCTCATCGGCGAAATTCGCGATACCGAGACCGCCCAGATCGCCGTGCAGGCGTCGCTTACCGGTCACTTGGTTTTCTCCACGCTCCACACCAACGATGCCCCCGGCGCGGTCACTCGCCTCGTGGACATGAAGGTCGAGCCCTACCTCGTCGCCTCTTCTCTCGAGGCAGTGCTGGCCCAGCGCCTCGTGCGGGTCCTCTGCCCCCATTGCAAGACCGAGGACAAGTCGGACACCACGCGCGCGCTCAAGGAACAACTCGGTTTCCCACGCGACTTGCAGGTCTTTCGCGGCGTTGGTTGCCGCGAATGCCGCGACACCGGTTACCATGGCCGGCACGGCATTTACGAGTGGATGGACATGAATTCCGAGATTCAGGAGTTGATCCTGAAGAATTGTTCCGCCGGTGAAATCCGCGCCGCCGCCCTTCGCGCCGGGCTCCACTCGCTCAGCGATGATGGCTGGCGCCTCGTTGCCAAGGGCATCACCACTCCCGAGGAAGTCATGCGCATGACCAAGGACCAGTCGCTCGGCAATGCCCCACGCGAAGATGCGAAGCAGGCTGCCGACGAACAGGAACTCCTGAAGGACAAACCGGAAAAACGCCATGGCGCTTTTTCAATATAAGGCCATCCAACTCGACGGCAGCCTGGCAGAGGGGCAGATTGAAGCCGGTGGCCGCCAGGAGGCCTTTCGCCAAATGGAGGAACGCGGTCTCCGGCCCGTAACTCTCGCGGAACAGACCGCGAAAGCCGCCGCTGCCTCGTCCGCGTCCAACCCGGCGTCGGCTCAATCCAAGCCGGCCTTTGGCTTCCAGTCGAACAAGGTTAGCGCCAAGGATCTCGAAAATTTCACGCGCCTCCTTTCCAGCCTGCTTGCCGCCGGTGTTCCGCTCAGCCGAGCGCTGGTCATTCTCTACCGCGAAGCCGCCAGCCCCGCCGCCGGCGCGAAATGGAAGGAAGTCCACGACGCCGTAATCGACGGCGTGTCGCTCGCGGAAGCGATGTCCCGGTTCCCTGACGTTTTTCCCCGCGTCTACGTGGCCATGGTTGAAGCAGGCGAAGCCGGCGGATTCCTGGACCTTGTGCTCGCGCAGATCGCCGATTTCCAATCGCGGGAAAAGGAACTCCGCTCCAAAGTGATGAGCGCGATGCTTTATCCGTTGATCCTGCTCCTCCTCGCACTGGGTGTGCTCGTGTTTCTGATGGTGTTCTTCATCCCGCGCTTTCAAAAAATGTTCGACGCGTTCCCCGGCGCTCATCTCCCATTGCTCACGCGGGTCATCATCGCCGCCAGCCATCTTATGATTCATTACGGCCTCTGGGTGCTCGTGGGGCTGGTCATCGGTGGTTTCGCGCTGCGCACCTGGGTCATTTCTGAAAAGGGCCGTCGCGTCTGGGAAAGTGTCATGCTTCGCACTCCGCTGGTTGGCCCGCTGATTGCGCAGTTCGCCATGGCCCGCTTCTGCCGCATGCTCGGCACGCTGCTCGGCGCTGGAGTCCCGCTGGTCCAGGGCCTTAATGTCGCCCGCAAATCCATCGGCAACCAGATCCTCGTGGACGCGGTTTCCAACTCGATCGAGCGGGTCAAGGAGGGCGGCCAGCTTGGAAAGAGTCTCGGCGAATGCCGCACGCTCTTCGCCGGTTCGACGCTCGAAATGATCTCGGTAGCCGAAGAAAGCGGCCGCCTCGACCAGGAGCTGGTTCGCATCGCGACCGTCACCGAGGGCGACCTGGACCGCGAGCTCAAGACCGCTGTTTCGTTCGCCGAACCGATGCTTTTGTTTTTCATCGCCGCCTTCATCGGCACGATTTTCATCGGGATGGTCCTCCCGATATTCACCCTGCAGGACTACATCAAATAGAAACGGATCAGAAATGTTATGAAATGCCAACTCTCCACCAGAAAGACGAATCATCGCCGCCGCGCGTTCACGCTCGTTGAATTGCTGCTCGTGCTTACCATTCTCGCCATCCTCGCCGCCATTGTCCTGCCCAGGATCGCCGGACGTGGCGAGCAGGCCCGCGTCGGCGCCGCCAAAACCCAGCTCAACTCCTTCGCTACCGCGTTGGACATGTTCGAGGTGGATAACGGCCATTATCCCCGCGGCAAAAACGGCCTCAACGACCTGAACGTCCAGCCGAAGGACGCCTCCAACTGGCATCAATACCTCGACCAGGTGCCGCTCGATCCCTGGGGTCATCCCTACATTTATGAATATCCCGGCAAGCACCGGCCAAATTCCTATGACCTCAGTTCCATGGGTCCTGATGGCCAGGCCGGTACGCCTGACGACATTGTAAACTGGGATCAAACGAAGTAATTCTGCGATAAATCGCAATGCGGATAACAAAGAACAGAGCATTTCGTGACACCCATTCAAACCTTGGGTTTCCAGACCGCTCGTGTGCTTTCTCGAATCCGCAATCCGCAATCCGCAATCCGCAATCCGAAGGGTTTACCCTCGTGGAGCTGATGCTCGTCATGGCCATTCTCACCATCGCCGTCGCCCTGGTCGTGCCTCCGATGTCCCATTTCTTCGGCGGACGCACGGTGGATTCTGAAGTCCAGCGCTTCCTGGCTCTTACCCGCTATGGCCAGAGCCGCGCGGTTTCGGAAGGCATCCCCATGATGCTTTGGATCGATCCGAAGAACGGCGCCTATGGCCTGCAGCAGGAAGCCGGCTACACCGACGGTGATCGCAACGCCGTCGATTATTCGCTCGGCAAGGACGTGCGCATCGATGTTCCCTCGGGCAGTCCGCCTGCCAGCACCGGCAGCAAACAATTCGCCATCCATTTCACGCCCGATGGCGCACCGGATGATGCGACCAGCGTCAAAACGGTCTCGTTCCGTCTTGGAGACGAGCCTCCCATCCGGATCGCCCAATCAGCCAATCGGCTTACCTATGAAATCCGCGCGCAATAGCTCTCGGTCCAAGGCGCGCATGGGTTTCCGGAAAAACCCTCGATGCTCGGCGTTCACGCTTGCAGAGGTTCTGGCCGCCCTTGCGCTCATGGCGATCGTGATTCCCGTGGCGGTGCAGGCATTCCGCATCGCCTCGCTCGCGGGCGAGGTTTCTCAACGCAAGGCCATTGCCGCGCGTCTGGGCGAACGCTTGCTCAATGAAACCATTTTCGGCGGCAGCACCAGCGTCGCCCAGCAGAATGGCGTGGAGATGGTTGGTCCTTACGAATTTCACTACGCCGTCAAGGACGAGCCCTGGGCCGCTCTCGCCAGCGCGCCAGTCCTGAACAGCCCGAACGGCGTTAATCAAAGCGTGGTCAATCAATCCACCATCCACCAGCTTTCCGCCGATGTTTCGTTCAATGCGCAGGACAAAAGCTTCTCGGTGCACCTGAGCACGTTGTACAATACCCAGCAGTGATGAACCTGAAACGAAATCAACTTCAGCCTTCGCACCCGGCGGCTTTCACGCTGCTGGAAGTACTGCTGGCTGTCATGATTTCCGCCGTCGTGCTTGCAGCCGCGAATGCCGTATTCTTCGGCGCACTTCATATGCGCCTGCACATGGCCGAAGTTACTTCCCAGACTCTGCCGACGGACCTGGCAGTTGCCACCATCAAGCGTGACCTGCTCGGCATCGTTCCACCCGGCGACCTCGCCGGCCCGATGGGCAGCGACACTTCCGCGGCTGGCATGACTCAACCGGCCGCACTCGAGATTTTTACCACCAGCGGCGCGATTCGTTCCGACGAATCCTGGGGTGAAGTTCAGCGAATTGATTACTCCCTGCAGGATCCCACCAATCGCACCGGCTCGCCGGGACGCGACCTCATCCGCGGAGTGACTCGCAATCTTCTGGCCAGCAATCCGGACGCTCCCGATCAGCAATTGCTTTTGTCGGGTGTTGATACTTTGCAGTTTTCCTATTATGACGGCACCAACTGGAATGATTCCTGGAGCCAGTCGCTCTCGAATATTCCAACCGCCATCAAAGTCAGCATCGAATTCGCAGCCCCGGCTCCGGGAAAATCCGCCAATGTTCCCATCGAGTTTCTCGTCCCGGTTGTTTCTCAGACAAACAATGCCAATTGATCCATGAACCGCGCCCAACACGTGAACACTTCCGCCTCGCGCAAATCGCGCGCCGGGCGGGCGTTTCGCTCGGACGCGTCCGTCTTGATCATCGTTCTCTGGGTCATTTTCGGGCTGATCAGCCTCGCTCTCTATTTCGGCCACGCGATGAGCACCGACCTTCGCGCGTCGGACAGCCGTGTGGCAGGCACAGAAGCCGACCTGGCCATCGAGGGGGCGCGGCGCTATTTCAGTTGCGTGCTCTCGAATCTCACGCTCCCCGGTGCGGTTCCCGATCCGCAGAGCTATCTCAAGGAAGCGGTGCCGGTTGGCGATGCCAGGTTCTGGGTCATCGGTCGGACCAATCTCGCGAACAACCCCTCTCCCACGACGCCGAATTTCGGTCTCATTGACGAAGCCTCCAAGCTCAACATCAATTACGCCACGAGCAACATGCTGGTCATGCTCCCGCGCATGACGCCCGACATCGCCGCCTCCATCCTCACGTGGCGCAGCACCAACACCAGCAGCACCGCCGGTGGCGCCGAGTCCGACACTTACATGCGCCAGCAACCACCGTATCTTTGCAAAAACGCTCCGTTCGAGTCGGTGGACGAGCTTCGCCTCATCTACAATATGACCAGCGACATCCTTTACGGCGAGGACGCCAACCTCAATGGAGTCCTCGACCCGAACGAAAACGATGGCAGCAAACTCCCGCCTGAGGACAACCAGGATGGCCAGCTTGATTCCGGGATTCTTGAATACGTCACGGTTTACAGCCGCGAGCCTGGCACCACCACCAATGGCGCCACCCGCTTTAATGTCACCACTTATACCCGCGCCACTTCGGGTTCCTTCCGGAGTCTCATGTCCACCAACGGCATCGCCCGATCCCGCGCCACCGCCATCATCAACCAGCTCAATGCCTCCCTTCCCGCCTCCGGGTTGACCAGCCCTCTGCAGCTTTATCTCCTCAGCGGGATGTCCGCGACCGAGTTCGAGCAAATCGAACCGCTCCTCCGAGGTGCGCGGCTCTCCGGGCTTGTTAACATTAATACCGCGAGTGCCACCGTGCTGGCGTGCCTGCTCCCGAACAATGACATCGGCACCGCCAACCAGATCATCACTTATCGCCAGGCCAATCAATCCGACCAGAACAACCTCACGTCCATTGCCTGGATCACACAGGTGCTCGATCGCACCACCGCCATTTCCATCGGTCCCTGGATTACCGGACGCAGTTACCAGTTCATGGCCGACATCGCCGCCGTTGGCCACAATGGCCGCGGTTTTCGCCGCACACGCTTCATTTATGATGTCAGCGCCGGCGCCCCGAAGATTTTGCACCGCCAGGACGTCAGTTATCTCGGCTGGGCTCTCGGCAAGCAAGTGCGTGACTCATATCTGCTCGCAAAGGACAAACCATGATCAGTTTTGATCTGTTGAAAAAGCGCGGCCTCTCGTCCGTTCTCGGGTTGGCCTTCGATGGCAACCGCCTCGAAGGCGTGGCCGTGCGCCGCCTGAACGGTTCGCTTCAAATCCAGCAAACCGTCAGCGCGCCGCTGGCCCTTGCCCCGCTTACCGGTGACCCGGAACTGGTCGGCCGCGAATTGCGGAATCATCTCGATCAGGCCGGCATTCGCGAACGGCGTTGCGCATTCTGCATTCCGCTCAATTGGGTGCTCACCCTGCAAACCCAGGTTCCCGATCTGCCGGAAGGCGACGTCGCCAGCTTTCTTCAACTCGAAGCCGAACGCGGCTTCCACGCCGGCCCCGAGAATCTTTTTATCGCCGAATCACGCGCGAAACTTTCGCCCGGCGGACAGTTCGCGACGCTCATTGCGATCCCGCGCACGCATCTGACCCGGCTGGAAGCCGTATTCAAAGCCGCGCAACTCAAGCCTGTCGCGTACTCGCTTGGCGTCACATCCCTGGCCGGCGCGGTGCCCGACTCTTCCAATGCCGCCCTCACCATTGGCCTTGGACCGGCTGGCGCCGACCTTCTCGTTGCCGCCGGCGGCGGGATTGTAACGCTCCGCTCGCTGGAAGGGGCGGTGGAAGGCGAGGGTGCCCAACGGCGCATTGATGCCGATCATGTCGCTCGCGAAATTCGCATCACGCTGGGCCAGTTGCCCCCTGCCGTGGCGGAAAAATTGCGCGCCGTTCGTGTTTGCGGCCGTGGCGAGCTCGCGCGCCAGTTCATCAGTGATCTTTCACCGCGGCTCGAATCCATGGGGCTCAAGCTTGAATTGATGGAGCGCTCCAGTAACGCCGAATTCGACAAGCCGCTGCCTCCGGAGATGGCCCATTCTCCGGCGCTCGCGTTTGCCGCCGACCGTCTGCGCAGGCTCCAACCCGGTCCCGAGTTGCTCCCGCCGAAGGTCAGTCCCTGGCGGCAGTTTCTCAGCAATTCCAAGCTCACTTCCGGCAAGCTCGCGTGGGTTGGCACGGGTGTGGGCGCGGTCGCGCTGATTGTCGCGGGCGCATTCGGCTTCCAGGAATGGGAGATCGCGTCTCTTCAATCCAAGCGAAAGGCCATCGCGCCGCAGGTCAAGATTGTTCGCGACGCCCTGGACAAGAGCCGCAAATTCGGCGCCTGGGCCAATGATTCCTTTCCCGCGCTCCGCATAATGAAGGGTTTGACCGAGGCATTTCCCGCGGACGGCTATGTTTCCGCCAAGTCCGTGGAAATCCACGATCTCACCACCATCACCTGCTCCGGCAACGCGAACGATAACCAGTCCTATCTCAAGCTGCTCGATCAACTGCGCAGTGCCCCGGAGATTACTGAATTGAAAACCGATCAGGTCCGCGGCCAGTCGCCGCTCCAGTTCACCTTCAACTTCCAATGGGAAGGAGGCAGTTCCAATGGAAATTAAGAATCGCCAGAAACTCCTGCTCATCGCCGCCGGCGCCGGACTCCTGTTCCTCGTTGCGGACAGCCTCATCATCTCGCCGCTCTATGCCAGTTGGGATGCCCGCTCGAAGCAGATCGCCGATCTTCACAAGAACCTCAACGAAGAAAACCATTTGCTCACGCAACAGGCGAGGCTGACCGAGCGTTGGGACCGCATCCGCACCAACGCGCTGCCGCGAAACGAGTCGCTGGCAGAAGGCGCGCTACTCAAGGCGTTTTACCGCTGGGCACAGGACGGCGGCGTCTCCATCGGATCCACCAAGCTTCAGTGGCGCGAGAGCGGCGAGGATTATCTCACGCTGGAATGCCGTGCCGATGCCACCGGCGACATGCGCTCGGTGACCCGCTTTCTCTACGAAATGGAGAAGGACCCACTCGCGGTGAAACTCGAAAGTCTTGAGATCACCTCGCGCGACAACAACGGACAGCAACTTTCACTTGGCATCCAGGTCAGCGGCCTGATGCTCAGTACTCCGGAACCATGAATCGACGCATCCTGACTGCTTTTCTTGCCCTCCCGCTGGTGTTTGGCCGGCCTGTCATCGCGCAGAATTCCAACACCGCCGCGCGCCCCGATCTGAAGTCGTTCAGCATCATCGCCGACCGCAACATTTTCGATCCCGACCGCCGCGCCGGGCGCCCCTCGATTGGCCCGGTTGGGCCGCGTCGCCGGGTGGAGTCGTTCACGCTGGTCGGCACCATGAGCTATGAAAAGGGAGTGTTCGCCTTTTTAGACGGTTCCGATTCATACTACCGCAAAACGGTGAAACCTCAGGACACGTACGCCGGTTACAAGGTCGCCTCGATCACCCGCGATTCGATCCAGCTCTCGGCCTCCACCAACAAGCCGGTCGACATGCGTGTGGGCATGCAAATGCGCCGCGAGAACGGCGGCCCGTGGTCCATGTTCGCCCAGGCTGAAACGAGTTCCTATGGCGGGAGCAGCCGTTCGGAATCTTCTTCCTCTTCCCCGGTGGTTGCGCCGCCTTCCCTGCCCGCGCCAGGCAGTGGCGCTGAAAATGACGTCATTCGGCGTCTCATGTTGAAACGAGCACAGGAATCTAAATGAAAACCAAGATCATTCGCCCATCAATTACACTGGCCCTTCTGGCCGCCGGCCTTCTCATCTCCGGCAGCGCCCTGGCTGCCGATGATGCCTCCACCAACACTCCACCTGCCGCTGCGGATGAAACCGCCCAGGCCCCCGCCGTGCCTGCCGATCAAATGCCGCAACCGGCAGCCGCAGATGCCACGCCAGCCGCGCCGGCACAACCCGAAGCTCAGCCTGCGCCCGCCGCCGAAGCAGCAGCAACGCCGCAGGCCGCCACCGCGCCCCAGACCACCGCGGCTCCTGCCGCCGGCCCATCCGACAAACTCATTCACTTGAATTTCCGCGGCGTCCCACTCGAGATGGTCCTCAATTATCTCAGCGACGCCGCCGGTTTCATCATCAATCCGCAAGCGGATATCCATGGAAAAGTGGATGTCTGGAGCAACCAGGCGCTGACCAAGGATGAAGCGGTGGAATTACTGGGCGAAGTTTTGAAGAACAACGGACTCGGCGTGGTGAGAGACGGCAAGGACGGCCGCATCCTCAAGATCATGACCATCGACCAGGCGCGAACCAGCGACATTCCCATTCGCACCGGCAACAACCCGGATCGTATTCCCAAGAATGACGAGATCGTTACCCAGATCATCCCCGTGCGCTCGCTGAATGCCGTGCAGTTGACCAAGGATCTCGCCCCGCTCCTGCCATCGGACACCACGCTCACTGCCAACGATGCGGGAAATTCTCTCGTCATGACCGACCGGCAATCGAACATCCGCCGTATCACGGAGATCATCAAAGCGCTCGACTCCGTCACCACCGGCGCGAACGCTCTCCGGGTCTTTTCACTGAAGTACGCGGACGCCAAGGCTCTGGTTACTGTCGTAAAGGATCTCTTCCCCTCACAGGACACCGCCAATAACGGCCGCGGCGGAGGCGGATTCGGACGTTTTCAACGGTTCTTTGGCGGAGGCGGAGGCGGAGGTGGTGGATTTGGTGGTGGGGGTGGGGGTGGAAGTGCGGATACCGGGCATACCCCCTCGACGCATGTCTCCGCCACGTCGGATGATCACAGCAATTCGCTGATCGTGAGCGCTCCCGAAGACCTGATGCCCACCATCGAGCAATTGGTCAACTCAGTCGACACGAGCGTCGAAGACCTCACCGAGATCAAAGTCTTTACGCTCAAACACGCCGACCCGGGCGAAATGGCTGACCTCCTCGGCAACCTTTTTCCTGAGGACACGGGTTCCAGCGACGCGAGCCGCGCACCGGCTCAGTTCTTCGGGCGATTCGGCGGCGGCCCATTTGGCGGCGGCCAGGGTGGCCAGCAAAATAATGCCAACAGCCCGAGCGACCGCATGAAACGGCTGGGCCGCGTCATTGCTGTGCCCGATAAACGCACACGTTCGCTCGTGGTAACGGCGGCCAAGGATCTCATGCCGCAAATCGTCGCGATGGTGGACCAACTGGATAACAATGATGCCAACATGCAGCGCGTCTACGTTTTCTCGCTCAAGAACGCCGATCCCATGGATGTGCAGCAAAATCTCCAGGATTTGTTCCCGAGCTCCAGCAACTCCCGCTATTCCAGCGGCAACAACAGTCAGAATAACGTCCTGCAAAACCGGCTTTCGACGATCAGCCAGCAACAATTGCAGGGCTCCGGCAGCAGTCTGGGAGGTAGCAGCTTTGGCAATGGCGGGGGCGGGGGCGGCCGCGGCGGCTTCTGATCTGCATCACTATTTGAACCTGACCATAGCAACCTAAAGACGAACATGATCACCAGAACTCTCAAGCATTGCTGGCCCGCTCTCCTTTTATGTTTATGGAGCGCATCGCCGGTTCTCGCGCAGCAAAGATTCGGCGGCGGGGGCGGCGGGGGTGGCGGATTCGGTGGCGGCGCTTTCCGTGGGAACAATGGCGGCTTTTCCTCCTTCTCCGGCGGCTCCGGCTCGAGTGGCGCCAGTTCCACACGCGATTATCCCAATAGCACCATGCCGGGACCGGTGACTGTCACGGTCAACCCGGATACCCGCCAGGTCTTCGTGGTAACCGACGATAACACTTATTCCAATGTCGCCCAGGTGATCGCCAACCTGGATCGCCCCAAACCCCAGGTGCTGATCAAGGTGGTTTTCCTCGAGGTAACGCATAGCGACGACCTGGATTTTGGGATTGAAGGAAACTACACCCATAACCCCAGCCCTTCCGCTCTTGGCCAAATGGGCCAGGTCGGCTTGACGAACCTGTTCGGTCTGGCGCAGCAAGGCGCTGCTGGTTCGTTAATCGGCGGAAATCAGATGCCCACCGGCGCGGGGCTCTATTCCGTCACCGGCAATGATTTTCAAGCCACACTCCGTGCCATTGCCTCCGCGGGCAAGGCCCAGGTCCTCTCCCGGCCTTCCGTCATGGTCCGCAACAACCAGCCTGCCACAATCACCGTGGGCCAATCGATCCCACTCGTTACCAGCGTCACCTACAACGCTCTCAACGGCCAACCGATCAGCACCATCCAATATCAGAATGTAGGCGTCATCCTTCAGGTGACTCCGTTCATCACTCAGGATGGGTTGGTGGAAATGATTGTGGCGCCACAGATTTCCAGCCTGGCCAGCGAGCAGGTCCAGATCGCCGCCGGCGTCAACGCGCCTGCCATTAATCTGCGTTCCGCCAGCACCGTGGTTGTCACTCCCGATGGCCAGACGGTCGTGATTGGCGGCTTGATGGAAAGCGACAAGACGGTGGTGGACAGCAAGATACCGATTTTGGGAGACATCCCAGGGTTGGGCATGCTCTTCAAACGCCATCAGCGGGACAATACGAAAACCGAACTCATGATTTTCCTGACTCCTCATGTCGTGAACATGCCGGCCGAGGTCGCCAGCGCCACGGCCAGCGAAGCCGGCAAGACCGGGCTGTCCCGCAAGGACTTCTCGGAACAGGAAATAAATCAATACCTCGACACGATTCCCTTGAAGCAACCCGCAGGTTCCGGCAAGCATTAAGATGCCATGATATCGCGGCGCAGTTGGTTTGTTTACGGCGCACTGCTGGCCATTTGGATCATCCTCCTCGGCTGGCAGACGGCCGAACACCTGCGCGTACGCCGCTCCGCCCGAAATGCACTTCGCCATCGCGCTGAGGACATCTCCAGCGTGCTTGCCCTCGTCATGCGTTCGCAGCGCTTCTTCGTCTCCCGCGACCGCATTGAAACTGCCTTGAGCGAGCTCGTCAAACAGGACGAGCTTCGCTCGGTCGAATTACTCAATATGTCCAATGACGTGGTCGCCTCGGCCGGTCCTCCCATTGAGCCGCCCAAGGGCGAGTTGCCCGGCGGCGAGTACTGGGATGACAAATCCCAGACGGTCACACTGATGAACCTGGTCAACCTCGGGACCAACATTGTCGTTTCCGGCGAACGTTTCGGGCCCCGTCCAAATACGAATAACATTGCTTCCAACGATCCTCCGCCTGGACCGCCGCCAACCAATTCAGCGGGAGAACCACCCCGCTTTGCGCCTCCGCCCCCGGACGGACAGCCTCCGGGCGATCAACCCGGCCAGCGCAATCGTCCCTTCGGACGCGGCCGTCCCCGCCTGAGCGAGGAGGAGATTCAGGCCATGATCAAAGACAAGGGCGTCCATGGATTCGTGATGGTGATGTCCACCAGCCCCACAATTGCCTTTTGCGATCACGACCTTTGGCTGCGCACTTTTATCGCTCTCTTCGCCACGATTTCCGTGATTGGGTCGGGCCTGGCCTGGCGCAATGTCGCCAAGACCTCGGAACTTCAGATCCGCCTGGTTCGCGCCAGCGAACTCAATCTGCACCTGCGCGAAATGAACCTGGCCGCCGCTGGCCTCGCACATGAAACCCGCAATCCTCTCAACATTATCCGCGGCCTCGCCCAGATGATCGCGCGGCAGCCTGACGCCTCCGATGGTGTCCGCGACAAATCGCGGGAGATTATCGACGAAACCGACCGTGTCGCGGCCCAGTTGAATGAATTTATCAACTATTCGCGCCCGCGCGAAGTGCGGCGCGCCGCCACGAACCTCAACGCCGTGGTCACGGAGGTCGTCCGTGCGCTCAATTACGATCTGGAAGAGAAGAAGGTGAAACTTCAGGTCCAGGCCGAGCCGCTCACAATCGAAGCTGATGAACAAATGCTCCGTCAGGCCTTGTTCAACCTGCTGCTCAATGCAGTCCAGGCTGTGCCTGCCGGCGGCGAAATCCAGATTCGTTCTTCAAGGAGCGGTAACGGCGAGGCTCTCATCGAGGTTGCCGACAATGGACCGGGTGTGGCGCCTGAGCATCGCGCGGAGATTTTCAAACCCTATTTCACCACGCAGGAGAAAGGCACCGGACTGGGATTGGCTGTGGTCCAGCAAATCGTTCTCGCCCATGGGTGGGAAATCCTGTGTGATGGCAATCAGCCTAGTGGCGCAATTTTTCGCATCGTTCACTTGAAAGTGGTGGCTAAATCTTGAAAACCGCAAGTCCCGAATCCGCAGTCGCCGCCAGCCCGCGCATCCTCATCGTGGATGACGATCCCGCGCAGCGCAGCCTGCTCGACTCATTTCTGACGAGCCAGGGATTCAAGACCATGCCGGTTAATTCCGGGGAGCGCGCGCTGGAAGTCCTGCGGCGGGAGCAGGTCGCCATGATGATTTCCGACGTCCGGATGCCCGGACTCACCGGCCTGGAAACTCTCCGCCTCGCGCGCAAGGAACATGCCGTCCTGCCGATCCTTCTGGTTACTGCTTACACCGATGTTCGCGACGCTGTGGACGCCATTCGCGACGGCGCAGTGGACTATCTCGCGAAGCCCATTGATTTTGACGAACTGCTGGCCGCAGTCCGGCGCGCAACCGGGCTGACTCGCAACGCTCCTCTTAACTTCGGCGAAAGTCGCAAGCTGCCCGATAATATCATCGCGCAGAGTCCTCTGATGCTTGCTGTCTTTCGCGATGCTTCGCTCGTCGCGCCGTCCGAAAGCCGGGTGCTCATCACCGGGGAAAGCGGCGTTGGCAAGGAAGTGCTCGCCGATGTGATTCACGCCTGGAGTTCGCGCGCTTCCGGGCCGCTGATAAAGGTGAATTGCGCCGCCATTCCCGAAACGCTTCTGGAAAGCGAATTGTTTGGCCACGAAAAAGGATCATTTACCGGGGCGGTGGCGCAGCGGATCGGGCGTTTCGAAAATGCCAGGGGCGGCACCATCTTTCTCGATGAAATCGCCGAGATGTCGCCGAAACTTCAGGCGAAGCTCCTGCGCGTGACGCAGGACGGCTGCTTCCAGCGCATCGGTTCCAACACGGAAATTCGCTCGGACGTGCGGATTCTCGCCGCCACGAATCGCAATCTGGAGGAAGAGGTCAAGGCCGGTCGCTTCCGTGACGACCTGTATTATCGCCTTAACGTGGTGGAGATGAATGTTCCCCCGTTGCGCGAGCGCCGCGAGGACATTCTTCCGCTCGCCAACCGGATCATTTCCGATCTCACCAAGGGCCGCGCGCGTCTTTCGTCTGCGGTGGCCGATTGTCTCGTGCATTACGCATGGCCGGGAAATGTCCGTGAACTGCGCAATGCAATGGAGCGCGCCGCTCTGCTTTCCGGGGGTGAATTGATTTTGCCTGAACATCTCCCCGCGCGGGTATTGGGCGCTCCAAAGACAGTCACACCAGCCGGCACTGCGCCCGCCGATGCCCAGCGTCTCGAGGAAATCGAACGCAATGCTGTCCTGGAAGCTCTGCGCAAGCATAATTTTAACCGGACCGACACCGCCAAGGCGCTTGGCATCAGCCGACGGGCGCTGCTCTACAAGCTTCAGCGCCTGCGCGAGCTTGGCTGCGAAGTGGACCCGCATTGAAGCCGGAACGGAATTCAGATGCACCATAAACAGGGAACAAGGAAAGGGCGGCTTTATCTCCGTCTGATGGCAATTGTCATTGCGATCTCATTTCGAACAAGCGTCCATGCGTCCGGGACCGTCACCAATGCGTCCCTTCCGAATCTTCTTTCCGCTCTATCCTCCGGCGGATACGTGAACCTGGCATTCAACGGCACGATTGCGACCTCGAACACACTGGTGATTTCGACGAACACGGTCCTCGACGCGACTGGATTTCAAGTGACGATCAGCGGGGCAAGCACGACGCGTGTTTTCTCAGTTTCAGCGGGCGTTACATTCTCCGCAACCAATCTCACGATCATGAGCGGCAATGCCATCGGAACTGCTGGAACGCCCGGGGCGCATTCCGGTGGAACCGGCGGCAACGGCGGAGACGCCCGCGGAGCCGCTATTCTTAACTCGGGCACCAATTATCTGATCGGTTGCACATTCCTCTCGAATATCGTTATCGGCGGAATGGGCGGCCCGGGTGCAACCAATCCGCTCGATAACGCCGGATACGGTGGTCTCGGCGGCAACGCTGGAAACGGTCTCGGCGCCGCCATTTGCAATCTGAACTCCCTTTATCTGAGCAATTGTGTGTTCACCGGCAATAGGGCCGGCGGAGGCAATGGCGGTGTCGGTGGAACAGGATCAAGCGGCCCTGGCTCGGGAGGCGTCGGTGGATTGGGAGAGGGAGCGGCTGTTTACAATGGTTCAGGCGCCTTCGCGTCAGTTTTTGGCTGCACATTCAGTAACAATGTAGTCCAGGGCGGCACCAATCGGCCCGTCGGTGTAGCCGTCGCCAGCAACACAGGGCTGGCAGGCACCATCGGTCCCGCTGCTGAAGGCGGGGCCGTCTGCAATTTGGGAACGAATGTGCTCATCAATTGCAACTTTGCATCGAACACTGTCGTCGGTGGGATGGGAAGCATAGGCGGAAATAACGGCTGGGCTGGCGGAGTCGGCGGCGCCGGTGGCGGTGGTTACGGAGCCTGCGTATTCAACGCCGGCCTGCTCACGATTTCGAACAGCACGCTGGCGGGTGGCTCGGCAATCGGCACACTCGGAAGCCAGGGAGGCACCGGCGGCGGGTTCGGTCCGGGTCTGGGAGGCACCGGCGGCACGGGCGCGGGCGGCGGACTTTACAATGTGCCGCAAGGGACAGTGTTTGTCTGGAATTCCACCTTTTCCAGCAACTCCGTCAAAGGCGGCAAGAGTGGTGATGGCGGACCGGGTGGCGACAACAATGGTACGCAGGGCGCAACCGGCGGCTCTGGTCTCGGCGGCGCAATTTGTAATGTTGGCACCAACGTGTTGATCAATCTCACGCTGGTTGGAAACACCGCGTCCGGCGGAATGGGCGGCAATGGCTGCACCAATGGCTACAAAGGCGGGGCGGGTGGAACGGGCGGCACGGCTTCGGGAGGCAGTTTGTATAACTCAGGGCTTTCGAGCATTACGAACTGCACGTTTGGCGGCGCGCTGCTCACCGGTGGACCGCAAGGAACCAATGGGAACGGCCCTTCCGGCCCCTACCCCCTTTCCGGGGGCGGAACAGGCGCAGTCCTCGGAGCGAATATTGCAAATATTGGTGGCACGGTAAACCTCAAGGACACCATTCTGGCGCACCCTGTTCCGGCCAGCGCCGCCAACACCAGCGGTCCCATCAATAACCAAGGCTATAATCTCAGTACCGACGGCACACCTTCCTCGACTGCACACAGCTTGACGAATACTGATCCGAAACTGGGTCCACTCACCACCAATGGCGGCCCCACATTGACCATGGCCTTGCTGGCGGGAAGTCCGGCGATTGATGCCGGCGATCCCGCTTTTGTTCCACCTCCGACGACCGATCAACGTGGTCAACCGCGCGTTTCGGGAGCGCGGATTGACATCGGCGCTTACGAGGTGAGCGGCACACCTGCCATTACCGCACTCTCCATTTCCAGTGGGGGCTCGTCACAACTGCAACTGGCCGGCGATCCCGGTTGGACTTACAGCGTTTGGGCCAGCACGAATCTGGCGAACTGGTCGAAGCTTGGCTCGCCCACGGCGACGACCAATTTGGGGCACTATACGTTTACGGATTCGTCCCCTCCTTCTTCCGGGAAGCGCTTTTATCAGGTTCGATCACCGTAACGGCCTGCGAGGAGTCGTTCGTCTTGGCCTCGCGCGAGTTTGACAGGCGACTGCATTTCCTGTCAGATGCCATTGAAACAAAACCCCGTTCTATGGTTCCCAATACTCTTCGCAGGCATTTGGCGCGGACTATCCTGCTGGTCCTTCTGGCGCGTCCGCTCGATTTCTCACAAGCGGCGGACGCGCCCGCACCGCAACCGGCACGACCCCGGATCACGGGGCTGTCCCATGTGGCGCTGTTCGTCCATGACGTCGACAAGTCGCGCGCGTTCTTCAAGGATTTTTTGGGGTACGCCGAGCCGTTCTCGCTGACCGACACCAACGGCGCGCTGCACCTCACGTTCATCAAGATCAACGACCGGCAATACGTGGAATTGTTTCCGGAGAAGGAGGCGGGATCGGATCGGTTGAATCACATTGCCATCGAAACTGACGATGCCGAGGCGTTGCGCGTGTACCTGGCATCGCGCGGAATCAAGGTGCCTGACAAAGTGGGAAAGGGACGCATCGGTAATCACAATTTCAACATCACCGACCCGGACGGCCATACGGTGGAGATCGTTCATTATGAACCGGACGGCTGGACGATGCAGCACGATGGCAAGGATCTCCCGGAAACGCGCATCGCTCCCCGCATGAGCCACGTGGGAATCCTGGTTACGAACCTGGAAGAGTCGTTGAAGTTCTATTGCGACATCCTCGGTTTCAAGGAAACCTGGCGCGGGAGCCGCGACGGGCGACAGCTCAGTTGGGTCAATCTCAGGGTGCCGGAGGGAAAGGATTACATCGAACTGATGCTCTATGCGCAAATGCCCCCGCCCAACGCCCGGCTGACGTCGCATCATATTTGCCTGGAATTGCCGGACGTGACAAAGGCGGTGGAAATCTTGAAAAGCAGGAAGATGCCGAAGGAATGCCGCGAGCCCTCGGGTGTTCGCACCGGCGTCAACGGAAAGCGCCAGGTCAATTACTATGATCCGGACGGAACCCGGATCGAGGTCATGGAACCGAACACGATGGACGGAAAGCCCGTGCCTTCTTCCACTGTGCCGCCCCCATCGACCTCTGTTTCGAGCGCGGGGAAATAGCCTGCCGTTTTATGAAACGTGAAACTTCAATAGCTGCATCGGTTATTGTTCTGCTTCTCGCATTCCTTCCCCTTCTCGGAGCAGTGGATGATTACGCGCCCGGCCCTGATTCCAAACCGCAGGACGGTGCGCCCAAAGGGGAGGTCACCAAGTACACATTCGATCACAGCCGGATTTTTCCGGGGACCACTCGCGACTACTGGGTTTATGTGCCAAAACAATATGATCCCGCCAAGCCGGCCTGTGTCATGGTGTTTCAGGATCGAATTCAATTCGAGGCTCCCGTCGCGCTCGACAATTTGATTCAGAGAAGGGAGATTCCAGTCATCATTGGAATCTTCGTGCAACCCGGACGCGCCCCGTCGCTCTCCACCAACGCGCTCGACCGCTTCAATCGCAGTTACGAATACGACGGCCTGAGCGACGATTACGCGCGGTTTCTGCTTGAGGAGTTGCTGCCCGAAGTCGGGACGAAATACAATTTGAGCACCAACGCCAATGATCGCGCCATCGCGGGCAGCAGTTCCGGCGCGATCGCCGCCTTCACAGCAGCCTGGCAGCGACCGGACGCATTCAGCCGCGTCTTCAGCGCCATCGGCACCTACGTTGGCCTGCGCGGCGGCAATGAATATCCCACATTGGTACGCCAGACCGAGCCGAAACCCATCCGCGTGTTCCTCCAGGATGGTTCCAACGACCAGAATGCGTACGGTGGCAACTGGTTTCTGGCAAATCAGGAAATGTTTTCGGCGCTGGAATATTCGGGCTATGAAGTCGAGCACGCCTGGGGCGATGGACGGCATACGGCCAAACATGCCACGGCCATTTTCCCGGATGTGCTGCGCTGGCTTTGGAGGGATTATCCGACGCCCGTGGCAGCCGGAAAAAACTCCAGGCAACCTCTGATGGACATCCTGATCCCGGGCGAATGCTGGCAGGTGGTCAGTTCAGGACACGCTTCCACGGACGGCCCCACTGCGAATGCAGCGGGCGAGGTTTTCTTCACCGACCCGAAGAACGGTCGCATCCAAAAGATCGGCCTGGACGGAAGCGTTTCTGTATTCGTCGATCATTGTCCGGCTACGAGCGGATTGGGATTCGGCCGTGACGGGAAACTTTATGCGTGCCAAAGCGGGAAGAAGCGCATTGTCTCCTACGACGATCAAGGCAAAGAGACGGTGCTGGCGGAAGATGCGGATTGCAATGACCTGGCTGTGACCCATGGCGGGGGAATCTACTTCACGGATCATCACAATCACCGGGTGTGGTTCATCAATCCCAGCGGCGAGAAGAAGATTGTGGATGAAGGCATTGCCTTTCCGAACGGAATCCGACTGACGCCGGATCAGAGCCTGCTGCTGGTATCAGACACGCTGGGCCAGTTTGTCTATTCCTTCCAGATTCAGCCGGACGGTTCGCTCACCAATAAACAGAAATATTTTCACCTGCACCTTGTGGATGGAAGTTTGCGCAGCGCAGCGGATGGCATGGCGATGGACATTTTGGGTCGGTTGTATGTCACAACGGAAATGGGATTGCAAATCTGCGATCAAGCCGGCCGAGTTAACGAAATCATTCCGAAACCGCAACGCGCGGGGCTCTCGAACGTGACGTTTGGCGGAGCCGACTTCGACGAACTTTATGTGACGTGCGGCGACAAGGTATTCAGGCGCAAAACCAAGGCGAAGGGAATCTTCGGGTTTCAGCCGCCGATCAAACCGCCCGCGCCAAAACTGTAAGATCAGGCATACACCAGCAGGTGAATATCCTCAGGCAGGTTGTCTGAAACATCTCGCACGAGATTGCCGCGCAGCAGGTTTGCAAGTCCCTTGCGTTCGGGCGCGCCAAGAATCAGGTGCGTGGCGCCCATGGTGGCGGTGATGTCCACGATCGTGTCGGCCACGGAATCGCTCACAGCGTAACAGGGAAATACCGGATGGCCCTCGGCCTTGGCCCGTGCCTGCATGAAAATCTCACGCGCTTCCGCGTCGTCCTGCCATTTTCGTTTGTAATCGCTCTCCGTCAGAATCGGGACCGGGCGCACAAAAAGGAGGTACAGTGGCCGATGACATTCCCTTGCTTCGGTAACGGCGAAGTCCAATGTTTTGCCGATGCCGCGGACAGCGCACATCATCGGAGGATTTGAGAGATCAATTGCGGCCGGGTTGAAGCTGGTCTCGTGAGCAGGGGCCGATGTTGGCGGCGGGGATGCAGATCCGGTGGCGGCAACGGCAGCCGAAGCCATCTTCTTTTTATGCGCAAATTCCGCAGCCAATCCGCGCAGAACCAATCCGATGGCCAGCACTGTGACGGCAAACACCCGCGCGCTGGGCTTGGTCCAGAACAATGAGACTTCGATCGCGAGCATGATCAGGAAGGTGCAGAACATCAGCAGGCGTTCCCAGGTCAGCAGATCCAGTTTCTTGTCGGTTGAACTTGCCCCGAGATTGGTCGCAATCGCGCCCACGACGCCGACCGCATAAAGATCGGCCAGACCTGCCATGTCTCTGACGGCCACCACCAGGATTGCGGGAATGACCGTGGCGATGATGATTCCCAGGTTGGGGACGCCAAACTTGTTCAGCTTCTGGAACGCCGGCGGCAACTCGCCGTCCCGCGACATCAGGAACGAAATGGCAATCAGGTCCACAATGGCCGTATTCACAGCCGAGAGGAGCAACCCCCCGAATACGATACTGATGGCAAGTGCAGCCAATTTACCGGCGAGCGGTCCCATGGCGCCTCCGATAAATACCTGCCCCATGTAGCGCAACATGTAGTCGCGCACGCCCGGGCTTCCAGGAGCGTCCACATCGTCCTTGTTGATCGCCAGGCCGGGAAGGGCGTGCATGGCCAGCCCAAGCAGGGCCGTGAAAATGCAGACTTCGAGCATCACCCATAAAATCGCGGGTGTGGAAGTTTTGGAGACATTTGGTTTCGCCTCGCTGGTGCCCGGGTTGAGCTTCATCACGCCGGTGGCATTTGCTATGGCCTCGACACCCGAGAGCGCCAACACGACGCCTACGAAACCATCCCAGTTTTTCCAAAATCCTCCTTCGAGAGGCTGCACGTTATGCCAGGCGGTCCCGAGGTGCGGCAGGGCAAACATGCCAAGAATCACCACCACAATCGCCGTGGGAACCGACACCAGAAACGCCAGACCGCCGGTGTGGCGCGGTCCAAACACATTCAAAAAGCCGATGACTATGATTGCGAAGCCCGCCCACAGTTCCGGGTGTTGAAGTCCCAGATATTGAAACGCCGAGAGCGCGCTGATCGCGGCGGTTACGATATAATCCGCGATCAACAGGAACGCGCCGACAATGGAGATGATTTCGGAGCGATGGCGCACGCTTGCGTACACGCCACCGCCGTCGGGGTAGTGCTTGCAGATGGCCATGTAGTTCACTCCCACCAACGCGGTGAGGAGACACATGGAGGCAATCAGCCAGAAAGAACTGTAACCTGCGACGGCAAAAGCGAGCCCGATGACGTACGCCTTGCTCGTGCCCCAATCACCGTAAAGAATGGCGGCGGCCCTCGGCGAATCCACGTTGCGCGGACGCCGGGTATTGCTTGCGATCATAGCCTATCCCATCGAACCAATGCTGCGGAATAATGCAAAAGCTGCCGGGTTGGCGGGTGGGCTAAAATGCCTCCCTTGCCCTTAATGTTAACGCCCACGAGGTTAGCTGTCGGGCTGGAACCAATAAGTGTTCCCGATGCCGCAGGCATCGTTAGCCCCCAATCCATTGCTGGATTCAATCCGGGTCCCCCGCTGGCCTGAACGGGTCAGGCCATTAAGCAGACAAAGAACTGAAAACACTTTAGCCATCCCCGAATCGCAAAGTCAAGTCGCGGGAAACATCAAATCCGGCGCAGATTGAACAACTTGCGGCGGCGCCTTTCCAATAGAGCGAAAATTATGGCGTTGTACAATCTTTGCCGGGGCTGCGGCCACCGAATCTCGAAACCTATTCGCAAATGCGGCCTCTGCGGCTCGTTGAGCAATACTCAATTCACCCGCAAAATCCTCAGCGGTGTGTTCGCCATCACCGGCGTCCTCCTGATCGTCCTGATATCCCGGATGCTGTCCTGACCAGGACCGGCGGCGCTCAGTCGCACCGGCCGGGATTCCAATAACTTTCGACCCGTTCGGCGAATCGCGAGGGCTTCTCGGCGTAGAGCATCTGCCCCAAATCGAAGGCGGCGGATTGCAGTTCCTCCCTGTGTCCGGCAATCCAACGGAGCAAAGCCTGGACTTCCTGCGGGGCCAGGCGTGCGCCCCGGGCTGCGGCAGTCAGCATGGCCAGATCGTGGTCGTCACCGAGATATTCGCTGAGCCGCTTCATCTCGGCGGCTTCGCGGCAGATGGCCTTGGGACAGACACATTGCACAAGGCGCAACTGGTACCAAAGGTCCTTCACCCGCTTGCGCCAGGTGTGCAGGTTTTCGTCGGTGCGGTCCCGGGAGGCGGCCTTGAATGCCTTGCGTCCGCGGCGATAACTTTCTCCGAGACCGGAGCAGAGATCGGCCCAATGCAGTTTCTGCAAGGGCCAGTGTGCGGCGTGGCGTTGAGCGGTCTTCAGCAGCGGCCGCAGGCTCGCAGTGCCATTTCCGGATTCAAAAGCCTGCTGGTGCCGGCCGATCAGGACGCGGTCCAGTTTTGAGATCGCGCTTTTGTACGACCGGACGGAACTTCCGCGCGGGAGTTTGCCGAGCGTCTTGACCAGCACCTCCGCGTCGCGCTGCGGGCTCAAGGCCCGGCCGACCTCCCTGAGTCGCCGGTTTTCGCGTTTGTAAAGTCGCTCGCCCAATTCTCCGCGCACCAACCGGATCACTGCCCGGACTTTTTTGAGATTCTTCCGGGCTTCGTGCACCGACTCCGCTTCATTCTCCAGTCGACGGCTTTCGAGATGTTCGATGATTGCATCCATCTCGTTGCGGGCCACCCGCCGGATTCCTTTTGCGACCTTTTCGCCACTCTTCAAGCGGATGCCCATGTTAAGCCTCGTGCAGCACAAATTCCATTGTTTTATCAGGTCGTTTTGCCCGTATCCGAACTATTTTCTTTAATATAATCCAGGATTCGCTTATGTCCTCTGCACACGATACATTGAGGCGGGAGCAGGCGTTAACCCGTCCAAACGAAATCGGCAGCAGCCCTGGGCACTCATTGGCACATGAAAAAATATATCGGCGTCCTCACCTCCGGCGGCGATTCGCCGGGCCTGAATGCAGCCATTCGCGGCATCGGTAAAGCCGCCCATGGCTTCTTCGAGATGCAGGTCATCGGTTTTCGCGACGGCTTCCGAGGCGTGATGGAGAACCGTACCGTTCAATTGGACGAATCCGCCCTTTCCGGCATCCTGACCGTGGGTGGAACCATCCTTGGCACCAGCCGCGATCGCCCGGACCGCATGCCCGTGGGTGGGAAGGTCATTGATGCCACCGATGCCATCATCGAGAACTACGAACGAAACCATCTCGATGCGTTGGTTTGTCTTGGCGGCGGCGGGACACAAAAGGCCGCGTTGCGTCTCAAAGAAAAGGGGCTGAACATCGTCACCCTGCCCAAGACGATTGACAACGATGTCGCCTGCACCGATGTGACGTTCGGCTTTGACACCGCGCTCGGTATTGCCACCGAAGCCATTGACCGGCTGCACAGCACCGCGCATAGCCATCACCGGATTGTAGTGGTGGAGATCATGGGCCATCGCGCGGGCTGGCTGGCTCTGGCGGCTGGCATCGCCGGGGGCGCGGACGTGATCCTGCTCCCCGAAATTCCATACGATGTGGAAAGCGTGGCCGACGCAATCCGCAAGCGCAGCCGGGGCGGGAAGCATTTCAGCATTGTTGCCGTGGCGGAAGGAGCGGCCTCCAAAGCCGATGCCGCCGTCTACCAGAAGGCCGTGGAGAAGAAGGAGAACGCCAAGGACAAGGCCGACAAGAAAAAGGCCAAGGCCGTCCTGGCCGAACTGGACGCACATCACGCCGGCAATACGCTGCGTCTGGCAAAACAACTCGAGGAACTGACGCACCTGGAATCCCGCGTGACCATTCTCGGCTATGTACAGCGGGGTGGCGCGCCTTCCGCGGTGGACCGATTGCTTGCCACGCGTTTGGGAACCGCCTGCGCCGACCTCATCCAACAGGGTCACTACGGCGTCATGGTCGCCGCGCGCGGAGACCGCACCGAACCGGTGTCACTCGAAAAGGTGGCCGGCAAGCGCAAGACTGTCCCCCTCGATCATCCCTGGATCAAGAGCGCCCGCCACGTAGGCACCAATTTGGGGGACTGAGTGGTTCAGCCGCGCTCACGCGCTTGAACTGGGTTTTCTGCGCCAGACTTGTTTCCGAGGGAAGACAATTGCACCAAGGTCTTAGCGACGCAACGGCGCACACGATCGGTCATCCGGTCTATTTTTTCTCGTGCCGAGAGGCGGAATCAAAAAAAATCCAAACCGCAGACGAAAAGAGCAAAATCACTGTGACAAGCCAGGCAAAGAGAGTCTCGTGGGCAGCACCCCAGGGCCACCATGCGAACAAACTGCCCAAACAATGGCAAGGCCCCCTAAATCCCAACATTCCCCGCAAGCCCTTGTACCCGGCGAACAATATTCCCAGCCAAGCGACACCGTAGGCTGCAAAACGGGTCTTTGGAAAGAAAGCAGCAGATGTACCGACGAAAGCTTCCAGAATTGCCATGAATGCGGTGAGCTTTCCATAAGAAATTCCGGAAAGATCTTCCCGGGCAGCAAGAAGTTCTGACTTAGAAGACACTGCGATGAGTTTAGCCACACATACAATCAGCAGCAGTATGCCGGACAGGCGCATCAGGTCCGCACGTTTTGCCTGGAGAAACGGCATCATATGTTTTTTGATGGCCTAAAGCGCAATGACTCGCATCTTTCTATTGTAAGAAGAAAGGTGTGCATCCACTATCGTCACCACGGCCCAGCGTTTTGTATTTGGATTCCACACGTGCCTCAACAGAAATGGCGCGACCTCACCCGTCTCGTTTATCTTTATGTAAACAAAAGTATTGATACAATCGACTTCGCCCTGGCTGGACAGCAATTCAGTCAGGGTTGGGTGAACCGCAAAAAATGAGAATTTAGGGTTTTCGTTCTCCCACACCTCATATCCCAAATTCGGGAAGGTTGCTGTGACTTGTCCTGCGCCGCCACCGGCATCCAGACGAAAAAACGGATATTGGTCCAAAGGAGGTGGTTTGGAAACGTAATGGTCATGTACTACAATCATTTCATCCACGCAAATGCCGTCAAAGTAACCCTTGTAGAACGTTCCATAAGTTATTTCGCCCAGGAATTTATAAAAAAGACCGTCTAAATTGGTGTCCGCAACTTCAATACCAGCTTTCCTGTCAGCTTTCCAGCGCGACAAGAAGTCTGGATCGCGAGGCGCGTAATCTGGAAGCGCGGGTTTGGTCGAGTTCGTCAGCCCATAGTAAAACTCCACCTGAAATCTTCCATAAGAGGTCAACTGTCCGGGCAAGCCGTCAAACCGAAATCGTTTCCAACTTTCAACGTTGCCCTCTTTGAAGGCAAAGAGGAAGTTGGCCATGGCGTCAGAATACGCGTCGCGCATTTCTGTCGTCAGGGGAGCGCCTCCAATTGGCACCTGCCCAAAAACCTTCTTGACAGAAGTGAGGTCAATCAAGGGTGCGTACCTTTTCCCGGCCCACCTCGCAATGACCGCCCGCATTTCGTCCAATGACCTTTTGCGAAGATTATAATAGGAATTAGGATGGTGAAATATGGCCAGGGACAAGATAAGCAGTAGCGGTGAAAGCAACAGCGTTGCCTGTATTAGAGACCGTTTATTCATTCAGCGCCCGTTCGCAATCACAACTCTGTTGTCATGGAACGCCTCACCCAATCGATTGTTCGGAATAGTCGAAGTCCAAGGCCCCGACAAGGGCATTTTTCATCGAAGCTGGAGTCAGGGAGGCGTGCAGCAGTTACCAGTTGCGATAACGCATGCCTTGGTGTCAGGGTCAATTTCCTGATCACATTTATCACCATCTATACAGCACTCTTTAAATTTACCGTTGGCGTCGTGCGAATAGCACACTCCCTCAGGACATGCACGCAGCTTGATTGTGCCGTACGTTGCCAGAACGAATGCTGAAAACAGGGCCGCTAATACCTTCTTGCTCATATCTTCTTGTTGTTTTACTTTTCTATTACCGCCATGCGGTTATTAGGATTGAATTTCGACATAATGTCAACAAAAACTTCGAAATGGGTTATGATAGTATGGCACCTACATTGTATACAGCGTGCGTTCGGATGTCGCGGTAGGGAGGGCAGGATGTTCGCCCAGATGCGATGGGAATCTATGTCTGATGGGCGGAGCATGCTAGTGGAATGCTTGCCGTGCCGGTTTCTTCAAACGCAAATTGGGTGTGCTCGCAAGTCCTCTTAAACACCCGTCGCCTAAGACCGTCCCCCTCGATCATCCCTGGATCAAGAGCGCCCGCCATGTAGGCACCAATTTGGGCGACTGAAACGCGCCCTTCTTGTCCCTGCAGATCCGCGGTTGCTGGCACATTTGGTGCTCAATCGAACCTGATAAGCCGGCGTGACCGCGGGCAGAAGCCGCGATTTGGCAGGCGCACCGATGGCAGGAAATCCTTATTCGAAAGCAACGCGCAGATTCGACGCTCGATTCACGTCGTATATCATTTGGTTCGCCTTCCTCGCGATCTCCGCTGCTGTTTCCCCTTCAGTACTGCACGCGCAAAACAACTCGTCAGTACGGCTGCAGCTTCTTGCCCGTCACCCGGACGGTGGCGTGGTACTGAGCTGGAATTCCGAGACCAATGCGTTCGCAACCAATTTCTACCGGCTTATGGGCGCCACGAATGCCGCGGGACCGTTTGCTCCCCTGGCTTCGATTCCGGCATTTGCGCCGTACTCTTCGGCGACGGACTACACCTTTTCCGCCAGTTCCCGGACCTTTTACCGCGTTCAGGCGAGCAACGCCTTTACGACATTGAATCAATCAAAGGCGTGGACGGCATACGATGCCGGAAGCACCGCCGGGCTCAGTACCAAAGGTTATGTGGGAGGTGTGTTTGACGGCCGCTACCTCTATTTTGTTCCTTCCCAGGACGTGATCAACGGTAATGTCCAGACCAATCACGGGCGTGTGCTGCGTTACGATACCGAGGCGGATTTTCTGAACACGACCTCGTGGAGCGCCTTTGATGCCGGGAACGTGTCAGGGTTGTTGACCATTGGTTTCGAAGGCGGCGTATTCGACGGCCGGTATGTTTATTTTTCACCGACAACCACCGGACCGGCGGCGGGTCACGTATTGCGTTTCGATACCACGAGCACATTCACAAATATCGCGAGCTGGAGTGCGTTTGACGCCTCCCATGTGGACGGCCTAGCGACATATGGATTCCAGGGCGCCGTATTCGACGGTCGTTATGTCTATTTCGTCGCGCACTTTAATACGGCGTTTGATGGCATCATGCTTCGCTACGACACCCAGGAGCCGTTCAGCAGCGCCTCTTCGTGGCATGCTTACGACGCGGGGAATACCTCCGGGCTGTTGACCAAGGGATACTCCAGCGGTGTGTTTGATGGGCACCGCTTCATTTACTTCGTGCCGGTATTCGACGGCGCCACCACGCATGGTCGTGTGCTGCGCTTCGATACATCGGGAAGTTTCACGAACACGGCCAGTTGGCTGGCGTTTGATGCCGGAAATGTCACGTCAGTGTCCAACACGACAGGTTTCAAAGGCGGCGTGTTTGACGGGCGATATGTTTACTTTGTGCCGTTCAGCGGCAGCGGAAGAATGCTGCGTTACGACACCGCGGGGACTTTTACGAGCGCGGCGAGCTGGCAGGGTTATGATGCCGGCAACACCGGAGGCAATGACACCACTGGATATACAGGCGGTGCCTTCGATGGGCGCTATGTGTGGTTTTCTCCTTACTTCAACGGCAGCGGCCCACAAGGTTTTGCGCTCCGTTACGATACCCAAGGCAGTTTCACGAATGCAGCAAGCTGGCAATCCTACAACGCGAGTTCCACGAGCGGATTGACAGCGCAAGGATTCCAAAGCGCGTCGTTCGATGGACGATATATATACTTTATCCCCTATCGGTCCGCCTCGTTCGACGGCGTTGTCCTGCGGTTTGATGCGCTCTGGCCGCGTCAATTGTCCGGCACCGCCGCGGGCGGTTCATCATTTTGAGGATTTGACAATCGATTGTTCCATCCACATTCTGGCTTGGTGATTCCCAGCCTCGGAAAAATGACCATGAAGACAATTCATGCCTTTCTCTGTTTATCGGCGGTTTTGTTCGGCACCGCCGTTTACGCCGGAAATCAGGTTTTGACTCGCGCCGATGCCGAGAAACTCGCGCAGAACCTCAAATACCAGCATGGTGAGATTGATCTCAAGAATGGCCTGGCCAAATTGAACGTGCCACCGGAGTTCAAATTCCTCGATCGCACCGACGCGCAAACAGTTTTAGTCAAACTGTGGGGCAACCCTCCAACAACCTCCCGGGAAATACTGGGAATGTTGCTGCCTGCGGACAAGAGTCCGTTAAACGAGGATTGTTGGGCGGTTACCTTTTCCTATTCGGAGGAGGGTTTTGTAAAGGATGACGATGCCGCCAAGATCAACTACGACGATCTCCTCAAATCGATGCAGAAGGCCACCGTCACGGCCAACAAGGAACGCGCCAAACAGGGCTATCCCACCATAGAAATTGTCGGCTGGGCGGAACCGCCGCACTACGATGCGCTGAACCACAAGCTGTATTGGGCCAAGGAACTGTCATTCAATAATGACCCCGAGCACACACTTAACTACAGCATCCGGATCCTGGGCCGGCGGGGAGTGCTGGAACTCAACGCCATTTCCTCGATGGGCCAGCTTGCGGACATCAAGCAGCGGGCGCCCGCGATCCTTGGCATGGTCAATTTCAACGAAGGCAATCGCTATGCGGATTTCAATCCCAAGGTCGACAAGGTGGCCGCTTATGGCATTGCGGCACTGGTGGCCGGCGGCGTTGCCGCCAAGCTGGGCTTATTCAAACTGCTCTGGGTATTCATCCTCGCGGCCAAGAAGTTTATCATCATCGGCTGCGTGGCCATCGGCGCCTGGTTCAAACGCCTGGTCAACGGCGGCAAGCGCAGGAATTCCTGAATGCGTTCAGTGGCAGAGCGGACCGTGCGCGCGGCCGCCGGAGAGATCGGGACTCAGGTAGGGAATGCCCAGGGACAGTCCGCGCACAACCAGCAACAATCCCAGAATCAGCAGGCTGGCGGGAATTAAATGCTGGAACCTGAGTCGAAGGACGGGACGGAGCTTGCTTCCCGCCAGGCCGATTCCCAGCAGCATCGGAACCGTTCCCAGGCCGAAAAGGAACATATACTCAGCACCGCTCAACCACGTCCCTGTGGTCACGGCTCCGGCGCAGGCCGCGTAAACCAATCCGCACGGAAGCAGTCCGTTGAACATCCCGAGCAGCAATTGGGACGCAAGCGAGCGCTGGCGAAGCAGTTTACCGAGGCGCGATTTCAACCATCCCAACGCCGTGACGAAAGGGCTGCTCGTTTCAAATCGCCAGGAAGCCATCCAACCGACGAGCACCGCGATTCCAGCCGCCAACGAAATCCACCGTTGCAGGCCGGCAAGAGCAAAGGTCAATCCCAACATACCAAAGAGCGCTCCCAGGATTGTGTACGTAGCCAGTCTGCCGGCGTTGTACGCCATTCGACCCAGCACAAACGCCGTCCCAACCCGGCCGCCGATCGGCAACGCCAGTGCCAATGGGCCGCACATGGCGGCGCAGTGAAAACTGCCCACAACTCCGAGGACGATTGCTGTCCACAGTTCCATATCGATTACGAGTGACGGACGGGGAGAGCGGTCACCTCATTGGCATGCGAAGCGGCTGGCCCCGGGACTGGTCCTAATGCGTCTCTGGCTGGAGAAACCTTGCCTGTCGAATTCGTGATGGATTGCTCGGTAAAGTAGCTTTGATCTCCAACGGTCCACTCGATACGAACCTTCCAGAGGCCTGGGTTCAATGGCTGCACCGCGATCCGCTGAATTCCATCGGCGCCTGCTTCCAATGGGAATTCCTTGTCCATACTGGCGTCGGAAGGCCGATAAAGCTGCACCTTTCCCTTCGCAACCCTGCCCGAATGTTCACGCGGGAGGGCGATGACAACATCGCCGCTGGCAGGTTCGTAGCGTGCCGTGGCCTTGCTCGCCAGTTCCTCGGCGCGCCCGGCCTCGTCAATCCGGTTTTGATAGCGCATTTCCTGTTCGTAATAATTGTCGCTGACCAGGTCCTCGTTTTGCGAACTGGCCACCACCACGAGCGTTATCGTGCCGGAAATGAACAACACGTATGTCGCGATAATCCCGATTGGCCAAAGGTTGCGTTTGGGTTTCATAATTCAGTTGGATGGGATCCGCGCGGTTCGCGGTCCCAGGAAGGAGGTTTTGAGCAATTGCACGCGCTTGCCATCCAAGTAAACACCCACCGCCAGCGGCGTCGCACCAGGTTTCATCGCATCAGGATCGAGTTCAATCAGCACGGAGTTTTCGACCAATCGTTCGGGCGGAACAACCACCGCGGGTCCCATGACTTGCAGAGTCCCCGCCGGTTTCTCAAGGCGAAATTCCACGGGCAAGGCGCGCGAGGTTTTGTTGACCACCTTGACCGTGTAAAGATTGCTGAAACGCCCGTCGGGCATCTGTTGGAACAGGGAGCCGGGCGCCCTCAGAAGAGTTGCCTCGACATCTGATCGTGTGAACACGAGGAAACTCCAGAGCCCGATCAATCCCAACAGCAACACACAATAACCAATCAGGCGCGGGGTCAACTTCAACCGTTGGCCGCGCTCAATGCCGTTCAGCGAGGCGTAGCGGATCAGGCCTCGCGGGCGGCCGATCTTGTCCATCACGGCGTCACAGGCGTCGATGCACGCCGTGCACTGGACACATTCCATTTGCGTACCGTTGCGGATGTCAATGCCGGTCGGGCAGACGTTGACGCATTGGCGGCAGGAAACGCAGTCGCCCATTCCGCCGCTCTGGCGTTGTTCCGGCGTCTGACCGCGCCGCAACGGACCGCGGTGCTCGCCGCGTTTGTAATCGTAGGCGACAAGAATCGTGTTCTCATCCAGCAGGGTGGATTGAAACCTGCCGTATGGACAAATGAACGTGCACGCCTGCTCCCGGAAACGCGCGAAGATTCCATAAAAGACCATCGTAAAAAGCGTCATGAAGAAGAGCCCGTGAAGATGGCGCACGGGATTGTCGGTCACTATTTGCCGCAACGCATCCACTCCGATGATGTAGCTGAGCAGGGTATTTCCGACGATGAAGGAGAGGGCGAGAAACAGACCGTGCTTCAATGACTTCTTCGCGATTTTTTGGATTGTCCACGGAGCCCGGTCCAGGGCGCGTTGGTCGCGTCCATCGCCCTCGATCAGGTATTCGAGTTTCCGAAACACCATTTCCATCAGAACGGTCTGCGGACAGGTCCATCCGCACCAGAGCCGGCCAAACGCCGCCGTGAAAACGATGATGCCGGTGAAAAAGACCAGAAGCGTCACCGCGGAAATAATCATGTCCTGCGGCCAGAAGATCTGTCCCAGGATCACGAACCGCCGTTCAAGGAAGTTCAGGAGCAGCAGCGGATTGCCTTTTATCCGGATGAACGGTCCAAGAAACATCACGGCCAGCAGCAGCCAACTCAGCCACGTCCGGGCCCTATAGAAACGGCCGCGTGGCTGCCGTGGATACAGCCATTGCCGGCGGCCTTCCTTGTCGGCAGTGCTCAGGTGGTCGCGAAAATCGCCCCAGTCCACCGGCTTCGCCACCGGGGAATCGCCGGCATCAGTCGATCGAACTGTGTTCTGACGCGTCGCCATGGTCAGACTTGCCCGCTACTCAAATGCGTTTGGCGCGGCCGGCTTTTGCTGCTGGTTTTCGGGCGGCTTCGGGTTGGGCGGATGAGTTCCACGCAGGGTGTAGATGTAGCTGGCCACCTCGTAGATCTCCTGCGGTTTCAGGTAATTTTTCCACGTGATCATTCCCTTCTCCGGGACGCCGTTCCAGATGGTGGTGACGTTGTCCGAAAAATTCGAACCATGGATCCAGTAGTCGTCACAGAGGTTGGGCCCGACGAGTCCGCCGCCATCCGCGCGATGACACGGCGCGCACAGCCTTGCGAAAGTTTGGCGTCCGGCGCCGATCACAACCGGGTCACTGGAGGGCTGGAGTTTGGAAATGCCGCTCTCGAACTGGCTCATGGCCGCGGCCTTGAGCGCGTTGCCAACCTTCATCTCGTCGGCATACTCGGCGGCCGACGAACGGCCAATCTTGAAGACGTGATAGTAAAGCAGATAGATCACCGAGAAGAGGATGCAGCCGTTGAAGAGCCACACCCACCAGCGTGGCAGTTTGTTGTCGAGTTCCCGGATGCCGTCGTAGTTATGATCCAGCAACAATGGATCGCGAGGTTCGGTCGATTCGTTCATAACTCGTGGTTCCCCGGGGAAGTTCTCGATTGTGTTTGCGAGGCAGGCTCATCTTCCAGGGGAAGTTCCTGCATGGATTTCAAATACGGCTGTCTCAGGAACACAACCCAGATCAACATGCCGGTAAAAAACGCGAAGAAGATGCAGATGGAGATCACCCCATAAATGCCGACTCCGCCGAGACCGCTGAGAACTTTTTCTTCCATAATTCAGAGTGTTACTGGTTGGATGCCGTGCCGGGCGCAGTTGTCGCAGGCGCCGGTTGGCCTTTGATGTCCGTGCCCAATCGCTGCAAATACGCGATCACGGCCAAAATTTCCCGGTTCTCCTTGTCGAGCGCCGTTCCGTCGGGATACGTGGTGATCAGTCCGACTTTCAAATTCATCGCAATCTTTGCAGCCTGCGCCCGCAGGTCCTTTTGAGCCGGACCGTTCTCGTAACCTTCAGGATAAGGCACCCCGATGCGCCGCAGCGCGATCAAGCGCGGAGGCAGCGAATCCGTGTCCAGCTTTTGCTGCAACAGCCACGCGTAATTCGGCATGATGGACCCCGGCGAGGTGTTGCGCGGGTTTTCCATGTGATTGAAATGCCACGCGTCCGGATATTTGCCGCCCACGCGATGCAGATCCGGCCCGATTCGTTTCGAACCCCAGAGGAACGGGTGATCGTAGACATATTCGCCCGCCTTTGAATATTCGCCATAGCGCTCCGTTTCGGACCGGAACGGCCGGACCATCTGCGAGTGGCAGGCAAGGCAGCCCTCGCGTATGTAGATGTCGCGTCCGAGCACTTCGAGAGGCGTGTACGGCTTTACACTCGCGATGGTCGGAACGTTCTCCTTGATCAGGTACATCGGGATGATTTCGATGAGGCCGCCAATGAGCACCGCGATGACCGCCAGGATCGTGAACAGCCCCGCCTTGCTTTCGAGCCAATGATGGCTCCACCCGAAAGCGGGACTGGCGGCCGGCTCCTTGAGCAGCGGCGCGGCCTGGGCTTCGGTATCGGGCACGAATTGGCCGCTCTTTGCGGTTCGGTAAAGGTTTACGAGCATGAGGACCACGCCAATGATGTAAAGGGATCCGCCCAAGGCCCGCAGCCGATACATCGGCAGGATTTGCGTGACGGTCTCGAGGAAGTTGCCGTAACGCAGGAATCCATCCGGACGAAACTCCTTCCACATGAGTCCCTCAGTCACCCCCGCGACATACATCGGAATCACGTAGAACATCATTCCCAGAACCGCGATCCAGAAATGATAGTTGGCCAGCTTGATGGACCAGAGCTTCGTATTGTAAAGGCGCGGGAAAATCCAATAAAGCACGCTGAACGTGAGGAACCCATTCCAGCCTAGCGCGCCAGTGTGCACGTGGGCCACTGTCCAATTCGTGTAATGGGAGATTGAGTTGACGCTTTTGATTGCGAGCGTGGGGCCCTCGAGGGTGGCCATGCCATAAGCGGTCACCGCCACCACCATGAATTTCAGCATGGGATCCTGTCGCACCTTGTCCCAGGCGCCGCGAAGCGTCAGCAAACCGTTCAGCATGCCGCCCCATGAAGGCGCGACCAGCATCACTGAAAAGACCATTCCGAGAGACTGCGCCCAATCGGGCAGCGCCGTGTAGAGCAGGTGATGCGGTCCCGCCCAGATGTAGATGAAGATCAATCCCCAGAAATGGATTATCGAAAGCCGATACGAAAACACCGGCCGGTCGGCCGCTTTCGGCAGGAAGTAATACATCATCCCCAAATAGGGAGTCGTGAGGAAGAACGCGACCGCGTTGTGTCCGTACCACCATTGCACCAGCGCATCCTGCACACCGGCGTACATTGAATAGCTCTTGAAGAGCGATGCCGGCATGACCATCGAATTGACGATGTGCAGCACCGCCACGGTCACCACCGTTGAAATGTAAAACCAGATAGCGACGTAGAGATGTTTCTCGCGGCGCCTTAGGATTGTGCCGAAAAAGTTGATGGCGAAGACCACCCAGATGACCGTGATGGCGATTTTGATGGGCCATTCCAGTTCCGCATATTCCTTGCTGGTGGTGAAGCCGAGCGGCAGCGTGATTGCCGCGGCCACGATAATCGACTGCCAGCCCCAGAAGTGAATCCAACCCAGGGTATCGCTGAACATTCGCGCCTTGCAGAGGCGCTGCAGGGAATAGTAGATGCCCATGAACATGCCGTTGCCGACAAAGGCGAAGATCACCGCATTCGTGTGCACCGGACGCACACGGCCGAACGTGATGAATTGCAGGTTCAGGTTGGCGTCCGGCAGGAAGAGTTGCACGGCGACCAGCAGGCCGGCCAGCATTCCGACCAACCCCCAAAAGGCGGTGGCGATCGCAAAGGCGCGCACGATCCGATTGTCGTATTTGAATGTTTCCAGCCGCGTGCCGGCGGCAGGTGTTGTGGTTTCGACGTTCATAGTTTCGATGATGATTCCTGTTCGGCTTTTCGCGGATCTGGAGATACCGGCCTGGTGATGGGTTCGTCCAGCAACACCCGCATCGATGGCGTCGTGGTATCCTCGTATTGTCCGGACCGCACAGCCCAAATGAATGCCCCCAGGAAGGCGGCGGCCACGAGGATGCTGAGTGGAATCAGGAAATAGAGCATGATCATGCGGCGACCTCCTTGGGCGCGATTTGCTTTTCCCACACGCGCCGATCACGGGCTTCAGCGGAAGCGGAGGCGGCTGCCACAGGTTCCAATCCCGCGCGATTGCCCATCCACGCCGTCAAGCCGCACGCAAAGGCAAAAACCGTGACTGAACTGAGCGGCATCAGGATCGCGCAAATCACGGGGGACAGCAGGCCCCGCGCGGCAATGCTGATCCCGACGATGTTGTAGACGCTGGAAATCAGGAAACTCGCGCGCACGATCCGGACCGAGCGCCTGGCGAAGCGCAGCACGCTTTGCAATCGCGGCACCATCGCGGCGGCCATGATCACGTCGCTGGCCGGAGAGAAGGAGTTGATGTTCTCCACCACAGCGACCCCGACATTACTTTGACGCAAGGCGCCGGCGTCATTGAGCCCGTCCCCCACCATCATCACCGTGCGCCCGGAGTTCTGGAACTCGCGGATGAATCCAAGTTTGTTCAGCGGGCTTTGATTGAACCGAAGGTGCGCCGAGGCTCCGAACAATCTCGTGAACTGTCCGCGTTCCTTCTCGTTGTCGCCGCTCAGCAACGCCAGTTCATATTCGCAGGCCAGGTTGGCGACCAATTGCCCCGTTTCGGGCCTCAGCGCACTCGTCAACGCAAAGCAGCCGCGGTACTGTCCGGTTATCGCGATATGCACCGCGGCGCCGAGCAGCCCCGCCGGACGCGGCGGCTGTGCTCCCCGCGACGCAAGCCAGGCGGCCGATCCCATCCAGATTTCCTGGCCGGCCACGATTCCCTCCATCCCGCAGCCGGCCGTCTCGCTGAACGAGCGCACCGGCAGGGGATCGTGCTCCCCGGAAACGACTTCTCCGACGCGCGCGGCCAACGGATGTGTCGAGTGCCGCGTCAGGGAGTAAAGTTTTCGGGCCTCGGCATCTGTAAGCGGCGCGCCGTGGAAGAGTATCGATCCCGCTCCAGCCGCGGTGAGGGTTCCGGTTTTATCAAAGACCACCGCATCCACTTGCGCCAGGGTTTCGAGGATTGCCGGGTTTTTGAGAAACACTTGCCGCCGGGCGAGAACTCGTTGCGCGGTGCCCAGGGCGAAGGGCGCCGCCAATGCCAATGCGCAGGGACAGGCGACGATTAGCACCGAAACAAACGATCTAACGGCGCGCGCGGGTTCGTGAAAGCCCCAGAAGACCGCGGCGGCCACCGCCACCGCGAGAACGGCAACCGTGAACCGCCGGCTATAGCGATTGGTCAGGGTGTCGAGACTGTTGCCGCGCTCTTTTCGAAAAACCTCCTGGTTCCAGAGTGAGGTGAGATAGCTCTGCGAAACCGCCCTGGTCATTTCCACAGTGATGGCTCCGCCGATCTGACGACCGCCGGCGTACAACCGGTCTCCGGCCCTCCTTTCCGCCGGCTCCGATTCACCAGTGACGAAGCTGTAATCGATCAACGCCGGCCCCTCAATCAGGCGTGCGTCCGCCGGGATCAGTTCGCCGTTGCGAATGATCAATCGATCGCCGGCTCGCAATTCGGAAAGTGCCGCCTGTTCCTGTCTGCCCTCGGTTTCCCGGATGGCTGTCAGCGGAAAGAAGGATTTGTAATCGCGATCGAATGCAAGCCGATCATAGGTCTTTTGCTGGAACCATTTGCCGCAGAGCAGAAAGAAAAGCAGTCCGCAAAGGGAATCAAAGTATCCGGGCCCGCGCCCCGAAAGGACTTCCACGGTGCTCTGGACGAATAACGCGGCAATTCCGAGCACGATCGGCACCTCGATCGTCACCATGCGCCTTCGCGCGCTCAGCCATGCTGATTTCCAATAATCCGCCGCGCTGTAGAACAGCACCGGGATTGCGAGCGCCAGGCTGATGCATCCGAAAATTCTTTCCAGCACCGGCCGGCTCCAACTGTCCAGGCCAAGATACGAGGAGATGCTGAACAGCATCGTATTTCCAAAAGCGAATCCCGCCACGCCCAATTGCATCCAGAGCCTGCGATCGCCCGGGCGCGCGGATTCCTTGTCGAGGTCGGAGAGCTTCAGTTCCGGTTCATACCCGAGCGATGCCAGCAGCCCGACCACTTCGCTTAATTTGATGCGCCCGGTTTGGAATGAGAGTGCGATTTCCTTGCGCGGAAAATGGACTTGCGAATGGCCGATGCCCGGCTTCAAGTGAAACAGATTTTCGAGCAGCCAAACGCACGCGATACAGTGAATTGCCGGTACGCGGAATGTGACACGAGTGATTTGATCGTTCGAAAAATCCACCAATCGTTGCAAAACGGCGGGCGCATCCAGATGGCGGTATTGATCTTCGCCCGCTCCAGGCTTGACGCGCACGCCGGCATTTTCGGCAAGCTGGTAGAAATCGGACAGCCCGTTCTCCGTCAATATCTCGAACACCGTCTGGCATCCGCGGCAACAGAACGAGTGCTGGTCGCTCGCGAACACGCCGGTTCGGCACGGCGTGCCGCAGTGAAAACAGTCCTCCACGTGGGAAGCTGCACCCGCGTTTTCCGCGCCAACCCCGGTCGCCATGTAGGGGCTTTCAGTCATGTGCCATTAACAGTCCGCTACACTATCAATTCCGCCTTTGCTCCGGGCTTTACCTTTTTTGGCATTCTCTTGCCTAAATTGGCTTTGTCCCCCCGCCTTCGGGCTTGTTGGAGCCGTTCGGTCATGCGATACATGCCGCCATGACGACCCCGTGGAAAACCGCCCTGCTGCCCGGCTTGCTGATGATGTGCGCGCTGGCTGCCCAGGCCGACGACACCAATACTCCCGCGAAGTTGCGCCTCAACATTTTCTCGCCGCTCGACTATCAGGTCGTGCAGCGTTCCACGCGTGACGACGGTCGCGTGGTGATCGCAGGCGTCACAGTGCCGGCCGCGAAGAATGGTCCATTGCCTGATGCACTGGAGGTGCGCGTTACCGGGTCGTCGGCCAGGGGCGATTATCTGGCGGGAAACTGGCAACCGCTGCCTTGCGATGCACGGGTTGCGGCCTTTCGCGGTGAAATAACAGTGCCCGCCGGTGGCTGGTACCAAATGGAAATCCGCGCCGTGCTCCATGGAACTCAAGTGGCGATTGCGCGCGTGAAACACGTCGGAGTGGGCGAGGTGTTCGTCATCGCCGGGCAATCCAATTCCGCCAATTACGGCGAGGAGCGCCAGACGAATACCACCCGGCGCGTGGCGGCTTTCGACGGCATCGCCTGGCAACCCGCCGATGATCCGGAACCCGGCGCGGGCGGGACGAAGGGCAGTTTCATTCCGGCGTTTGGCGACCTAATGGTTTCAAGGTTCAACGTGCCTGTTGGCATTGTGGCCATGGGAATTGGTTCGACCAGCGTGCGCGAGTGGCTCCCAGCCGGAACGCGGCTGTCCAACCTTCCGCCGCTTACGCGCAACGTCGTGACCGTCGGCGCCGGTGAATGGGAGGCAATTGGCAAAATCTTCGCCGACTTCACCACCCGCATGCGCCTGTTTGGGCCTGCCGGTTTTCGCGCCGTGCTCTGGCATCAAGGAGAATCCGACGCGCGCCAAGCCGATCCGGAGCGGACGTTGCCCGGCAAATTGTATCGCGAATACCTGGAGCAACTGATCCGCAGTTCGCGCAAGGAGGTCGGATGGGAGATGCCCTGGTTTGTGGCGCAGGTCAGCTACCACAATCCCAGCGACGTGGCCGATCCCGACATTCGCGCCGCACAGAAAAGTTTGTGGGACTCGGGCGTGGCGATCGAGGGCCCCGATACCGATGCACTCACCGGCGGCTTGCGCGAGAAGCAAGGCCGCGGGATACATCTCAGCGCCGCAGGCCTGCGAGAACACGGGCGTCTCTGGGCCGGGAAAGTTGGCCCCTGGCTCGACAAGCAACTTGGGCCGCAAGCCCAATAGCCGCTCCCTCTGCCGCTCTCGTCCAGCTCCGTAGATTCACGGAGCCGCCCTCCGGATTCTCCGCTTCGCAGCTTTTGTTCAATTCGGGACGTTACCTCTTAGCAACGACCAGTTTAAAACCCTGTGACGCACCCCCCGCATGCACTCAGCGCACTGCGGCCCAACTACTTGCGTTTTAGTTCAGCACGTCCAAAAACGGCGGTCGCATGTCCCTACGCATGATGCGGCTGACGCCTGCCTGCTGATAGCGTTTGCATGTTGCAACGATCTCATCGCTGCAGCTTTGGCACAAAACTGCGAAACCACTGAAAACACACACTATGAAACACCTCGTCACAAAAGCCTTGCTGGCAACGGCCGGACTCGCTCTGGTCGCCCAGTCTGCTTCTGCGAACAATACGTTCACTCAGGGGGATCTCATGCTCGCCTTCCGCGAGTCTGGGTTCAACGACCTGATCCTCGACATCGGGCCCTCCACCCAGTACCTCACCGCCAGCTCCACGATCAATCTCGACACCGTCGTGGCCGCTGCCGGCAATCCCACCTACACCACGCTTTCCAGCCTGGTTGACCACGTGTTTGGCAGCGCCACCGGTGTGACCTGGTCGGTCATGGGCGCCCTCAAAAGCGGCAGCACCACGACGGACCTTTTCGCCACCGACCCGGGCGACATCACCTCGCCGCTCGGCCAAAGCTCCATCAACCTCGCCTCGGGCGACGTTACCTCCTACGTCTCGAAGTACGTGACCGGGACTGGGGCCAACGTTCTGGTCGCCAATCTGGCCGTCCAGGTTCCGAACCCCTCCGGCACCAGCGGCTCTTACACCAAGGAAGCACCGCTGATCGCCAGCGCAGTCGGCTTCGGTCAGGAAGGTAGCATTCCCTCCACCGCGGACTTCTATGACTTCACCGCCGGCAACAGTGGCACCCTGGAGAACGGCTACTTCCAGATGAACTCCGACGGCAGCGGCGCATACGTCATCCCCCAGGCTCCCGAGCCCAGCACCTATGCCATGTTTGGTGCCGGCATGCTGCTCCTTCTCATGCGCCAGCGCATCGTCCGCAAACAGGCCTGATCAAACCTTCATCCGACAAAAATCACCAAGCAACAAACTCAGAACAATAGTAACTATGAAATTGAACAAACTCACTCTGGCGATCGCCGCCGGCTCCATCATGGCCTCTCCGGCTTTCGCCGACCAGGTCTTCCACCTCTACGGCTCCACAGCCTATCGCAAGGCCACCGAAGTGGCTCTGGCAACCCTGTTCAACGCCGGCGCCGCCACCAACAACCTCCAATATGACAACGGCAGCTCCGCTGTCAGCGTCGCGAACAACGTTACTCCCGGCGGGCTCACCAGCGCCGAGATCGGCAGCACCAACGTCATCTGGAAGGGCAAGCTCGCTGCCTTCCCCGGTGAGAGCATCACCATCTACGCAAACTGGGCCGGTTCGGTCGGCGGCATCCGCTCCATCGCTGATCCCAGCTTCGGCTCCAATCCGTTCTTCCTCGTCGACGGCGGCTCCTACGGCAGCTACAGCAGCTCCCCGGTGGATCTCGCCATGTCCGACTGCGACCAGGCTTCCACGCCTTATGACCCCTCCCAGAACTCCAGCATGAACGCGCTCTCCCAGACCTATGTGTCTGTGCTCGAGTTCGTCTGGGCCAAGGGCAACGGCTCTCCCGCCTCGCTCAGCAACGTCGGCACCTGGAGCCTCCAGGCGCTGCTCAACATCGGCAACATCCCCATGTCCCAGATCACTGGTGTCCCCACCGATGTGACGAACATGGTGTACGTCACCGGCCGTAATGATGATTCCGGCACCCGCATCCTGGCTTTGGGTGACAGCGCCTACGGTGCGGAAAGCGCCGTGGTCCAGTACTCGAATCCCCAGGGCAGCACCTACGGCTACGCCGCGTTCGGCCCGGGCGTTAACTTCGACGGCGACGGCTACCCCTCCGGCGGTAACGTGGCCACAGCCCTGACCACCACCCGCCCTGCCAGCTATGTGTTCGTGGATGGCTCGAATCCCCACAACCAGCAGTCCTACCTGGTTGGCTACATCGCCGTGACCGACGCGCTCAACGTGCCCGGTCTCAGTGCAGTCGCCGGTTCCAACACGCTCGCCACGGTCACCAGCGCCAAGGTTCCGACCAGCCAATGGCTGACCTATAACGGCGTCACCTGGAGCGAGCCTGCCATCACCGAAGGCGCCTACACCTACTTCGGTTATGAGCACTGCGACACCGCATTGCATCCGACCGCGGCCGTTGCCACGCTCAAGACCGCTCTGGCCACGGAACAGATGAACCAGGCCGGCACCGTGAACGTCCCGGGCACCATGCCGATCAGTGTCATGGATATCGCCCATCGCGCTGACGCGTCTGTAATCGCCCACGACTAAGCGCCTGAATCTCACGGGCCAGTGTGGGCTTTCCCACACTGGCCCTTTTCCTTTTCCAGCAATCCCAATGAACAGGCGCCTGTTACTGCCACTCTCCCTGGCGGCGAACACTGCCCTCGTGGGGGTTGTCGCCCTGCTTCTGGCCCGCAAGCCCGTGCCTTCGCCGTCACCCACCGACCCACCGACCGCCGCGCAACCCGCCACCGCGATTGCATCCCTGTCAGCTTCACCATCCGAAGCTTCCTCCCCCCAATTTCGCTGGAGCCAGGTCGAGTCTGCGGATTATCCCATCTACATCGCCAATCTGCGCCGCATCGGTTGTCCCGAACAAACGATCCGCGACATCATCACTGCCGACGTGGACACACTTTACGCGCCGAAACGCAGGCAACTCGACGAACGCGAAATGCAACTGGGCGCCGACGCAAGCCAACTCCGGCCCGCCAGTCATCAGGCCATTGAAACCGCCCGCCGCCAGCTCCGGGATGAGGAAAGCGCCCTCCTTGCCCGCCTGTTTGGAGAAAAGCCAACTGACCAACCGACATCCGTTGTCACCCAGGCCGGCAGTTCCCCTGCGCAAACGCGCAAGCCCAGAATGCCCGCCGCTTTCGCCGCGACCGACACCAACGATTTGAACCTGACCCCGGCCCAACAAGCCGCGCTCAATGGCATTCGCCGGCGATTCCTTGATGACCTCGGGGCGACGAACCTCGATCCCAACAGTCCCGAATATGCCGAGCACTGGAACCAGGCCCAGCCCAAGGCCGACCAAAGTGTCAAAGCCCTCCTCGGTTACCAGGCCTATCTTCAACTGACTCGCAAGACCAGCCGCCCCGCCCCTGCCCCTTCGTCCCAGCCCTGACCTTCGCCTTACCCGGCAAAATCTTCCTGCTGTGAAGATTCACAGCTTCGAATTCGCGTTGTTATCGGAAACAGTGGAAACTATTCCAGACTCCTCCTTTCGTAGCGCAACCATCCCAGTTGCGGGTTAATCGGGCGTCCCGCCCGGTGTCTTTCCCGGAATCGTCAATCTCGTCCGCAATTCCATGGATACGTGCGATTAGCTGCGCATATCTCTGCGCTCTCGTTGTAACATATTGCAAATCAATAAAACCAATGCGCGTCAATATCCGCGCGCCGTCGCGCCTTTCGCAGGAGGAGCGCGCCTGTGTCCGGAGGACTAGGCAGCAACAGCCGCCCGACGAGCGCGTTTATCACTCGCTCAAACCGCTCCTTCACATCGAAGTTTGGATCTCGCATCCGCGCCACCCGCGTAATCCGCGGTTAAACCTTTTTCCCTTCTCGCGTCTCCACTGTGGACAATACCGGACAAACGTTCCGATATTCGCCAGTATTCCACGTTATCCCATCCCGGCGAACGCCCGCAAGCCGGCAGCCAAAAAACCGCCAAACTCGCGAGCGCTTCCGCCAGCCATTTCCGGAACACGCAACACGCAACACGATTAAATTGTCAAAGAACGCCCGGGAGGGAGAACTTCCAATGGCTGGAAAACTGAACCACCGAAGACCCAAAACTCAGCGAAGCTGGTTTCCCCCTCTTGTCGCTGTTTCGAGCATACGCGCAGGCCTTATTGTTTCAGCCTCGTCGCGCCAAACCTCTAGTCCAGCCCAACACGCGAATTATAGGCACACTCCCGCCGGGATGCAAATCGGCCACCTGCACCCGACTTGGGTTCCCATGGCGGCGCTCACGCTCCGTCCGCCACTATTGCCCCGTCGAATGCCGCGCCTTGTATTCGGCGATCAACTTTCTCGCCTCGACGATCTGTTCAGGCTTCATCAATTTGGCGGTGTCATCGCGTCTCGGGATGCCCGCGGCAAAACCGTTCTGCGCGGCCAGGCTGAACCAGCAATAGGATTTGGCAAGGTCGAATCCCAAAGCGCCATGCTGCCGGTAAAGCAACCCCACATCGAACTGCGCCTTGGCCACGCCGTCCTCAGCGGCCTTGAGAAACCATTTGGCCGCCTCGTCCTGGTCCATCTTCACCCCGTGCCCCGCCTCGTAGCAACCACCCAGATCCATCTCCGCCCGGCCGAGACCCTGGTCCGCCGCCTTGTGAAACCACTCGATCGCCTGCGCGTAATCCTTGGCCACTCCGCTGCCGTCGTGATACAACTCGCCCAGCCGCGTCTGCGCCTCCGGCATCCCCTGGTCCGCAGCCTTGCGATACCACGTCACCGCCTTCTGCAAATCGCACGGAACGCCCCGGGCCAATTCGAAGGAAGTCGCCAGGTTGTATTGGCCAAGCGCGTCGCCCTGATCGGCGGCCTTCTGAAACCAGTCGTTTGCTGTCGTCCAATTGACCGCCACTCCCTGGCCGTTGGCGTAGACCGTCCCCAAATCGTTCTCCGCAGCCGCGCTGCCCTGGGCCGCCGCCTTCCGTAACCAGTCGATTCCCGCGGCATAATCCCGGGACACCCCGCGGCCGCGAATGTAATGCTTCCCCAATTCATATTGCGCCGCTGCGTCCCCGGCTTCCGCCTTGGAGCGGATCTTCTCCAGGTCAAATTCGGCCGCGCGACTCGTCTTGCTGATCGCAAACACGCACGCCAGAACCACAGCTATAGGTCCAACTACCCGCCTGAGAGAGGCTATTCTTAGCATGCCACAAATGCTAACGAGACTCTCGGACTCCGTCACGTTACAACTCCTTGGCGCTTTGTGACGCTCTGATACTTTTCGTTACAACCCTGCGACTAGTCGCGCCATAACGCGCATCGCTTCCGATCGCTGGTACGTAGACCTTTTATAATCAGCATCTTGGAACGCCTGCTTGGATGTCCTGAAATTGCCATTCGCAGTCCGTGCGCTGGTTGTTTGCTCCCCGTTTCGCCCCTACGCTCACCGGAGGCTTGATTGATCTATCCTGAAAAACCAACTATGAAACAACTGTCACCTGCCGTGATCCGGCTTGCCGTTTCACTTACTCTCGCGACTTTCGCCCAGCAGTCCGCTCAAGCGCTCAGCTATTCCGCTGACGCTCCCGACGCCATGCTCTGCTTCCGCCTGCCCGGCGCCAGCAAGGACCTGGAAGTGGACATCGGCCACGTCACCAATTACGTGAACATGCCTGTTGGCGCTTCCACCAACCTCACCGCGTTCTTTTACACAACCAGTCAGTTGACCAACTCCATCGGCACTCCGTTCGATGGTGTGAAGTTCTCCGTGTTCGCCACTGAGTGGGACACGACCTTCCCCACCTATCCGTATCCGCTTCACACGGCCCTCTTCACGCTGGCCCGTTCCACTCCGTCGACGCCTTCCATCCCGTTCGCGCGCGGCATCTCGAGTTCGATGTCGCTGCTGGCGGGGGACATTCAAACCCTGGGACACAACGCGAGCTCTTACAGTTCGGGTAATCCTCCGGGCGCCGGCAATACCTCCACCGCAATCGAAATCAGCCCCGGTAACACCGAGTCCTGCGAGAGACAACTCGGGACGAGTGGTGACTTCACCGGCGCCGCTCCCAACAGCGTTGAAAACATCGCTCCCTCCCCGTTCTCGGGCGCGATCGTTTCCGACTTCTACATCGATGTCCCGGTCGGCAGCCCGGATAAATTTAATAATAACGCCACCTCCGGCAATGCCTCCTACCTCGGATATTTCACCATGAATCCCGACGGTTCGGTGATTTTCACGCGCGCAAATCTCTCCCCGCCCGCTCCCACCATCACCGCGGCGCGCTCCGGAAACATTACCACCATCACCTTCCCGACCACGGCCGGGACCAAGTATACTTTGCGCTATACTAACGACGCGGGCCTGACCTCGCCAATCAGCACATGGCCCACCAATTCCACCGTCATCACCGGTGACGGCAACCCCAAGTTCTTCACCGATAGCAACGCTTTCTTTGACCGGTTTTACAGCGTCAAAGCCCAATAACCCTCACTCGCAGTTCCTCACCGGCTGCCGCGCAACGGCAGCCGGTTCTTATTTGCCTTCACCGCTCAAAAACCTTGCCGTCCACCCAGCAGCGGCTTCCGATTCTGTGAAGGGTGCCAAATCTGCCTTGCGATGGTAGGGCGCGTCACTCCGTGTGCGCCGCCGACTGCAACTGAAACTCGTATCCGCCAAAAACCGCGCACCGCTGGAGCGTTTGAAGAAATCCTGTGGCCATTCGCGGCGAGGATTTTTGGGTTTTGGCGAGGCTTTGGCGAAGGAGCAGGTTTAAAGCAACCCTGTGACTGAGCCGAAACGAAGCCAAAACCCAAAAAGACCGCCACCAAAAACGCGGGCGTATTTCTTGACGACTGCGCATCCAAAACGAATCGCGCGCCACCCGGTCGTTATTTCGCCACAGAAACCCTTTGAACAACCTCTTCTTCCAATCTGCGTTGATCTGCGTGCATCTGCGGTAAAAATCCTTCCGCCTCAGTTTGGCAGAATCACCGTCACTCGTCCCGTCGACTTCGCCAGCAACGGCCGCTTGCCCTTCTTCTTCTTGTCATCGTCATTCTGGGCCACATCCGTCTGCGTCTGCGTCTTCGCCTCGGTGGTCGCTTCCTGCGTCGCGCTCTGCGCCGCTGTGGAGGCCGTCGCCGTTGTGGACAATCCCGCCCCCGGCCCCGCGCCGCTCACGTTCACCGACAGCAAACTGGCGCTCACTGTGCCGGCTCCCACGTTGATCCCCGAGATTCCTATCACAGTCCCCGAAATCGTCCCGCCCGCGCTCAGATTCGCCGTGCCGCCGGACAGGAACGTGCCGCTCACGTTCTGCACCGCGTTCACCGTCGTGTCCTGCCGGCCGATCACCAGCCCGCTCACATTCCGTGAAGCATCCAGGATCACCGTGCCGCCAATTACCCCCGATCCGCTCAGATCGATGTCTCCCGGGTAAATGATATTCGGGCCGTCATGCGTGCCCGCCGTGAGTGTGATGGTTGGCCCGGAGGATTCGTTGCCGTTCAACGGTTCCTGCACGATGCCGCCTTCGCCCGAAATGATGCTGCCCCGCGGCGTGGTGATCGTGATGTCGCCCGGTTGCGCCGTGGTGCTCTCGTGCAAGGTGACCGCCTCCGTGCCCCCGCCCGGCAGGAAAACCGTCCCCACCGTGGGCAGAGTGACAGTCGCGATTGAACCTGCGCTCTGTGGAAAGGAAATTTTACCGCCGGGCGGCAGGGTTAACGTCCCGCCCCCCTGGTCCGGCACATCCAGGCTCTTCGAAGTGCCATCGCCGGCCGTGTAGGTGATCGTGCATGCCGTATCCACAGTGAATGAAACCGTCCCGCCCGTCGGCACCACCACATCCCCTGCCGGGGTAATGGAAACAGGTTGGCCGGGATCCAACTTGATGGTCCCGCCCGGTTGCACGGTCACGCCGCCGCTCAATACCGCCGGCAGTGTATAGGTCAAAATTCCGCTCCCGTTGAATACCGTTTCCAGCGAGATGATCTGTCCGCTGATCGGATCCACCTGGAATGTCTGCAGGTCCAGGTCCGTTTGCGCGCCATTGCCGGCCCTCACATCCCCACGGGCGGAGAACAGTGTAATTTTGCCCCCGTCAAAAGTCGCCACCCGCGAACCCGCCACATCTATCGTGTCCCGCGCGTTGATATTGATATTCCCCGGTCCAACCGTGTAGATGCCCGCCGAATTATTATTCAAACCCAGGCCCGCCGAGGATCCTACGTTCACCGACCCGCCCGCATTGATGTCAATGTTGCCCCCGAAGTACGAAACGACCGTTGATGAAAACATCGTGAAATCATGCGCTACATTGATGTCGATGTCGGAACCGGATCTGGTCAAGGGCACCAATGAGAAATTGTCCGCCACGCCGCGCGACTGGATGCCGCCGCTGGAGCCCAGGTCGACCGAATCGGCAGTGATCGAAAACTTGCCCGGTCCGCCCACCTTGAGCGCCGGCTCCTGCGAAAACGACAGGGTGCCGATTTGCGGAACTGACTGGCTCCCCTGGTAAAGTGCCGTGAGTGTCGCCAGGTCCAGGAACGTGACCGGGTGCTGCGTATCCACTTCATTCTTGTTGGCATTCTTCGGGTCGGGCACCGGCTGACCGTTCGCCTGCACCTCGAGATAGAGCGGCTTCAAGGAAATCGGATTCCCATTGGCATCCAAATTAAAAAACTCATCATACTGTGACGCGCTCATGGGCCCGGTCGTCGACAACTCCAGGGTCCCCGCCGAGTAAAAAAACTGCGGTGGCGAGGCAGTCCCGAAAATGGGATTGTCATTCGCATCCACCAATCGGTTCAGGAATCCCACTGTGTTGATCTCCTGCGCCACCTGGTCGCTTAAAGGCGCCTTGAGCAGCACAAACGTTTCCTGGTTCTGGTCAAATATCCGCCCCCCCACATGCAGGAATGTCACGTCGCTCGTGTGCAGGTTTTGCGCCGTGAAATAGCTGTTGTTCATGTCGCCATGGACCGTGATGTGCGTGGCCTTGGGCGTGAACAAACTGAAATTCTCCATGTTCCCGGAAATGTTCAGCACCACCGGATTCGGATTGTCGAACTGCACCGGCGCCGATGCATGGTCCTCCGATTGCCACGTCGTCGATCCGAAGGACGCCGGCGCAATGTCGGACATCAACAAATCGGGCGTCGACACGTTCCCGGTTCCGATCAACGATCCACCGTCCGTCGTCGTCAGATTCAGCTCCCCATATCGCGAAGGATATAGCGTGATCGCGCTGTCGATTTTGATGCCACCCGAATCCGCCTTGATATTCAACGTGGGGGGATAAACCGCTACCCGCGCACCAGCGTCATCATTCAAGATACCCGGAAGCGAGGTCCCGCTTAATTCGACAGTGTTGGCGTTCAAGGTCACGAACGACTGCCGGCCGTAATCAAACTGATGCTTCAGAGAGCTCAAACTAGTGTTGAACACGCCGTTAGGATCGCGCACCTCCTGCAAAAAAATGCCTCCATTGGGCGCGTCCACTTCCCACCCGCCCTTCACCAGGCTGAGTGCCAGCGCGCTGGTTGAAATTCCCGCATCTCCTCCGGCCTTAATGGTGCTCGCCACGATCCGGCCGTTCCGTTGGCTGTTCGCCGCCACGAAATGCCCGCTCACATTTCCGCCTGCATTCACTGTCACAACGCCCGGCTCCGGACCAAAGGCGCCCGATCCCCAATCGACCGACGACGTCGATGTTGCGGCCACTGATCCCTGCGGCAGAGCCACTTTCACGTCACCCCCGGCCGTGATGTTCACGTCCCCTCCCGCGGCTGTGCTGATCCCATCCAGATTCGGCGACACGGTGTAACCGGGTGCCGGTACCGAAAGGGACCTTGAACCGATAACGTAGCCAAACAAATTCGCCGTCGAAGACGCCCCCGCGTTCACGTTGCCGGCTTCCGCAGTAACGTTGACGCTGCCTCCGCCAATGGTCTTGATGGCCCCGTTCCCGACCGTCACATTGAGCCCGGCGTCCACGTTGATGTTCCCATTCACCGCCTGCACAATCCCGTACGTGCTCGGTTGGCTGCCGCTGTTCACCAGGACGGATCCGACACCCGATTTCACGATTGGCCCCTGCCCGTTCTTGCTGAACGTCGTCACTCCCGCATACAAATCCACCGTCCAATTCTGCCCCGCCTTGATGAACGCCCCCTGGTTCACCGTTATATTGTTCCCCGCCTCCAGCGTCAGCGTCGCCGCCTGCCCAATGCTGTCGGCCAGCGTCCACCCCGTCGCAATCGTGATGTTCTGCGACGCCTGCAAATCGATCTGATACATCCCGGTGAACGAACTCGCGTTGTACGTCAGCGTCGTGCCCGGAGTGCCCACCGGCACGGATCCTGACCCCGGCGCGCTCAATCCGGTGCTCCCAATAGTGATGTTCTGCGGATCAATCATCAGCCTCCCTCCCTGCCAGCCCGATGCCGCCGTCCCATCCACTGTGGACTGGATCGTGTCCATCGCCGTCGCCGAAATCTCCACCTGCCCGCCGTTTCCTCCCGCCGCCCCGCCCGCCACGCTGATGATCGATCCCGCCGCGTCGCTGAACGCGTTCCCCGATTTGATCGTTACCGTCCCGCCCCCGCTCAGCCACTGATTGTCTCCCTTTGCCGAAATCACCGACGACGCCCCCAGGGTCAAGCTGTCGCTCGCCACCAGTTCAATCTTCCCGTTCACCTCGCGCGCCGAGTTGGCCTGGATCAATCCCCCCTGGTTCACAACCTGCGCGTTCAGCGCAATCGTCCCCGCGTCCGCGATCAGCTTCCCCTCGTTGTCCACCGAGCCCTGCGGCAGGTTCACTTGCGCGCTCAATCCCTTTCCGTCCGAACGCTCCGACACCAGCACATCCTTCCCCGCATACAACCCGATGTTTCCCCCCGGTGCCGTCAGGCTCCCGTGATTCTCGATATCGCGCGCGATCAAAAACAGCGACCCGTCCCGGCCCACATTCATCTCGCCGTAATTCACAATGCTCGCCGTCGGCGGCACCGAATTGAAATCAAACGCTCCCCCGCCCAGCAAATCCGGCGGCGGTGTCGGCGACGTCGTCAATACCAGCCCCGCTGCGTTCAAGGACGCCTGCCCTCCGACATAAAATCCCGCCGTGTTCTGCAGGATCACATACCCGTTCGCGTCCAGCCGCCCCAACAGTTGGGATGGATTGGGATCGTTGATCCGATTCCAAACGATCGACGATGCCGACGGCTGGATGAACCGCGTCGATTCCCCCGCCCCGATGTTGAAGCTGTTCCAATTGATGAAAGCCCGGTTCGAAGTCCGGATCGTCAACTGCGATCCGCTGCTGGAAAATTTCGCCGATCCCTGGGTCACAACTCCGCCTTGCGGATTGGCTTGTGCGGTTGGCAACCCCGTGAAAACCAGCCATCCGATCACTGCCATCCGCTTCCAAACATCACCACACACCGCAAAGCGCTTCTTCATGTCGTCGAAAGCGACACTCTATCCGCGCGGCATGGCGAACAAAAGTGAACGAATGTTAAATCTGTGTGACGACGCCTCTTGGAAATATTTTCGCGCGGCCAGCTCCCGGTGTTCAGATCACCATCTCGCCCGCCATCCGCTCGATCACCCCAGTGACCTTCCACCCGGTCAATTCGCGCCTCATGAAATACTCGTATTCCACCGTTCGCCCGCCGCGGCTCACAACCACACTCACCGTCGCCTCGTCCCCGTTGTCCAGGATCACTCCGAAATCCGCCCGGCTCGATCGCGCAATCACCGGGTAACCATTCCGCACCATCCGCTCGAATGCCGGCAACGGCACCGACTCCCTCACACTTTCCGCAGCATAGCGATACGCCTCCGGGTAATCGTTCTTCCGAAACGCCGCCAGTTGCAGCTCGATCACCTGGATCACCTCCTTGCGGACTGGCTGCCCGCTCACCCGTGCGCCAGCCATCCCCTGCGATTCCACCACCCTGGCCGGGCGGGAAAACCTCTGCGGTTCCAGTCGCGACCGCAGCATCACCGCGCTGCCAAACGCAAACGCCACGCCCAGCGCGCAACCGGCCAACACCACCTTCAACCAGCGAAGCAGACCCGAACTGGCGCTCATAATTTCTCTCCGATTCCGACAGCTTTCGTTCTGCCCGCACTATATCACCCGCCCCGGCGCTTTGGAAGCCCGCGTTGCACCGCGATCCTGGCCGGCGCGCATCTCGATTTATTGCCAACCGCCTCTTACCCTCTCTCCCCGCGAGGAACGAGCGGGGAGAGAGCTGGAGAGAGGGGCCATCGGTCTCGTTGTCCAAACGTTCGCCGTCGGCAGCGTTACGCCCAGGGTGGGGTTGTTACCCCATGGTGGCTTTCGCCGGTTTTTCTACCATTCGTCCCGATGGGACCAATTCCTGCGCCGGTCGTTCCGGCCATCAACCTTTTCAAACTCGCATTGTGACACCGCATCCCTGGAACAAAATTCCCTCGAGCGATTTCATCCTCCTGGTCGAAGACAACGCCGACGATGTGTTCTTCGTCAAGCGCGCCATCAAACAAGCCGGCATTCGCAGCCCTCTACACGTCGTCTCCGACGGCCGGCAGGCGATCGACTATCTCCAGGGCGCCGGGACTTTCAGCGACCGCCAGAATTTCCCGCTCCCCACCGTAATCCTCCTCGATATCAAACTTCCCGAGGTCAGCGGCCTCGATGTGCTCCGTTGGATTCGTTCCCAGCCCGCCTTGCGCACGCTCATCGTCGTCATGCTCACCGCCTCCTCCCAAACCGTCGATATCGACCTCTCCTATCAACTCGGCGCAAACTCCTTCCTCGTCAAAACCGCATCCCACGCCGACCTCGTCGAAATGCTCAAGGTCGTCCACGACTACTGGGTAAAGTTCAATCTCCCCCCGCCACCACCCGCCCGCTCTCCGCAAAACACAACCGCCTAGCGCTCCCACCGCCCCGTAGCGCTCGAGTTCCCAAGCACCGTCCGACCTCTTCTAAAACACCAGCCTGTAAATCAATCCCAGCACTCCCGCCCCCAGCACCACCGGGATGATGTCCCATTTCCATCGCATCATTCCCGCGAACGCCCCCACGCTTACCACCACCGCAAACCAATCCACCGTCCGCGGCGCCGGAAAAATTACGTGCAACCCAAACCACACCGCCAGATTTAAAATCACCCCCACCACCGCCGCCGTCACCGCCGACAGCGCCGTCGTCAACCTCACATTCCCGCGCAACTGCTCGATGTGCGGCGCGCCCAGGAAAATCCACAAGAAGCACGGCACAAACGTCGTCCACGTTGTCATCAGCGCCCCCAGCGTCGCCGCCACCAGCGGCGCCAGCGTTCCCGGCTGATTCCACCCGCCCAGGAATCCCACGAATTGCAACACCATGATCAGCGGCCCCGGCGTCGTCTCCGCCAGCCCCAATCCGTCCAGCATCTGCCCCGCCGTCAGCCACTGATAGTGCTCCACCGCCTGCTGCGACACATACGGCAGCACCGCATACGCGCCCCCGAACGTGACCAGCGCCGCCTTGCTGAAAAATAATCCCTCGCGAAACAGCACGTGATCCCGCCCCAGCCACCACCCCGCCGCCAGCGCCGGCGCCCACCACAACGCCAGACACGTCACACTCACCCGCAACGCGCGCGCCAGCGACGGCCGCGTGTGCTCCAGTACTTCCACATCGCTGATCGCCGTTTGCTCCTCTTCCCCGTCGTGCGGCTTGATCACCAGAAATTCCTCCGGCCACAACTTCCCCCCAATCAATCCAACAATCCCCGCCGACAAGATGATCAACGGAAACGGCGCTTTGAAAAAATAGATCACCACGAACGCCGCCAGCGCGAGGCCCCACATGACCGTATTCTTCAGCGCCTTCTTCCCGATTCGGATCACCGCCGACGCCACAATCGCCAGCACCGCCGGCTTCAACCCGTAAAACACCGCCGCCACCCACGCCACCTTCCCGAATGCCACATATATATAGCTCAGCCCCCAGAGGATGAACATTGACGGCAGCACGAACAACGCCCCCGCCGCGATTCCTCCCCACGTCCGGTGCAACAGCCACCCCACATACGTCGCCAGTTGCATCGCCTCCGGCCCCGGCAGTAACATGCAATAATTCAGCGCATGCAAAAACCGCGACTGGCTGATCCACTTCCGCTTCTCCACCAGTTCCGTCTGCATGATCGCAATCTGCCCCGTCGGCCCGCCGAAACTGATGAACCCCAGCTTCAGCCAGAACCGGAACGCCTCCCCAAACGTCGGCCCCGCCGCCCGCCCGTTCCCCGATTCCGGTTTTTCCGCCGCATCCATCCATCCCACATAGAGTCCCCGCCGCACCCAAGTCGAGCCTTTTGCGCAACCACGCGCGCCAGCGTCGTGGACTGCGGCGGCGAAGACGCCGCTTTCCCAGCGGCCCCATCGAACCCACACCCGCCCGCGCAAGGTCCAAATATCCGTCAAGCTCCCCTGGGAGCGGCATGTCTATAGTTCCCTCCCGCCATTCTCAAAAGCTCCGTAGGAGCGGCATGTATCGACCACCCCAATCCCAAAATCGCCAGATGGAATGTCCCTTAATGCCGTTCTCCCTTCTTCGACTTTTCCCATCGTTGCCGTGCCTCCGATGCCACCGTCCAACATCGCTCCCGCCACTTCCCCTCCTCCTTGTCGCGAAGCGACATCGGAGATTAGCCAGGGACGCCAGTCCCTGGCACTCCGCCCCCATCCCTGCGTCCTGACGGGACGC
>Ga0070741_10000464_pt1 | contig 148789 bp, 132 predicted proteins | sample Coa_R1_4_FD_66440 | JGI IMG/M metagenome (GOLD analysis project Ga0070741, IMG submission 66440) | Surface soil microbial communities from Centralia Pennsylvania, which are recovering from an underground coalmine fire - Coalmine... | ecosystem: Environmental > Terrestrial > Soil >... | reverse complement strand
TCGACTCCAGCTCTCCAGCACCGTCCGATCGCTTCCCTTCACCTGCATCCGCTCCGCCACGTACCTCATGCCGCTTGGACGAGAAATGTGGGCGGAACTTCAGAGACGCTACACTAGAGAAGCAAAATCGTATCGGCCCAGGCGACCCACCGTTTCGCAACTCCGGGAATGGGCCGTGGACGGAGATCCAAAGTTGGGAAGCTCCCTTCAGACGAAGCCGCAAGGCGGGAAGCGCGGCCTGGACCGCTCGGCGGCGGAACGACCAGGCGTCGTTGGTGTCGGGATAGTCGCGGCGGCTGTGGCACAGCCAGGCGAAGGCGTCGAGAAGCGCGTCGGCGGCGAGGGCGGCTGGTGGAACCGCGCGCCGGCATCACGCCCCACGGGGCGGCGGCTGCGGCAGCACGGGCGCGCTACCCCGCCGTCCTCGAAGCCCTGTCGCCCGAGCTGCTCAAGATCTCACGGAGTTGTTCTCCCCAGCCGTCGAGCGCCTCGCGCTTCTCGCGGTCGTAGGAGTGCCGGTCGTAGATTGACGTGACGCCGTGCTCGGCGTGGTTCAGGATCTTCGACACCGTCAAACGCGAGATCCGGCGCCGGTCATGTGGCTGGCTGCTGTGCGGCGAAGGTCGTGGATGCGGAACTCGACGCCGGTCGACTTGCGGATACGGTCGAGCGGCTTCTGCAGGGTCGCTACGGGCTGATCACCTCGCGGGCTGGGGAATACGAACGCAGACCCACCAGCGCGCAGCCGCAGCTCCTTCAAAATCCGCTGCGCCGGCGAGCTGAGCCAGACGCGGTGAGCGAGCCCGTTCTTCGCCCTCTCGGCGGGGATCGTCCACCAGCCGGAGCCGAAATCCACCTCGTCCCAGCGCATCGCCAGGATCTCGTCCTTCCGCTGGGCGGTGAGCAGGTAAAGCCAGATCGCCGCCGCGACCCACGCCGGCTCGTGGTCGCAGGCCGACCAGATCGCGCGGATCTCGTCGGCGGAGAGGACGCGGTCGCGCTGCTGCTCCGCCGTCGGGCGAGCGATCCCCGCACACGGGTTCGCGGCGACGATCTCCTCCGCGACGGCGAAGTTGAAGATCTTCCTCACAAGGGCGAGCGTGCGGTTCGCCATCACTCCAGCGCCACGCGCTTCGCTCCCGCGAACGACATCGCGGACTTGGCGTCGGGCGCTCGCCTTTGCACGATGTCGCCCTAGCGCGGGGAGAAGCTCCCGCCGGGCGATCCGCTCGTCTTCCCGTGCCGATCGCTTCTTCACCGCGTGCTCGCGAAGGTACCGCTCGACGAGCTCCCCGAAGCTCTCCGCCTCGCGTTCGGCGACCTTGTCGGCCATCCGAGAGCTTCAAGCTCTCCACCGATCCGTTGTTCGTCGAGAAGGTGCGCGACATCGTCGGACTCTCCTCGACCCACCGGAGCGTGCCTTGGTGCTGTGCGTCGACGAGAAGAGTCAGATCCAGGCGCTCGACCGCACCCAGCCGCTTCTGCCGATGCGACCTGGTCAGCCAGAGCGACGGACGCACGACTACGTACGCCATGGAACGGCCACCCTGTTCGCAGCCCTGGACGTCGCCAGTGGCAAAGTGATTGGCGAGTGTCACCGGCGCCACCGATCGAGCGAGTTTCGCCGCTTCCTCGATACCATTGAAGCGGAGGTGCCCGAGGAGCTCGACGTCCACCTCATCATGGACAACTACGGCACGCACGAGACTGCGAGCATCCGGCATTGGCTGGCGAAGAGGCCTCGCTTCCACGTCCACTTCACGCCGACGAGCGCCTCGTGGATCAGCTTGGTCGAGCGCTGGTTTGCAACCCTCACGCAGAAGCAGATCCGCCGTAGTAGTCATCGCAGCACCCGTCAACTCGAAGCTGCGATCCGAGACTATCTGAGGCTCAACAACACGAACCCGAAGCCCTTCGTCTGGACGAAGTGCGCCGATGAAATCCTCAACTCGGTCGCTCGCTTTTGTATGCGTACTTCGGGAACGGGACACTAGGCAGCCGCGGAAAAGTCACCTCGCATCGAGAAACCGTTCGGCCGTGCAAGGTGCACGTCGAAACCGCTTCCCGAGGCGCTCACGCCTTCCCGTCGGCGACCATCTCGAGCAGCGCCTCCACGACCTTCGGGTCGAACTGCGTCCCCGCGCACCGTCGAAGCTCCGCCTCCACCGCCGCGGCCGGCAGCGCCGCGCGATACGGCCGGTCCGTGGTCATCGCGTGGTACGCGTCCGCGACCGCGACGATCCGCGCGGCGAGCGGGATCGCCTCCCCCGCGAGGCCGTCGGGGTAGCCGTTGCCGTCGTAGTGCTCCTGGGACGCGCGGACCGCGACGGCGAGGTGGCGGATGCCGGCGACCGACTCGACGAGCTCGGCGCCGACCTCGGCGTGCAGGTTCATGATCTCGCGCTCGGTCTCGTCGAGCGGTCCGGGCTTGAGCAAGATCCGGGTCGGCGTGTGGAGCTTCCCGATGTCGTGCAGCAAACCCACCTGTCCTGCCAGCTGCACGTCCGTGGACGAGCAGCCGAGGTGGCGGGCGAGCCGGGCGGCCAGGCCCGACACCGCGCGCGAGTGCGACGCGGTCGCCGCGTCGCGATCCTGCAGGGCGCCGATCATCGTGCGCAGCAAGAGCGTCGTCTCGCGGCGGTTCTTCGCCACCCGGTCGAGGGCCGCTGCCGGCGTGACGCGCTCGAAGAGCTCGACGCGGTCGCGGCCGGCGCGCTTCCCGCGCAGCATCGCAGCGTCCGCGCTCGCCAGGAGCTCGGCGGCGGTCGCGCCGTCGTCCGGGAAGGTGGCGCCGCCGACCGTGACCGTCGCCTCCGCGGTCTCGTTTCCGCCGAGGCGCGCCGCCTCCGCGATCGCCGCGCGCAAGCGCGCGGCGACGGCACGCGAGCCGTCGCGGTCGGTGCCCGGGAGGATCGCGACGAACTCGTCGCCGCCGTAGCGAGCCACGACGTCGACGGCGCGCAGGCTGGCCGTGATCCGCCCGGCGACGAGACGCAGCAGGCGGTCGCCCGCGTCGTGGCCGAACCGGTCGTTGATCTGCTTGAAGCGGTCGAGGTCGACGAACAGGACGCTCAGCGGCGTGCCCTCGGCACGCGCGCGATCGACCTCGTCGGGGAGCCGGCTCTCGAGGTAGCGGCGGTTGTAGACGCCGGTCAGCGCATCCACCACCGCGTCGCGCTGCGCGCGGTCGAAGCGGATCGCGGAGTCGAGCGCGAGCGCGACCTCCGCGCAGAAGAACGCGGCGAGGCTGTCCGACGGGCGTCCGTCGGCGGGAAAGCGCATCGACAGCACGCCGAGTCGGTCCGTGCCGACCGCGAGCGGGAAATGGACGTCGACGTCCTTCCCGCCGTCGATCTCGACCGCCACCGTGAGCCAGTCGCGAAAGGCGCGCAGCACGGCCTCCTCGCGAAATCCGGGAGCGCCCCCACCGGTGGCACCCGTCACGCCTGCGCCGTTCTCGGAGCCCGCACCGCACGCCGCATCGCGGCTCACGAGCGGTCGCACGCCGTCGCGGTCGCCGCGCCACAGCTCTGCCGCGCGCGCGCGCAGCGCCTTCTCGGCGAGCGCGACCACCGTGCGCGCGAGGACGTCGGGCGAGGCGCCGTTCCGCATCGCCTGGTGAAGCCGGAAGAGCGCGGAGACGAGCCGGCCGTGGCTCGCGAGCGATCGCCGCATCGCGCGCCTCTCGGCAAGGAGATCGCGTAGCACCTGCTCGGGTGCCGAGACGCCGCTCGCTCGCTTGCCGCTGCCGCCGCCGTCGCCGGCCGCGGCCAGCGCTAACGCGCCGTCGGCGGATACGACGAGCATCTCCGGCTCGAGCGCCGCTTCGAGCGGGTCCGCCTCGTCGTCGTCGAACGCGTCCTCCTCGCGCCGGCCGCGCTCCAGCGCCGCGCGCACCTGATCGAGCACGTCGCGCGGCCGGAATGGCTTCGCGATGAAGCCAACGGCGCCCATCGCGAGGCAGTGGATGCGCGTCGAGGGATCGCTGCGAGCCGTCACGAAGATGACCGGGATGTCGGCGAGCATCGGATCGAGGCGCATGCGCCGCAGGATCTCGGGCCCGTTGTCGCCCGGCATCTGGATGTCGAGCAGCACGAGCGACAGCTCCGGCGACAGGAGGTCCCAGGCGCTCCGGGAATCGCACACCGCCCGGCACTGGTATCCGGCGCGCTCCAGGATGCGGCGGAGCACGGAGGAGCTCACGGGATCGTCGTCGATGATGAGCATGTCGGCCGGGGTGCGCTCGGGAAGGCCTGCCATCGTCTGTCGCATCGGCAGCGTCGCGCGCGCCCTTGAAATGCGGCCGTCGGGCGCACCCGCCATCGCGACGCCACCCCGCCCGCCATGGCGAGTGACCGGCGGGAGGCGCGATCGCTCGCGTCAGCGGGAAGCGCCGCTCGCGGGAGCGGCGTCGAGGAGCGCGAGCACCTCGAGATGCGGCGTCTGCGGAAGCATGTCGAACGGCCGAACGCGGCGGACCGCGTAGCCGCGCTCGACGAGAACGGCGAGGTCGCGCGCGAGCGTCGCCGGATTGCACGACAGGTACAGGATCGAGCGCGGCGCGAGATCGCACACCGCGCGGCGCGCGGCGTCGGTCAGCCCGCGGCGCGGCGGGTTCACGACGGCGATCGTCGCACCGCCGGCCGCCGGAGCGAGCGCCTCGCGCGCCGCGATCGTGGCTGCGTCCTCGGCGGCCGCGGTGACGTAGCGCACGTGGCGATGGTGCGCGCGCTTCGCGTTCGCATTCGCGCACTCCACGGCGGCGGCGGAAGACTCGATGCCGAGGACGCGCGCGAGGCGCGGCGCGAGCGCGAGGCCGATGCCGCCGACGCCGCCGTAGAGGTCCACCACGACGTCCTCGGGCTGCGGATCGAGCCACTGCTCCGCGGTCGCATAGATGCGCGTCGCGACCTCGACGTTCGCCTGCACGAACGCGTCCGGGCGCGACTCGAGCACGAGCCGGCCGAAGCGCTCGACGAGGGCGCGCGGCCCGAAGAGCTTCCGGATGTCGGACGAGAGGAGCGCGTTCCCCGGCGTCGGGTTCACGCAGAGGAAGGCCGACTCGAGCTCGGGCTCGGCGCGGCGGAGGCGGTCGAGCAGCCGGTCGAGCGCGGGCACCGCTGCGGCGGCGGAGACCAGCGTCAGGTGGATCGCCCGCTGCCAGCGCGAGCGCCGCGCGAGCGCGTAGCGCAAGAGGCCCGTGCGCGTGCGCTCGTCGAAGATCGGGATCGCGAGCGCCTCGACCTCCTCGCGGAGAGCCACGAGCAGGCGGCGCAGCCCGGGGTCGTGTACCGCGCAGCGCTCGGCGGGCATCACGCTGTGCGTCCCCGGGCGGTAGACCCCGAGCACGACCTCGCTCGGACCGCCCTGCGCCCGGCGCCGACGGAGCACGAGCCGCGCGTGGTTCCGGTAGCCGAAGGGCGACGGGCTGCCCGCGATGCGCTCGGGCGCGAGCGCGCCGAGGCTCGGGAACGCGCGGAGCGCATCTCGCAGGTCGCGCTCCTTCGCGCGCAGCTGCTCTCCGTAGAGCGTTCCGACGAGCGGGCAGCCGACGCAGCTCGGGAAGTGTGGACAGCGGACGCGCGCCGCCCGCTCCTCGCGACCGGACGCGACCGCATCGTCGCGCGCGATCGATCGTCCGCGCGCCTCGAGCGCCTGCGCCGGCCGCCCGGCGCGAGAGCGTGCGCGCGCTGGCGGAGCGCCTCTCATTCCGCGGATATAGCAATCGGCGCGCGCCGTCCTCGCGCGTCGCCCGCGCGTCTCGCGGCAGCCGCGCGGGCTCGCGCCGCTCGCATCTGGTACGCTCGTGGACGTGCCGGCGCGCGAGCATGCGGACGTCGTGATCGTCGGCGCCGGCATCGCGGGCGCCTCCCTCGCCTACTTCCTCGCCGAGCGCGGCCTCGGCGAGGTCGTCCTCCTCGAGCGCGAGCCGCAGCTCGCCGTCCACTCGACCGGCCGGAGCGCCGCGACCCTCGCGCAGCTCGACCCGATCCCGACCCTGCTCGCGCTCAAGGTGGCGAGCGCGCCCTTCTTCCAGTCGCCGCCGGCGGGCTTCAGCGAGCACGCGCTTCTCCGCCGGACGGGGGTGCTGAATCTGCTCTCCGCGTCCGCCTGGGAGACGCGCGCCGCGTTCCAGGACCGCCTCCGGGCGAGCGGCCTCGCGTGCGAGCTGCTGTCGGTCGCCGAGGCGGGCCCGATCGTGCCGGTCCTCGAAGAGCGGCAGTTCGCGGGGGCGCTCCTCGTCCCGGGCGACGGCCGCCTCGACGTCCACGAGATCCTCGCGAGCTACCTCCGCCATGCCCGCGCCCGCGGCGCCGACGTCCGGCTCGGCACGGAAGTCACGGGCTTCGCGATCGAGGACGGACGCTGCCGGGGCGTCCGGACGCAGGACGGAGAGATCCGCGCGCGCCTCGTCGTCGATGCGGCGGGAGCTTGGGCGGGCCGGGTCGCCGCGCTCGCCGGCGCGTCGCCGATCCGGCTGACGCCGCTACGCCGGACGATCTTCACGTTTCCGGTGCCCGCCGGAGTGGACGCGGCCGGCTGGCCGCTCGTCGCGAGCGACCCGCACACCCTCTACTTCGCGCCCGAGGCCGGCGACCTCATGATGAGCCCGATGGACGAGGTGCCGATCGAGCCCTGCGACCCGCACCCCGACGACGAGACGATCGCCGCCGGCGTCGAGCGCCTCGCCGCTCTCGCGCCGGCGCTCCGGCCACAGACGATCAAGCGGCGCTGGTCCGGCCTCCGGACGTTCGCGCCCGACCGCGTCCACGTCGTCGGCGAGGACCCCGTCCTGCCGGGGTTCTTCTGGCTCGCCGGTCAGGGCGGCTGCGGAATCGAGACCAGCCCGACGATCGGCGCGATCGCCGCCGACCTCGTGATCGACGGCCGGACCGACCGCTTCGACGCGCGCCTGCTCGCGCCGGACCGCTTCGCGTAGCGGCGGTCCGGGCGCCGGCCGCGGGCGCGAGCCGTCGAGCAGGCGTCAAGCGCGGCGCACCCGGAGCGGCGAGGCGTCAAGCGCGGCGCACCCGGAGCGGCGACACGCGCGCGATCGCGTCGAAGTCGCGATCGCGGTGGAGGACGTCGACGTCATGGCGGAGAGCGCATGCCGCGATGAGGCAGTCGACGGACGAACGTACCGTCAGACCGGCGCGCCGCGCTTCGCGGTAGAGCTGAACCGCCTCGAGCACGAGCGCGGATCCGAGCGCGCTCTCCAAGAGCGGGAGCGCGAGCATCCCGTCGCGGGCGACGCGAAAGGCGCGCTCGTCCCGGAATCCCTGCAAGAGCTCCTGGACGACGGGCAGGCACGTGACGACCTCGTCGATCGGCACGAGAGCTTCGAGGTCGAGCGGATCGCGGCGGCGGAAGACCTCGACCCAGATCGACGTGTCGACGAGCGTCACGAGCGCCGGCGCCGCCGGGTCCCCGCGTCCGCGCGCATCGTCGCGAGGTCGCCCTCCCAGAGGCCCTTGCCGCGCAGCTCCAGGATCTGGCGCGCCCGGGCGCGACGCACGAAGTCTTCCAGCGCCCGCTCCACCGCCCGCGAGTACGTCTTCTCCCCGCTGAGACGGGTCGCCTCCTCCAGCAGGTCCTCACGAAGCACAAGATTTGTGCGTTTCATGTGATTTATGTACCACCGGCCCGGACGGGCTGCCAGCTCCTGCTCGCCCGGATCCCGCCGGCGCGCCGCGCGGCGAGCACGGAACGGCCGGCGCCGGTTGACTCCCCGGGCGCCGCTCCGTACCAACCGGCCACGCGGCTCGCGGCGGTAGGGCGCGCCGCCGCTGGGGCCGTGGGGGAAGAGACGTGGCGAAGGAATACACCGCCAAGGACATCACCGTCCTCGAGGGCCTCGAGCCGGTCCGGAAGCGGCCGGGGATGTACATCGGCTCGGTCGACTCCGCCGGTCTTCACCACCTCCTCTGGGAGATCGTCGACAACTCGGTCGACGAGGCGATGAACGAGCACTGCGACCGGATCGACGTGACGCTCCACAAGGACGGCGAGACGATCACCGTCCGCGACAACGGCCGCGGGATCCCGGTCGACGTCCACTCGAAGTACCGGAAGCCCGCGCTCGAGCTGATCCTCACCACGCTCCACGCCGGCGGGAAGTTCGAGTCGAAGAACTATTACCACTCGGGCGGGCTGCACGGCGTCGGCGCGTCGGTCGTGACCGCGCTCTCGGACCGGCTCGTCGCGCGCGTCAAGCGCGACGGCGCGGAGTGGGAGCAGAGCTACGCGCGCGGCGTCGCGACCGGGAAGCTCAGGAAGGTCGGGCCCGCGCGCGGCAGCGGCACGACGATCGAGTTCCACCCCGATCCGAAGATCTTCACGACGACGCGCTTCGACGCGAAGCTGATCGAGGAGCGCCTCGAGGCGAAAGCCTACCTCCACAGGGGCCTCACGGTCGTCTTCGACGACAAACGCGCGGGCCAGTCCCACACGTTCCATTACGAGGACGGCATCCGCGCCTACCTCGAGAAGCTGCTGTCGGCCGGATCGGCGAAGCGCGTCCCGGCCGAGATCTTCTACGCGGCGCGGAACGCGGACGGCGCCCAGATGGAGTGCGCGCTCGCGTGGACGGAGGACACGAGCGAGCGGATCTCGTCGTTCGTGAACTCGATCCCGACGAGCGCCGGCGGCACCCACGAGAACGGGCTCAAGAGCGGCCTCGTGAAGGCGGTCCGGAGCTACCTCGAGATCCACAACCTCGTGCCGCGCGGCCTCCAGATCGCTGCCGAGGACGTGCGCGAAGGCGTGGTCGGCCTCCTCTCCTGCTTCGTGCCGAACCCGCAGTTCCAGGGGCAGACGAAGGAGCGCCTGAACAACCCCGAGCTCACGGCGGTCGTCGACGGCTTCGTCCGGAGCGCGCTCGAGAACTGGCTGAACGCGAACCGCTCGTCCGCGGAATCCATCGCCGCCCGGGTCGTGCTTGCGGCGCGCGCGCGGAGCGCGTCGCGCGCGGCGGCGAAGGAGGTGCAGCGGAAGACCGCGGTCTCGCACCGCCTGAACCTCCCCGGGAAGCTCGCCGACTGCGCGTCGACGAACCCGGCCGAGTCGGAGCTCTTCCTCGTCGAGGGCGACTCCGCCGGGGGCTCCGCGAAGCAGGGCCGCGATCGCCACTTCCAGGCGATCCTCCCGCTCCGCGGCAAGGTCCTGAACACGGAGCAGGCGTCGGCCGCGAAGGTGCTCTCGAACCAGGAGCTCTCGGACATCGTGAAGGCGCTCGGGTGCGGGATGGGGAAGGACTTCGACGCCTCCAAGCTCCGCTACCACCGGATCTGCCTCCTGATGGATGCCGACTCCGACGGCAACCACATCGCGACCCTCCTCATGACCTTCTTCTACCGGCACCTGCCCGAGCTGATCCGCGGTGGCTACCTCTACCTCGCGGTCCCGCCGCTCTACCGGATCGACATCGGGAAGGAGACGCACTGGGCGCGCGACGACGACGAGAAGGACGCGATCCTCGCGCGCCCGAACGGCCGCGCGACACCGCAGGTGCAGCGCTTCAAGGGTCTCGGCGAGATGAACCCCGCGACTCTCAAGGAGACGACGCTCGACCCGCGGCGGCGGACGCTGCTCAAGGTCACGATCGCCGACGCCGCCAAGACCGAGGCGACGATCCAGACGCTCATGGGCCGCGACGTCGCGCCGCGCTTTCAGCTCATCATGGAGCGCGCCATCGGGGTCTCCGACATCGACGTCTGATCGGGTGGACCGCCGGTGATCAGGCGAGCGCCGCGCTGGAACGTCACGTAGGCCCACGCCCACTCGATCAGGACGAGGAGCCGGTTCCGGAACCCGATCAGGAAGAAGATGTGGATCGCGAGCCACGCGAACCACGCCGTCAAGCCCGAGAGCCTGAGGCCGAACACCTCCGCGACCGCCGCCTTCCTCCCGATCGTCGCGAGCGAGCCTTTGTCGACGTAGCGGAACGGCTCGGTCGGCTTCTGGGCGACGAGGCGGAGCACGTTCTCGGCGGCGTGCCGCCCTTGCTGCATCGCGGCCGGCGCGACCCCGGGCACGGGCTTGCCGTCGCACTCGATCGCGCACAGGTCGCCCACGACGAACACCTCGGGATGTCCCGGAAGCGAGAGGTCGGGCGCGACCCGCACCCGGCCACCGCGATCGAGCGCGACGCCGAGCGACCGCGCGAGCGGCGACGCGCGAACGCCCGCCGCCCAGAGCTTCGTCCGGGCCACGATCCGCTCGCTCCCGATCGTAACCGACTCGGCGTCCATGGCGGTCACGAGCGCTCGCGTGCGGACCACGACGCCGAGCTTCGCGAGCTGCCGCGCGGCGCTCTCCGACGACTTCGGCGAGTACGCCGCGAGGACGCGCTCGCCGCCCTCGACGAGGATCACCTGCGCCTGGCGTGGGTCGAGGCGACGGAAGTCGCGCGGCATCGTGTGGAACGCGATCTCCGCGAGCGCGCCCGCGAGCTCGACGCCCGTCGGCCCACCGCCGACGACGACGAACGTGAGCCACGCGCGGCGCCGGACGGGATCGCCCTCGCGCTCCGCGGCCTCGAAGGCGAAGAGCACCCGGTTTCGGATGGCGACTGCCTCGTCGATGCTCTTCAGGCTCGGCGCGTGCGCCTCCCACTCGGGGTGGCCGAAGTAATTGTCGGTCGCGCCGGCGGCGAGGATCAGGAAGTCGTAACCGCACCTCCCCGTGTCGGCGAGGACGACGGCTCGCCCCGCGACGTCGACGCTCACGACCTCGTCGAGCAGCACGGAGGCGTTCGCCTGCCGGCGCAGGATCGTCCGGATCGGGCTCGCGATGTCGCTCGGGTTCAGGACCGCGCTCGCGACCTGGTAGAGGAGCGGCTGGAACAGGTGGTAGTTCCGCCGGTCGACGATCGTGACGTCGACCGGCCTGCGTCTGAGGGCGCGCACCGCGGCGAGCCCGCCGAAGCCTCCGCCCACGATCAAGACCCGCGGACGCGACGGCGGTTCGCCGCCCGCGCGCGCGAGCCGATGGACGGCGGTGTGTCCGGCCGGATCGTCGCCGGCGCGCGACGGTGCCGCTGCCTCGGCATCCGGCATCGCCCTTCCAGCATTCGCGAGCGCCTGGCCTTGTCAAGGGACCCGTCCAAGGCTAGCTCGCCGGAATGCCCAGCGAGATCTCGCCCGCCGAGCTGCGCGACCGCCTGACCACGGCGACTCCTCCCCTCGTGCTGGACGTGCGGGAGCCCAAGGAGATCGCGCTCGCGCGCTTCGACGGCGCGCTCGCGATCCCGATGGGCGACGTGCCGGCGCGCGTCGAGGACCTGCCGCGCGATCGCGAAATCGTCGTGCTGTGCCATCACGGCGTCCGGAGCGCGCAGGTCGCGAGCTTCCTCGTACACCACGGGCTCGACCGCGTCGTGAACCTGCGCGGCGGGATCGACGCTTGGTCGCTCCAGGTCGACCCGGGCGTCCCGCGCTACTGACGGCGGCGCGACGAGCGGCGCGCGCCTTGACCGTGCACGACCACCGCCCGCCGCGTGCGGGCCGCGATCTCCGCCTCGCGGTCGACGGCCTGTCGCTCCACGCGATCGACTACGGCGACGAGCGGCGGCCGGAGAGCGCCGCGCTCCCTCCCCTCCTCTTGCTTCACGGCGGCATGGCGCACGCGCGCTGGTTCGACTGGCTCGGCCCGCTCCTCGCATCGGCGTACCGCCCGATCGCGCTCGACCGGCGCGGCCACGGCGACAGCGACTGGACGGAGCCCGAGCGCTACGGCTGGGAGCGCGACCTCGCCGACGTCGCGGCCGTCTGCGGCGCGCTCGACCCGGGCCCGTGGACCGTCGTCGGTCACTCGCAGGGCGGGCTCATCGCCGCGGCTCTCGCCGCGCGGCGTCCCGGCTGGGTCGGCGCGCTCGTCCTGCTCGACGTCCCCTTGCACCCGACCGGTCCCCGCCTCCGGCGGACCGGCGAGGCGCTGCGAAAGGTCCCGCAGCTCCGGTGGCCGTCGCTCGAGGACGCCGCGCGAAGCTTTCGTCCGTTCCCGACACCGCACCGGATCCCCGAGGACGCTTTACGCCACCTCGCGCGCGCGAGCTTCAAGCCGACGGGCGACGGCGGCTACACCTCGAAGTTCCACTGGAAGATCTTCCAGCGAAACGGCGCGCGCGAGGCGAACCCGCTCGCGCGCTTCGCCGACGAGCTCCGCGACATCGCGGTGCCGACGCTCTGCTTGCGCGGCGCCGAATCGTCGATCCTCACGCCCGAGGAGCACGCGGAGATGGCGCGCAGGATCCCGAGTGCACGAGCCGTCGAGATCTCGCGCGCGACCCACAACGTCCACGTCGAGGAGCCGGAGTCCGTCGCGCGCGAGATCCTGGAGTTCGCGGGCCTGATGCCTTTCGCCTGATCCCGAGCGCCGCGGTCGCGACGTCCGGCGCGGGTCGCCGTCGGAGTCGCGCCCCGGCAGGCGAGCCGCAGGCCATTCGTTGTTCCGCGCAGGCGGCCGCGCTAGCGTGACGGCGATGTCGCTGGCCGCGCGCGTCGAGCGCTACCTGTCGGACAAGCTCGGCGCCGACGTCCGCGTCGCCGACTTCGCCCGCAAGAGCGGCGGCGCGTCGCGCGAGACCTACCTCTTCGAGGCGCGCTGGCGGGAGCGCGAGGAGGACCGGGCGCAGGGCTTCGTCCTGCGCCGCGATCCCGTCGCGAGCCTCCTCGAGAGCGATCGCACGCACGAGTACCGGGTCCTCGAGGCCGCGGCCGGCCTCGGCATCCCCGTGCCGCGCGTCCGCTGGCTCGAGCTCGACCCGGCGCCCCTCGACCGCCCGTTCTTCGTCATGGAGCGGATCGACGGCGCCGCGACGCCGCCGACCTTTCCCGCCGCGTATCCCGAGGAGATGCGCCGGCGGACCGCCGAGGACTTCGTCGCCATCCTCGCGCGCATCCACCGCGCCGACTGGCGCGCGCTCGGCTTCGGCTTCCTTCCGGACCCGGGCCCGGGCCGCGCGGCCGCCGAGAGCGCGGTCGCGCTCTGGCGGGGGATCTACGAGCAGGACCGGATCGAGGCGCACCCGCTCCTCGCGCGCGCCTTCGGCTGGCTCGATCGCCGGGTGCCGTCGACCGATCGCGTGACGCTCGTGCACGGCGACTACCGGAGCGGCAACTACCTCCACGACGTATCCGGCCGCATCACCGCGATGCTCGACTGGGAGATGGCTCACCTCGGCGACCCGCACGAGGACCTCGGCTGGGCCACGATGCCGTACTGGTCGTCGGAAGGCCGGGCGGGCGGGCTCGAGCCCGAGGCCGAGATGATCGCGCGCTACGAGCGCGCGACCGGCGCGACGGTCGACCGCTCCGCGCTCGCGTTCTACCAGGTCCTCGGCACGGTCAAGATGATCGTGATCTCTCTCACCGGCGTCCGGAACTACTGCGAGGGCCGGAGCGCGGAGCCGACGCTCGCCGTCGTCGGCTTCCTCGTCGGTCGTCTGATGCGGGAGCTCGCGGCGCAGCTCGCGCTCGGCGCCGGTTGAGCCGAAGGAGGAGTGCCGCGTGCGTCCCGACCTGAGCGACCTCGTGAGCGGCGTCCAGCGCCTCCTCCAGACGGAGGTCCTGCCGCACCTGCCGGACGGCTATCTCCAGGAGCAGACCGCCTACGCGACGCTCCTCCTCGAGTACGTGAAGAACGCGTGGTCGCGCGAGCACCTCGCGGTCGCGGAGGAGCACGCCGACCTGGCGCGCTGCCTCGCCGCGCTCGCGGAGGCGCTCGGCGCGAGCGCCGAGCACGAGGCGCGCGCCGTCGCCGCTGCGGCTTCCGCGGCTCTCGCCGCGCACGGCGAAGCGGTGGCCGACACGCCGCTCGATCGCGTGCTCGCGATCGACCGCGAGCGGCGCGCGATCGTCGAGCGCGCGGTCGCCGCGCTCGACCGCTCGGACGCCGCCGGCCGAGGCTCCGACGGCGCACGCGTCGCGGCCGCGCAGGCGGCGATCGACGCATACCTGGTGGGCGCGGCCTGGCGGCGCGACGCTGCCCTAAAGCTCCTGGGAGTTTCGTGGTAGCCGGCGGCGGCACACGGTCGAGCGGCCGCGGCGCGAGGTGAGCGATGTCCCAATTCGAGGCGATCCGTTTCGAGGTCGAGAACAAGGTCGCGACGATCACGCTCGCGCGGCCCGACCGCCTGAACGCGATGAACCAGCAGATGAAGGAAGAGCTCGCCTCCGCGTGGACGACGGTGCGGGACGATTCCGAGATCTGGTGCGCGATCGTGACCGGCGAGGGGCGAGCCTTCTCGAGCGGCGCCGAGGTCGAGGTGCTCGACGCCGGCGGCTTTCCGAAGCGAGGCCGCTGGCGCCAGCTCGCGATGATCGAGACCATCAAGGCGCTCCCGATGCCGCGGAAGATGGGCGTCTGGAAGCCCGTCATCGCCGCCGTGAACGGCCTCGTGAACGGCGTGACGCTCGACCTCGTGACCGAGGCCGACATCCCGATCGCGTCCGAGCGCGCGCAGTTCTTCGATTCGCACGTGTCGATCGGATACGTGTCGTCGCACGAGATGGTGAACATGGCGCGCCGCGTGCCGCTCGCGGTGTGCCTGCGGATGGCTCTCCTCGGGAGCAAGGAACGCATGAGCGCCCAGCGCGCGCTCGAGGTCGGGCTCGTGACCGAGGTCGTGCCGCACGAGCGCCTGATGCCGCGCGCGCGCGAGCTCGCGGCGCTCGTGTGCGAGAACGCGCCGCTCGCCGTCTGGGGCACGAAGATGGCGATCCTGCGCGGCCTCGGGCTGCCGCCCGAGCACGCGGACGAGATCGCGGCCGGCTACCTCGAGATCGTGGAGCAGAGCGAGGACCACGCCGAGGGTCCGCGCGCGTACCTGGAGAAGCGCAAGCCGGACTGGAAGGGGCGCTGAGCCCCGGCCCGACGCCGGCCTCGCGGATCAGCTCGCGAGCAGGTCCCGGTCCCCGCCGGCGAGCTCGGCGGCCTCCCGGCGCAGGCGCGGCTTGTCGACCTTCTGCGTACCGGTGCGCGGCACGTCGGCCGCGGGCAGCACGAACAGGTGGCGCGGCACCTTGTACGACGCCAGCTCGCGCTTGCAGTGCGCGACGAGCGCGTCGCGCTCGATCGTCGCTCCCGGCTTGGGGACGACGAACGCGGCGACGTTCTCACCGCGGACCGCGTGGGCGACCGGCACGACGTACGCCGCCGCGACCCCGGCCGCGGCCTCCAGGCAAGCTTCGACCTCCGCGGCCGCGACGTTCACCCCGGCGGTCTTGATGACCTCCTTCAGGCGACCGTCGAACAGGAGCGTGCCGCTCTCGTCGACGCGGCCGTAGTCGCCGGTCCGGAAGAAGCCGTCCGGCGTGAACGTCTGGCTGGGAGGGATGCCGAGGTACCCGAGCATCAGCGACGGGCCGCGCACGAGGATCTCGCCGACCTCGCCGCGCGCGCGCTGCCCGCCGGTCTCGGGGTCGATCACACGCAGCTCGACGCCCGGGAGCGGCCGGCCGAAGCCGCGCTGGCGGAGCTCCGGCGGATCGTCCGAGCGCGCGAGGCAGACGACCGTCGCGGTCTCGCTGAGGCCGTAGGCGCCGACCGAGACGTGGTCCGGCCGGAGCAGCTTCGGCGCCGCCGGCGACGTCGTGAAGATGCCCTTCCGGAGCGCCAGCGAGCGGCCCGCGAAGCTCGGGTGGTCGACGAGCGCGGGCGCGAGCTGCCAGCCGGCGTAGAACGTCACCCGTTCGCGCTCGAAGAGGTCGAGCGCTTCCTCGGCGACGAAGTGGTCCTGCAGGACGGTCGCGCCGCCGGTCGCGAACGTGATGAGCGCGATGATGACGAAGCCGCCCGCGAAGAACATCGGGAGGCAGCCCCACGAACGGTCCTCGGGCGCGAGCCCGAAGGCGTCGCTCGCGACGAACGCCTGGTGGACGAGCGCCTGGTGCGCGTGCACGACGCCCTTCGGCTTCGCCGTCGAGCCCGACGTGAAAAAGATGACCGCGGGCTGGTCGGGGCTCGCCGCATCGAGCTCGCGCAGTCGCGCGGCGCCGTCCGCCGGCGAGGAACCGAGGCTCCGGTAGTCGCGCGCGCCGTCCGGGACCTCCCCCGCGCGAACGAGCGCGACGCGCGCGACGAGGTCGCGCGCCGCCGAGCGCTCGGCGGGAGCCCGGTCGACGCCGAAGGACGCGAGGCTCCTCTCGTAGTCGTGGCGGAGGAAGGCGGGCGTGTAGACGAGCCAGCGGACGCGCGCGTGGTCGAGCGCGAACGCGAGCTCGGGCTCGGTCGCCATCGTGTTCAGGCAGACGGCGACCGCGCCGAGCGCGGTCGCGCCGAAGACGGTCGCGAAGAACTCGGGCCAGTTCGGCAGCAGGACGCCGACCGGATCGCCCTTCCCGACGCCGAGCGCCCTGAGCCCGTCCGCGACGCGCGCCGCCTCGCGCGCGAGGTCGCGGTACGTCCAGCGGACGTCGCCCCAGACGACCGCCTCGCGGTCGCCCCAGCGCTCCGCGGCCGCTGCGAGGAACGCCGGAAGCGTGCGATCGGCGGGGGCCACGGGCGCTGCTTCGCCGCGCCCCGTGTCGTGGGGCGAGCCGCTCATGAGCCGCCGAAGCGCGGCGGGCGCTTCTCGGCGAACGCGCGCACCGCCTCCTTGTGATCCTCGGTCTCGCCGAGCGCGCCCTGGATCCACGACTCGAGGTCGGCGGCGTCGTCGAAGCTCGCGCGCGCGGCGTGCTCCAGCACGCGACGCGCCTCGCGCACCGCGAGCGGCGGCCGCTCCGCGATCCGCCGCGCCAATTCCAGGCCTCGCGCCAGGTCCGCTCCCTCGCCCACGACCTCCTCGCACAGGCCGAGGCGCGCGGCCTCGGCTGCGTCCACCGGATCGCCCGTCAAGACCATGCGCTTGGCCTGGCCGATCCCGACCCGCCGCACGAGGAGCCAGCTCGTGCCGCAGTCGGGGACGAAGCCGACGCGGACGAAGCTGAAGTGGAAGCGTGCGCTCGCGCTCGCGATCACGACGTCGCAAGCGAGCGCCCACGCGCACGCCATCCCGGCGACGGCGCCGTGCACCGCCGCGATCGTCGGCTTCGGGAAGTCGAGCACCGCCTTGGTGCGATCGATCCCGTGGCGCCCGCGCTCGTGTCCGACGATCGCGGAGCGCCCGAGCCGGTCCGATCGGCCCATGAGCTTGAGATCCGCGCCGGCGGAAAAGGAGTCGCCGTTGCCGGAGAGGACGAGGGCGCGCACCGCCGGGTCGGCGGCGGCGGCGGCGAGCGCGGCCGCCGCCTCGTCGTTCATCTCGGGCAGCATCGCGTTCTTGGCCTCGGGGCGATTCCAGAGGAGGACCGCGACGCCGCCGTCCTCCACCCGATACTCGATGTAGCGGTGCTCTCCCACGGAATCCTCGCTGCGTCGTGCGCGACGACGCGCCCGCGCCGCGGGCTCGGCGGCGCGGCGTCGCTCAGATCACCCCGCGTTCTCGCAGGCGCGCCCGCTCGGCCGCGTCGACCCCGAAGCTCTCGAGCACCTCGTCGGTGTGCTCGCCGAGGCCGGGCGCACCGCGCGTGACGCGCGACGGGCTCCCCTTCATCTTCACGGGCGAGTTCAGGATCGGGATCTCGCCGCGCGTCGGGTGCGGGACCCGGACGAGCGTCTCGTTCACCACGGTCTGCGGCATCGCGAAGACCTCGCGCACCGTGTTCACCTTGCAGGTCGGGATGTCGGCCGCCTCGATGCGCTCGATCCAGCGGTCGCGGTCGTCGGTCGCGAAGATGCCGTTCAGGATCTCGACGAGCGCCGGCTTGTTCTTGACGCGATCCCGCATGCCGGTGAAGCGCGCGTCGTCGAGCAGCTCGGGGTGGCCGATCGCGCCGGGAAGCCGCTTCCAGAAGGCGTTCGTCAAGCACGCGACGATGAACCAGCCGTCGCGCGCCTTGAACGCCTGGTAGGGAACGATGTCGGGGTGCCCGCTGCCGAACGGCTCGAAGTCGCGGTCCCAGACGAGGCTCTTGAGCGCGACGTCCGCCAGCAGCGACGCGACCGCGTCCAGCATCGCGATCTCGACCTTCTGGCCGCGGCCGGAGCGCTCGCGCTCGAAGAGCGCCGCGGCGACGGCGTAGGCGGCGTAGATGCCCGTCGAGATGTCCGCGACCGGCGGCGCCGCCTTGACCGGGGGACGGTCCGCGCTCTCGCCCGTCAAACCCATGACCCCGCCCGTCGCCTGCAGGATCAGGTCCATGCCCGGCTTCTGCGCCATCGGGCCGGTCGGACCGAAGGCGGTGATGCTGCAGTAGACGAGCCGCGGGTTGATCTTCGAGAGCGCGTCGTAGCCGATGCCCTGGCGGTCCATCACGCCGGGGCGGAAGTTCTCGAGCACGACGTCGGACTCGCGCACCATCCGGCGCACGAGGTCCTTCCCCTCTTCGGTCTGGATGTCGATCGTGATGCCGCGCTTGCTCCGATTGAGGCCCCAGAAGTTGAGGCTCCCGACCTCCATCGACTCGTCGCCCTGCGCGTAGCGGATCGCGTCGCCGCGCCCGGGCTTCTCGATCTTGATGACGTCGGCGCCGAGGTCGCCGAGGAGCGTGGTCGCCCACGGGCCGGCCGCCTGGTGGCTGAAGTCGAGGACGCGGATGCCCGCGAGGGCGGCCGGCCGGACCGCAGCGCCTCCGGCCGCCGCGCCGCCGTTCGTCTGGCCGCCGGGTCGTTCGCTCGTGCTCATGTCGCTCTCTCGTCCGCGCGCGGGCGCGCGCCGTTTTCACGTCCCGATTCGCCTCCCGAGCGGCGCCGCGCTCGCAGGCGCCCCACGATGGAAAGCTCGCCGTCGGGGTCGATGTAACCCAGATCGCCGGTGCGGAGCCACCCGTCCCGGAGGGCGGCGCGCGTCGCCTCGGGCGCGCGATGATAGCCGCGCATCACGACCGCGCCGCGGCACGCGATCTCGCCGGTCTCGCCCGGCCGGAGCGGCCGGCCGGCCGGGTCCGCGACCGCGACCACGAGCCCGGGGTGCGGCAGGCCCAGCGTGTCGGGCTTCCGGAAGACCGCGCCCTGGCGCGCCGTCAGGATGCCGCCCGTGGTCTCGACGGCGCCGTGCGTCTGCACGACCTCTGCGCCCCGGAAGCGATCCGCGACCTCGCGCTTCAGGGTGAGCGGCAGCGAGACGTCGTGCAGCAGGATCTTCCGTACGCTCCGGACGGCGCGCCGCGGCGGCGTCGCCCCCTCGGCGAGCGCCGCCGCGAGCTCCGCGGAGAGCGAGACGTCGGTCACGCGATGCTGCTCGATGCGCTCGATCGCGGCCGGCGCGCCCCCCGGCCCGAGGAGCGCGACCGCTCCGCCGACGAGCAGCCGCGCCAGGATCTCGTTCACGAACGCGCCCGCGTCGCAGGCGGGATGGCTCGCGAGCGCGACGTCGTCCGGCCCGTCGCCGCGCGCGATGCTCGTCCGGAGCGCGCTCGAGACGACGTTCGCGTGCGTGAGGACCGCGGCGCGCACTTCGCCCTCGCCGCCGCGATAGGCGAGGAACGCGACGTCGTTCACCGGGCCGGTGGCCGCCTCGCGCCCCGCGGTGCGGCGCGAGCGCGCCGCGCCTCCCGCGAGCGCGACGAGCCTTCGCCGGCCGCGCCCCCGCGCGCCGGCGCGCGGCGACCTTCCGGCGGGGAGCAGCCGGAGGCCGCGCGACACGAGGAGGAGCGCGTCGCTCCCCGCGGCCGCGAGCGCGGCCTCGGTGCGCTCGACGTGCTCCTCGTGCGCGACCACCGCGCTCGGGCGCGCGTGCGCGAGCCGGCGTGCCAGCGCCTCGGGCGACATGCGGTGATCGAGGGGCGCGGCGCTGCAGCCGGCGCGCCAGATCGCGAGAGTCGTGCTCACCACGCCCGGCGTGTCGCTCATGATCTGCGCGACGACGTCGCCCGGCGTCGCGACCGAGGCGATCCCCTGCGCCCGATCCGCGACGATGTCGGCGAAGCGCCCGAGGAGCATCATGCGATCGTGCCAGCCGAGCGCGGGCCGGAGCGGCTCGCGGCGCGCGCGGCTCGTCACGATCTCCTCCGCCGTCGCGAACGACGACGCCCGCTTCGAGAGAGGCGACATCGAGGTGTGGATCCTCGGCTACGCGTTCACGACGCGCGCCGCCTTGTAGTCGAAGCGCGGCAGCGCGCCCCAGGCGAGCAGCTCGAGATCGACCGCGACCCCGAGGCGCTCGCGAAACCGCTCGCCGATCGCGCGCGCGAGCGCGGCGCGCTCGGCCGGGTCCTCGGCGCGCAGCTCGACCCGGACGCGCAGCTCGGGCGCGGCCTCCTTCGGGCGGACGATCTGGTACTCGACCGCCGGCGTCACGAGCTCCGGGAACTCGTACAGCACGAGCGCGACATCGATCGGCAGCACCTCGCGGGTGCGGCCGTCCCGACCCGCGACCGGCAGGGCGTCGCTCACCCGTCCGTCGTAGTACAGGCGGCGATGGGTCTCGCCGCACGGACACGGGTCCTCGTTCAGGGTGACGAGATCCTCGAGGTCGTAGCGCAGGAGGAAATTGTCCTTCTCGAGGATCGTCACGATGAGGTTCCCGCGGCCGCCGTTCGCGACCGGCTTCCCGTCGCGCCGGTCGACGACCTCGACGATGACCAGGTCCTCGCAGAGGTGAGCGCCCTTCTTCTCGGCGCACGCCGAGCCCAGCATCCCGAGCGCTTCCAGCCCGGCGCTGACGGCGTCGAACTGCGACGACGGGTGGTCGCCGGCGCGCTTGAAGTCGAGCTCCCGCTCGGGATCGACGCCGAGCGCGCACGCGGCCTCGTAATACTTGACACCGGCGTTCCCGAACAGGCGGTACATGTCCGGCCGCAGGCGGCGCCAGAGCTTGACGACGCGCTCCATGTGCGGCTGCGAGACCGGCGGGCCCGCCGGGATGTTCAGCACTCCCATCATCTCGACGCCGTGGCACATGTGCCAGCCGCCGGCGTAGAGGCCGTAGGGGTGCGCCTGCGCGAACTTCATCCCGGGGCGAAGGCCCCAGCGCCAGCGCGCGCGCGCGGCAGCGCGGTAGTCGATCGCGAGGTCGCGCTTGGTCCACACGATGAGCGTCGGGCGGCCGCTCGAGCCGGTGGTCTGGCCGATCCGCACCCAGGTCTCGGGGGCCGAGCCGCGGTAGTCGCCGAAGGGAGGAGCGGCCGCTTCGCTCGCCCGGAGGTCGTTCTTCGTGAGCGCGGGGATGCGCGCGAGGTCGGCGACGGTCGCGACGTCGCGCGGGTCGCTCACGCCGGCCGCTTCGAGGTGGCGGCGGAAGAGCGGGATCGGCTGCGCGAAGACGCGCTCGACCTGGCGCCGGAGGCGCTCCTCCTGCAGGGCCTGCAGGCGCTCGCGCGGTAGCGTCTGCACCTCGGGGTCGTAGAGCGCCTGCTCGGGACGCGGCGCGGGGCGGTCTTCGGCGATCATCGTCGTAGCGTCGTCCGGCTCGTTGGATTTCGCGGTTGCGTCAGTGGCCCCGGCGGTCGTCGATCGCAGCCGCGAAGGCGGGGCCGGCGGCCGTCTCGGGGATCTCCGACTCCGGCACGACGTCGACGTCCATCGCGATCAGGAGCGCGCCCTTGCACGCGGCCGCGATGCGACCCGCGAGCTCGCGCGCGGCGTCGCTGCCGGGGAGAGCCGGATCCGCCACGCCGACCCGGAGCGTCGCGCGATCGAAGCTCTCGCCGGCCGGACGCTCGACGCGCACCTGGAAGCGGCCCGCCTGCGCGAAGCGCGCGAGGAAGTCGGCGATCGCGATCGGGTGCACGAGGACGCCCTTGATCTTCCGGATCGCGCCGACCTGGCCGAAGAATTCGACGCGCGGCGCCGGGTTGCGGCACGGGCAGTCGCCCTCGTGCAGCGTATACGCGTCGCCCGGCGCGTAGCGCACGAGCGGCAGCGCGCGTGGCCCGAGGTGGGTCGCCACGAGCTCGCCGACGCCGCCCGGGCGCGCGGGCTCGCCCGTCGTCGGGTCGCGGAACTCGAAGAAGAGGTCGGTCGCCGAGAGGTGCATCCCGCGGTGCGCGCTGCACTCGCCGGCGACCGGGCCGATCTGCGCCTCGCCGATGTGGTCGAAGAGCTCGATGCCGAACATCTCGCCGAGCTCGTCGCGCAGCTCCTGCGTCAGCCGCTCGGCGGTCGAGAAGCCGAGCCGGTAGGGCATCTCGGCGCGGAGATCGATCCCCTGCGCCCGCGCCACGAGGCCGATCTGGCGGAGGAAGCTCGGCGTCCCGGCGTAAACGGTCGCGCCCCAGGCGCGCGCGACCTGGACCTGCATCTCGGTGTTGCCGACGCCGCCGTTGATCACGAGGCAGCCGAACTCCTCGAACGCCCGGTGGATCCGCAGGCCGCCCGGCATGATGTGGTAGTTGAGCGTCACGTGCGCGACGTCGCCGCGCCGGACGCCCATCGCCGCGATCTCCTCGACGAGCGCCGGCGTTCCGCCGCGCTCGGCCGCGACGCGCGGGATGAAGATCGGGCCGGGCGACGTGTGGAGGCTCGCGAACTCCTCGCGGCCGACCGCGAGCAGCTCGCCGAACGGCGGCTGCGCGCGCTGGCTTGCGACGAGGTCCGCCTTCCGGAGGACGGGGATGCGCGCGAGCGACTCGGCGTCGACCTTCTCGGGCTCGACGCCCGCCTCCGCGAAACGCCGGCGGTAGAACGGCACCCGGTCGGCGACCCACCGAAGGGTCTCGCGCAGGCGCGGCACGCTGCCCGAGGTCATTTCGGACGGCTACAATCGGCAGACCCCGAACTCAAACGTGGCGCACGGAAGCCGTCGTGCGCGATCACGCGAGATCGAGCGCGTCCGACGGTCCCGCGACGATCTCGCCGATCGCCGCCGCGGCGACGCCGGCCGCGCCGAGCGCGTCGAGAAGCGATGCGCACGCGTCGGCGGGCACGGCGGCGAGCAGACCGCCGGACGTCTGCGGATCGCAGGCGAGAGCCACGCGCGCCTGGTCCACGTCGGAGCCGAACGACGCGCCCGCGAGGAGCGCGCGGTTCGACGCGTCGGCGCTCGATCGCCAGCCGGCGGCGAGGAGCTCGAGAGCGCCCGGAAGCGCGGGCAGCGCGGCGAGGTCGACGCGAGCGGCGACGCCGCCCGCACGCAGCATCTCGCGCAGATGCCCCACCAGGCCGAATCCCGAGACGTCCGTGCACGCGCGCACACCGGCGCCTCCGAGGAGAGCCGCGGCCTCGGCGTTCGGCGCGCGCATCGCGGCGACCGCGCTCGCCGTCCAAGCGGCGTCGCACTCGCCGGCGCGCGTCGCCGCGAGCACGACGCCGGTCCCGAGCGGCTTCGTGAGCACGAGGCGATCGCCGGGGCGCGCGCCGCCCTTCGTCCACGCGGCGCCACGCGCAACCCGCCCGAGGACCGCGACCCCGACGAGCGACGTCCCCGCGTCGAGCGTGTGCCCGCCGACGAGCGCGATCCCCATGCGCGCGAGGCCGGCGGCGGCGCCGCGCAGCAGCAGCCCGAGATCCGCGTCGCGCGCCGCGCCCGCAGGGGCCGCCGACGCGACCAGCACGAGCGCCGCGCTCGGGATGCCGCCCATCGCGAACACGTCGCTCGCCGCGTTCACGGCCGCGACGTCGCCGACTGCGAAGAGGTCGCCGAAGAAGGGCGGGAAGGCGTCGATGGTGGCGACGACGTCGAAGCCCTCGGGATGCGCGAGCACCGCGGCGTCGTCGGGCGCGGCAAGGCCGATCGCGACGCCGTCGGCCGCGAGGCCCTGCGGCGCGACGCCGCGCAGGAGCGACGCGAGCGCCGACGCGTCGACCTTCGCCGCGCAACCGCCGCACGGCGCCATCTCCCCCCGCCCTCCCATCGCCGCATCGCCCGGCGCGCGCACCCGGCCGGCGCGCGGCGGTGCATGGCGCGCGACGAAGCGGCGGTCGATCGCGTCCTTGAGCCACCACCAGACGCGCCCGTGCGCGGCGCGACCGCGGTAGTTGACGATCGCCCGGCCGTCACCGGTCGAGAGCAGCGAGAGAAAGCCCGACTGCGGACGGTAGGGTCGCATGCGTCCGTGGCCCGACAGCACGGCGCGCAGGGTCGCCGTGAGCGGCGGCCCCTGGCGGACCGCGTACACGCCGGCGCGCGGCATCTCCGGATGGTCGCGCATGCGCGCGCAGTCGCCCGCGGCGAAGACTTCCGGCCGCGACACGCTCCTGAGGCAGCGATCGACGAGCACGAAGCCGCGCTCGTCGGTCGCGAGCCCCGAGCGGCGCAGCACGTCGAGGCCCTCCGCTCCGGTCGCCCACACGACGAGCGCAGCGGGGACGCGCGTGCCGTCCTGGAGCGCGAGCCCGTCCTCGTCGACGTCGACGTCGCCGACGTCGACCCGCACGTCGATGCCGGCGTCGACCGCCCGCGCCATCACGAAACTGCGCACGCGTGGCGCCGACTCCGCGACGAGCGCCGGCCCGCGCTCGGCGAGGACGACCTGCGCGCCGGCAAACGGCGCGAGCCGCCGCCGGAGCGCGAACGCGATCTCCACCCCGCCCGCCCCGCCGCCCACGACCGCGGCGAGCGGCGGCCGCCGGCCCGCCGCGACGTCGGCGAGGAACTCGTCGACGCGCGCGACGCACGCCTCCATCGGGCGAACCGGCACGACGTTCGCGAGCATTGCGACCCGCTCGAGGCCGAGCGGCTGCGCGCCGACGTCGAGCGAGATCAGGTCGTACGGGATCGTCCCCGCGCGCTCGGCGAGGATCTGGCGCGCGTCCGGCCGGATCGCGACCATGCGGTCCTCGACGAAGCCGGCGCCCGCCCGCGCGGCGAGCGCGGCGAAGTCGATCCGGAAGTCCGCCGGCTCGTAGAGGCCGGCGAGCGCGCCCGGGACCATGCCGGAGTACGCGCTGTGCGGCGACGGCGTGACGACGGTCACGCGGACCGCGGGCGGGCGACGCATCCCGAAGCTCTTGAGCACGTGCGCGTGCGTGTGGCCGCCGCCGACCAGGACGAGGTGCGGCTCGGCACCCGGGGACCGCTGCACCGAGGCGCTATCCGTCGCGCGCCGACGCGCGCGCGCCGGACGGGCCGCGCTCCTCCGTCGCGCGATCGGCGGTCGAAGTCGAAGCGGCGTCGCTCAGGAGGGCGCGCCGCATCGTGTCGACGACCTCCTCCTTCCAGCGCCGGAGCTCGTGGCGACGGCCGCCGACCATCGCGTCGAGCCGCGTCACCTCGGACTGCGACGCGTGGAAGAACGTCACCATCCCGGTGAAGCCAAGGATCAGGTGGCGCGCGCTCACCGCGCGGAAGGCGCCGGCGCGCCGCCCGGCTCGAAGGAAAGCATCCAGGCGGCGATAGATGGCGACGCCGCGCGCGCTCGTCCACTCCTCGATCGCCTGCGGGTGATCGAGCGTCTCGCGGAAGAGGATCGCCGGGAAGTGCGGACGCGCGACCAGGAAATCGATGTACGCGATCACGAGGCGGTCGAGGCGGTCGGGATAGCTTCCGGGGCCGCGGATGCCGGCGTCGATCGCCTCGGCGAGCGCGCGGAACAGATCGCCCAGGACGAGGTTGTAGATCGCCTGCTTGCTCGGGAAGTGCTTGAAGAGCGACGGCGCGCGGATGCCGACCTCGCGCGCGATCTCGCGGAGGCCGACGCCGCCGTAGCCGTGGCGCGCGAAGAGCCGCTCGGCGGTGCGCAGGACCTGCTCGCGGCGATCGCCGGCGTCGCGGCGCTGCGGTCGCGGCGCGACGCCGGCCGCGTCCGGCCGGCGCCGTCGCGGCCGCGCAATGTGACGCCGCGCCGCGGGCGGCGCCTCAATCTTCCGGGCCGGCATGCGCGCCGCCGTCGGACGCGCCGCCGGCGGCGGTCTCCGAGCCCGGCTCGCGTCGGCGTCGCCGGCGCCGCCGTCGGCGACGCCGGGGCTCGCCGTCGGGCGCGCCGTCGCCCGAGGCCTCCGCCTCGCCCCTACGCGGCGCTCCGACCTCGGCCGCACCAGCCGCGGCCGCCGGCTGCGCTTCCCGCGTGCCGTTTTCCTTGGCGGCGCCCGCGGCGCCGCCGCCGCGGCGCCGGCGGCGGCGCGGCTTCTCCGCGGACGAAGCGCCGGCGGACACGGCGGAATCGCTGGCTGGGGAAAGCGCCGCCGGTGCCTCCGGCTCCGCGCTCGACGGCGCGGGACGCTCGCGGCCGGGGCCGCGCGAACGCGTCCGCGGCCCGCCTTCCCCGCGGCCGCTCGGGCGGCGTCCGCCCGGCTGCTCGTGGCGGCGCCGCGACGACAGGCGCGGCGGAACCGTCGCCGGCAGGACCATCGAGTCGTCCGGGAACTCGTGCGGGATCTTGAAGCCGATCAGCGTCTCGATCGGCTCGACGCCTTCGACGTAGTCCTCGCACGCGAGCGAGATCGCCGTCCCGGTCGCGCCGGCGCGCGCGGTGCGCCCGGCGCGGTGGACGTAGTCCTGTGCGTCGAAGGGCACGTCGTAGTTGATCACGTGCGTCACGCCCTCGATGTGGAGGCCGCGCGACGCGACGTCGGTCGCGATGAGGATCGGGAGCCGCCCTTCCTTGAAGTCCTCGAGGATCTTCAGGCGCTTTCGCTGCTCGATGTCGCCCGTGATCTGCTCGGCGACGTGGCCGTTCAGGGCGAGCGCGCGGCAAAGGTGGTCCGCCGTCCGCCTCATGTTCGTGAAGATCAGCGTCCGCGTGCAGACCTCTCCGCGCAGGAGCCAGAGCAGGAAGCCGAGCTTCTCGTGCTTGCCGACGTGGTAGAGGCGGTGCTCGATGCCCTCCGCCGTCACCTGCTCGGGCTTCACCTCGAGCCGGACGGCGTCGTTCATGAACATGTACGCGAGCTCCATCACGTCGTGCGAGAGCGTCGCGGAGAAGAGCATCGACTGGCGCTGCTCGACGGGCGGGCAGCGCCGCAGCAGGAACCGCAGATCCTTGATGAAGCCCATGTCGAACATGCGATCGGCTTCGTCGATGATGAGGATCTCGACGGCGCGAAGGTCGTAGACCTTCTGCTTCCAGTAGTCGATCAGGCGGCCGGGCGTCCCGACCAGGAGGTCGACGTCCTGCCGGAGGCTCTCGCGCTGCTTCTTGTAGTCGACGCCGCCGTAGACGGCCTGCACGACCAGGCCCATCTCGCCGGCGCCGAGCATCTCGGCGTCGCTCGCGATCTGGACGACGAGCTCGCGCGTTGGCGCGATCACGAGCGCGCGCGGTGCGGCCGGGCGGCGGGCCTTTCCGTGCTCGAGGAGCCGGGAGAAGACCGTGATGAGGAACGCGGCGGTCTTCCCGGTCCCGGTCTGCGCCTGGCCCGCGACGTCGCGCCCGGCGAGGGACAGCGGCAGCACCTTCCCCTGGATCGGCGTGCAGTGCGTGAAGCCCGCGCCCCGGACGCCCGCGCGGACCGGATCGGGAAGCGGCAGATCGTCGAAGGGGATCGAGCGCTCTGGATGCGAGGCGCCCACGCCCTCGCTTTCCGTGGCGGCTTGGGACATCGAAATCGAAACTCTCTTCCTGCGGCTCCCCGACGGGGTAGCAAACGCCCCCCGGGGCTTCCACACAGCGGCCCTACCGCGCACCGGGGGGAGGGCGGGACGTCGGCCCCGCCCGGCGGGAGGCCGTGGGAAGGCGGACGAGCCGACGCGCCCGGCTCAGGCGCGGGCGGCGATCCAGGCGGCGATCCGATCGACGATCTCGCCGCCCTCGGGCTCGTTCAGGATCTCGTGCCGAAGCCCGGGATACGCCGTCAGCTCCTTGTCCGCGCTGCCTACGGCCGCGAACAGCTCCTCGCTCGCGACCGCCGGGACGATCGCGTCGTCAGCGCCGTGCAGCACCAGGAGCGGGCCGACGATCTCGTGCGCTCGGGCACGGACCTCGCGCGCCCCGTGCGCGAGCGCGGCGAGCGTCTCGCGGCGGAAGGGGCCGCGGTAGACCAGTGGGTCGGCGTCGTACGCCGCGACGACCGCGGGATCGCGCGACAGCAGGTCCGACGAGAGCACGATCGGCGGCAGCGGATCGACCTCCAGCACCGCCTCGACCCCCGTCGGATCGGAAATCGCCGCGCCCGAGAGGACGAGCCCTGCGATCTCGCGCTGCGCCTCGAGGAAGAAGCGCGTCGCGACGAGGCCGCCCATGCTGTGGCCGACGAGGAAGACGCGCACGCCCGGATACGCGGCGCGCGCGCGATCGAGCGCGAAGCGCGCGTCGGCGACGAGCTCGGCGATCGCCGACACGCTCGCCCGCTCGCCGCTCGAGCGGCCGTGGCCGCGGAGGTCGGTCGACCAGACGGCGATGCCGGCGCCGGCGAGCCGGCGCGCGACGTGATCGTAGCGCGCGGCGTGCTCGGCGTACCCGTGCACGAGGACCACGATTGCGCGAGGATCGCCGGCGGCCTCCCACACGTGAAGGCACTGCTCGCGCCCGTCGGTGTGGCGCACGACGTCCGTGCGAGCGGGGGAGCTCATCGCGCGGCCTCGCGCTCCGAGCTGGCGCTTTCCGGGCCGGCGGCCGCGAGCCGGCGGAGCGCGAGCGCAATCGCGGCATCGCGCGCGGGATCCGCGCCCGACGCGCGCGCCGCGCGAGCCAGCGCGCGGCGCGACTCTGCGGAGAAGTCCGCGGGGTGATCCGCGATCCCCGCCACCTCGAGCGCCGCCAGCGAGGCGAGCTTGGCCTCGCGCGACGCCGCCAACGCGACCAGCGCCGCGACCGCGGCGCGCGCGTCGATCGGCGCCGGGCCGCCCGCGTGCGTCGCGTGAAAGAGGTCGCGGAGCGCGGCGCGCGTCTCCTCGTCGAGGTCGCTCGCGGCGAGCGTGAGCCTCATTCCGGCGATCTGCGGCGACGCCCACCGGTCCGACCCGCCCGCGCGCGCGCCGACGGCGACGATCGCGCTCTCGCCCGCCGGGTAGCGAAGCGCCGGCGCGTCGCCGACGACCGTGACCTCGCCCGTCGGTGCCTCGCCGACGACCGGCGCGAGCACCCGGAAGCGCGTCTCCGCCGACGCGCCGGTCGGCGATGCGACGGTCGCCGAAAGCGCGCGCGCGACGACGACCCCGTCCGCGCGCGCGAAGACCGCGATCAGGCTCCGATCGCCGAGCGGCAGGTGCGCCGCGGCCGGCGCGGCGAGCGCGACCGCCGAAGCGAAGGCCGCGAGCGCGCCGGCGGCGGCACGCGTGCGGGCGCTCACTGCACGACCGCGCACGCCGGAACCCCCTGAGTGGCCTCGGGCCCCTGCAGCAGCTCGATCGCCTTGCAGGTGACGTAGCTCCCGAGCTCGACGCCGACCGAAAGCGTCTCGTGGTAGTGGTCCGGCACGCGGCGGCGCGGGTGATCCGGATCGTACGACTGCCCGCCGCACGGGTCCTCGGCCTCCTGCAGCACGCCGGCGGTGTGGAAGTCGTAGCCCGGCACGATGTACCCGATCTCGTCGGGCGAGAGCCCGATGACGATCTTGTGCGGCGCCGCGATCGCGGGGCGGACCGGCGGCTCGGGCGGGAGGCCCGTGTCGGCCGCCGGGCAGTCCGTGCGGCGATGGTCGGCGACGCCGAGGTAGAGCTCGGGGAAGACCTCGCCCGGGAAGGTGAGGACCTGGATCTGCGGGTCGCCGCGCCGGTCGACGAACGCGATCGCGTGCTGCTCGCCCGGGCCGCAGAGCCCCGCCGAGCCGGGGCACAGGGACGGATCGTACACGGCCGGGTCGAGGTCGAGGATGCCGATCGCGCGTCCGAGCTCGAAGGTCGCGTTCGAGCCGGCGAAGCGGTAGCTCGTCGACTTGACGTCGAGTCCGGCGACCGGCACCGGCTCGGCGGCCGCGAGCGCGCGCAGCGCCGCCCCGCCGACCGTGCGGCCGATCCGGTCGGTGCGCGCGAAGCCGAGGTCGTCGCGCCGGTCGAAGTCGTTCGATCCATCGGGCTCGTGTGCGTCGGCGCCGCCGACGCAGGTGTCCCCGACGATCTCGACCGCTCCCAGGTCGCCGGAGAAGTACACCGCGGTGCCGCCGCGGCCGCGCTCGACCTCGTCCCGGATGGAGTGGACGAAGTCCGAGCTCACGTAGACGTTCTCGCTCTCGAGCGACTCCGGATGCGTCGCCCAGTTGACGAGGGTCGCGATCGTGCTGCCGTCGGCGCGCTCGAACGCGATCGCCCGCAGCTCCTGGTCGAACACCCAGGGCGGACGGCATCCGGTCCGGACCTGCAAGCCCTCGAGCTCCGGATCCTCCGCCGGGCTCGTGTGGGCCGGGCGCACCTCGGCGACCGGGGTGAGGCTCGCGACGGCCTCGCGGATCGCGCGCGCCGTCTGGCGATCGACCCAGGCGAGGTAGAGCGGGAACTTGCCGTCCGTGAGCTCCTCCGGGCCCCAGAGGCCGAGCGCATCGGGCGCCTCGTGGTCGTGCGTGCTCGCGAAGACGAAGTCCGTGATGCCGAGGTCGGGCTCGAGCATCGCCTGCGCGTGCGCAAAGCCGTAGTAGCTCCCGTGCTTCAGCATCCCGACGAGGTCGAGCACCGCGAGCGCGACCCGGTGGGTGCCGTCGTCGATCACGAGAGCGCGCGCCCAGATGTCGTCGTGGCAGCCGAGGGCCATCCGGTCGTTGCCGAAGCCCGCGAGGTAGATGCCGTCGTACTTGCCCTTCGACTGCGGGTCGAGCGCGTCGTTTCGCGGGTCGTCCGTGAACGGCTCTCCGACGTCGTAGCGGCCGTTGCCGTTCCGGTCCTCGTAGGGCTCGCCCCAGACGCCGGTCGCGGTGATCGGGCCGTCCCAGCCCTCCTGCGGGCCGCACGGCGAGATCGGCACGGCGGCGACCCCGACCTTGAGCGTGGTCCCGCTACTTCCCGAGTCCGAGCAGGCCGCCGCCAGCACGGCGAAGGCGGCCGCGACGAGGAACGACACGGTCCTCTGGGCATTTCGCATGCGCCCGGGTTAGCCCGTGTGCGATTTTCGGGTCAAGCGTGCGAGGCGCGAAATCGCCGCTGCCGTCGCAAGCGCGATCTCCGCGTGCGATTGATATCGTGGTCGCAAAGGAGGACGAGCGGATGGCGACTGCGCGGCTTTCCGACGACGACGTCCGGGCTCGGATCGCGGCGATCGCGCCCTGGGAGCTCCGCGACGGGAAGCTTCATCGGGAGTATCGCTTCGGGAGCTTCGTCGACGCGTTCGGCTTCATGGCGAGCGTGGCGCTCGTCGCCGAGGCGATGAACCATCATCCGGAGTGGAGCAACGTGTACGGCACCGTGCGCGTCGACCTCGTGACGCACGACGCCGGCGGCATCAGCGAGCGGGACTTCCGGCTCGCCGAGCGCATGGAGGCGATCGCGCGCTCGCGCGGCATCGTCGCCTGAGCGTTCCCTTCCGCCGTCGCACCGGCGTGCGACGCGACGGCGGCCCTCAGCGCAGGCCGACGTAGGTCACGGCGGCGACGACGAGGATCTGCACCTCGGTGATCGCGACGCCGCGCCATTCGCCGGTGGTGAAGCCGACGTAGGCGAGCATGCCGGAGATGACGGCGGCGGCGGCGACGACCCACCAGGAGGCCGTCGCGCTCGGTGCCGTTCGGGCCGGGCGTGCCATCCGCGGACGGATAGCGGGAAGAGCGGCGCGCGTCGAGGGGCTCACGTGTCACACATGCGCGTACGCGCGCCGGTCGTCGTCGGTCCCGCGGTAGAAGAACGGGCCCGCGAAGTCCCGCGGCGGGCGCTCGGGGGCCGGCTCGGCGCGCAGCGACGCGGTCGCATGGTGGCGCTCGTACTCCGCGACCGTGACGTTGCGGCGGCGCTCCAGCATGGCGGCGAGGCCGATCTCGCGCGCGAGGTGCTGCGCGCCCGGCGCGACGACACCGCTGTAGAACTCGGCGCACGAGCCGCTCCCGTAGGAGAACATGCCGAGGCGGCGGCCGACGAGGCGGTCGGCGCCGCGCTCGAGGAGCGCCGCGAGGCAGAGGTAGAGCGAGGCCGTGTACGTGTTGCCGACCGCCTGCGCCGCCCACAGCGACGGCTCGACCTTCTCCGCGTAGGACCGCCGTGCGATCGCCTCGCCCTCCGCCGCGAAGCGCGCTGCCCGGTCGGCGCGGGTGCGCCAGTCGTCCTCGACGAGCGCGCGGTGCGCCTTCCACGCCATGCGCGGAAACGGCGTGTGGTAGAGGATCGCCGCGAGGTGGTCGGTCAGCAGCTCGCCGTCGCCGAGCGCGACGAGCTCCGCGAGCGCACGCCGGCGGTACTCCGCGAATGCGCCCGCGAGCGCGGCGAGGTAGCAGTCGAGCGAGTACTTGCCGTCGACCAGAGCCTGGGAGCGGTCCAGCGGACGCCAGAAGTCGTACACGTTCGCGGCGTGCACGCCGCTCGCGCCGACGTCGAGCGCGAGGAGCCCGGGCGACTCCGCCACGACCATCGCGACCGCTCCCGCCCCCTGCGTCGGCTCGCCGGCGCTGTGGGGCGGGTACTTCGCGATGTCGGAGGCGACGACGAGCGCCTTCCGGCCGCGCGCGACGCCGGACGCGATCCACTCGGTCGCCGTCATGAGGGCCGCCGTGCCGCCGTAGCAGGCGTGCTTGATCTCGTAGGCGCGGCAGCTCGCGGCGAGGCCGAGGAGCTCGTGCACGAAGATCGAGACCGGCTTCGCGTGGTCGACCGCGCTCTCGGTCGCGACGATGAGAAGGCCGATCTCGCCCGGGTCCGTCCTTCCGCAATCGCCGGCCATCGCGAGCGCGCGCACGGCGGCGTTGGCGGCCAGCGTCACGGAGTCCTCGTACACGGGCGCCACCGCCATGTGGTGGACGCCGAGGCCGTGCAGGAGCTTCTCGGCCGGCACGGCGCGCGCCGCCGCGAGGTCGGTCAGCGGGAGCGCGCGGTCGGGCACGTACACGCCGATTCTGTCAATTCCGATCTTCGTCTTTCCATCCAGCACTTTTCGACTCCTCCGCGGGCGCGGCAGCCGCGCCCGCCCTCCGCTTCGTCCGGGGACACGACGCTCGCCGCACCCCGTGGCTCGCGCGCCTCAGTCCGCCGGGATCCGAGCCGCCATCGCCTCGTAGCCGCGCTCGCCGAGAGAGCGCGCGAGATCGCGCGCATCCCCGCGGGCGAGCGCGATCGCCGCGCCGCCGCCTCCTCCTCCCGTGAGCTTCGCGCCGAGCGCGCCGGCGGCGAGCGCGTCGTGCACGGCCGCATCGAGCACGGGCGTCGACACCCCGCACGCGCGCAGGAGCGCGTGGTCCATCGTCATGAGCTCGCCGAGGAGCGCGACGTCGCCGCGCTCGATCGCGTCGCGCGCGCCGCGGACGAGCTCGCCGATCGCGGCCAGCACCGGGCGGTACACCGCGGGCGCGGCCGCGGCGCGCTCACGCAATCCGCCGACGACGCGGCCGGTGTCGTGACGGCTCCCGGTCAGGACCACGACGACCTCGAGCGGTCGCGCGGCGCGGAGCGGGAGGCGCCGCGGCGGGGGGCCCGCCTCGAACCAGAAGAGCCCGCCGTAGGTCGCGGCGGTCGCGTCGACGCCGGACGGCTTCCCGTGAAAGAGGGACTCGAGCCGATGCGCCGCGGCCGCGACCTGCTCGTCGGCGAGCGCGCGGCCGCAGCACGCCGCGAGCGCGCGCACGAGCGCGACGCTCAGCGCGGCCGAGCTCCCGAGCCCGATCGCGACCGGCAGATCGCCCGCGATCCCGATCTCGAGGCCGATCGCCTCCGGGATGCCGACCTCGCTCCGCGCTTCCGCGACCGCGGCGGCGAGCCGCGGATCGGCGAAGCCGGCGGCGGCGCGCAGCGTGTCTTCGCCCGCGGCGCACGGGGTCACCGAGACCTCGACGCGCGCCGGGATGCCGGCGGCGATCGCCGGATGCCCGTGCACCACGGCGTGCTCGCCGAGCAGGATCAGCTTCCCGCCGGCCGACGCCCGGGCGGGGACGAGCGGCGCGTCCGCTCGGCGGGGCTCAGCGGGGACCGCCATGCCCCGCCGCCAGCGCCATCTCGCCGTACACGCGGCGCGCGCGCTCGACCTTGATGTCGCGCGCGGCGATGAGCGCCTCCGCGACGCGCTCGACGTCCCCCGGCGGGACGCCCGCGGCGGTCGCGACGGCGCGCGCGTGCCGCGCCATGTGGCCGCGCTGGATCCCTTCGGTCGCGAGCGCACGCAACGCGGCGAAGTTCTGCGCGAGACCGACCGCCGCCATGACCTCGGCGAGCTCGCGCGCGCCCTTCACGCCCAGGAGCTTGAGCGCGAGGCGGGCGCGCGGGTTCGCGTCCACGGTCGCGCCCACCGTGCCGACCGCGAGCGGCATCTCGAGCCGGCCGACGAGCGCGTCGCCCTCGACCCGCCACGTCGACAGCGCGCCGTAGCGCCCGTCGCGCGCCGCGTACGCGTGCGCACCGGCCTCGAGCGCGCGCCAGTCGTTCCCGGTCGCGATGGCGACCGCATCGACGCCGTTCATGATGCCCTTGTTGTGGGTCGCGGCGCGGTACGGGTCGGCTTCCGCGAAGAGGCTCGCTCGCTGGATCGCGCGCGCCACGTCCGCGCCGGGTCGGCTTCGCGTCGCGAGCGCGGCGAACGGGTAGCGCACGGTCGCGCGCGCGCGGCGGCGGTCCGTCAAGTTCGAGAGGATGCGGAGCTGCGGCTCGCCCCCGCTCAGCTCGGCGAGGAGCGGCGCGACGCCTTCCGCGATCGTGTTCACGGCATTCGCGCCCATCGCGTCGCCGACCTCGACCAGCACGTGCACGACGACGAACGTCTCCCCGAGCGGCGCCTCGAGGACCCGCACCTCGACGCCGCGCGCTCCGCCGCCGCGCCGTGCCATTCCGGGCTCGACGTCGTTCACGCGCTCGGCGATGCGCGCGCTCGCATCCGCGATCCGGCGCGCGGCGGCCTCGGGCTCCGGGACGTCGACGAGCTGGACCTGCGCGATCATGCACGGCGGATCGCTGTCGGCGCGAAAGCCGCCGCCGTCGCGGGCGAGGCGTGCCGCGTTGCTCGCCGCCGCGATCACCGACGGCTCCTCCGTCACCATCGGCACCAGGAGTTCCCGCTCGTTCACGATGAAGTTGAGCGCGATCCCGAGCGGGAGGCCGTGGACGCCGATCGTGTTCTCGGCGAGCCGTGCCGCCGTCTCGATGGGAAGCGGCACCTCCGCGAGGAGCGACGCCCGCTCCTCCTCGGTGAGACCCGCCACGTCGGCGACACGGCGCTGGCGATCGGCGACCGTCAGCGAGTCGAAGCCCGGAAGCCGCGAGCCGCTTCTTCCCTTCATCGTCCCTTCCCTCCGCGCGACCGCGCGCCGGCCGACGGCTGCCAGCGCGCGAGCGCCGGCCCGAGCACGGCTGGAGCTCGCCGGAGGTCCGCGAGCGCGCCCGATCCCGTGAGCAGCATCGCGGTCCGTAGACCGGCCACGAGCGATTTCACCACCTCGCGCGCCCCGTCGCTCCCGCCGCGCCGGTACGCCTGGTAGACCGGCAGCGCGACGCCCGCCAACGACGCGCCGAGCGCGATCGCCTTCGCGACGTCGAGGCCGTTCCGGATCCCGCCGCTCGCGACGACGGTCAGGCCGAGCCCGCGCACCTGGAGGAGGCTCGCGGCCGTCGGGATGCCCCAGTCGCGGTAGAGGGCGCCGAGATCCGCGGCGGCCGACGCGCGCAGCGCCTCGATCCGGACCCACGAGGTGCCGCCGGCTCCCGAGACGTCGAGGTGTTTGACGCCGGCGCGCTTCAAGCGCTCCGCGACCGAGCGCGAGATGCCGCAGCCGGTCTCCTTCGCGATGACCGGGACCGGCAGCTCGCGCGCGAGCCGGCGGAACGCCGCCGTCCCGCCGCGGAAGTCGCGGTCGCCCTCCGGCTGGACGACCTCCTGCGCGACGTTCAGGTGCACGCAGAGCGCGTCGGCGGCGAGCGCGTCGACGAGCGGGCGGAAGTCGCGCGCCGCCATCTCCCGGGCCTGGGCGAGGCCGATGTTCGCGAGGAGGACGGTGGTCGGCGCGAACTCGCGCACGCGGAACGTCCACTCGCTGTCGGGACGGCGCTGCATCGCGCGCTGGCTTCCGACCCCGAACGCGATCCCGCACTCCTCGGCGATCCGGGCGAGGTCGCGATTCACGGCGAACGCCTCTTCGGTCCCGCCGGTCATCGACGTGATGACGAGCGGCGCCGCGAGCCGCTTTCCGAGCCAGCGCGTGCTGCAGTCGATCTCGTCGAGCGCGAGATCGGGCACCGCGTCGTGGACGAGCTCGACCTGCTCGAAGAGCGTCGTCTTCGACTCCGCCTCGACGTCCTCGCGCAGGCAGAGCTCGAGGTGCGACTGCTTGCGCGCCGCCACCTCGTCGAGCGCCGCCGCGCGCCGCCTCTCAGCCATGGGCCGCCTCCGCCGCCGGCGCCTCGACCCGGACGCCGTCGGGCGACACGTCGAGGTCCAGCGGTGCGAGCCCGGCGCGCGCCCACGCCCGGAGGAGATCCGCGCGCTCCGTCTCGGCCACGACCGCGATGGCGCAATCGCCGCCGCCCGCGCCCGATGGTTTGACGGCCGCGCGCCGCCCGCGCGCCGCCCGGCAAGCGAGGCGCAATTCGCGCGTGAGGACCGGCACGGCGATGAGCGCCGAGAGCCGCGTTAGGAGATCGCCTGCGGCCGCCACGGCGGCGAGGACGCGCGCTTCGCTCCCGCTCCGGCAGCCCTCGGCGAGCTCGTCCGTCGCGCACCGCATGCCGGCGATCCAGGCGGCGAGCACGGGATCGGCGGTCCCGTCCGCGCGCTCAAGACGGCTCTCGAAGCGGGCGACGCGCGGGCCGCTCGCGGCGGGCCGACCGGTCGCGACCGCGGCGACCGCGAGCCCCGGCGGAAGCGCGAGCGGCGCGAACGCGACCGGCGGCAGCTCCGCGACCCGCGCCGCGCAGTCGCCGACCGAGCGCGGCCGGTCGCGCGCGTCGAGCCCGGTCGTCCAGACGAGGCCGCCGACCGTCGCGGCGACGACGTCGGCACCCGATCCGCCGCCCTGCGCGAGGCGATGCGCGAGGACGCCCGTCGCGACGCGCGCGGCGCGCGTCGTCGCGCCCGTCGGATCCTCGCCGGCGAGGCCGTGGATCGCGGCGACCGTTGCCGCGGTCACGGCGGCGCTCCCGCCGAGGCCGACCTTGTGGTCGCGCGCGTCGAGCTCGCTCGCGATCTCGATCTCGACGTCGCAGCCCGCGAGGCGGAGCGTCCGCGCCGCGACGAGCGCCGCCCCCGCGGCGAAGCGGAGCTCCGGCGGCGCGCTCGCGGGGTCGTCCTCCGCGAGGCGGAGCCGACAGGCGTGCCGGCCGCTCGCGAGCGAAAGGATGCCGCGGCCCGGCCGCCGGCGCGCGCGGCAAGCGACCCGGCGCGTGACCGCGGCGGCGACCGCAGGAGCACCGCACGTCACGGCGTACTCGCCCGAGACGAAGAGCTTCCCGGGCGCCGTCACCGTCAGCTCCACGGCGCCTCCCCGGAGACGATCGCGACCCCCGGTCCGGGATGCGCGCCGAGCACGCGCACGACCCCGGGAACGTTCGAGAGAGCGGCGGCGACGTCGCGCAGGCGGTGCCGCTCGCACAGGACCTTCACCTGGGGTCCGGCGTCGATCGTGAAGTACGCCGGCGTTCCGGCCCGCCTGAGCGTACGCACTTCGTGCATGAGAGCGACCGTCGTCGGAGTCCAGTACAGGACGCCGGGCCGCGCGGCGAGGGCGGTCGCGTGCATGCGGAGGCAGTTGGCCTCGGCGATGGTTCCGAGCTGCTCGAGGTCGCGCGCCGCGATGGCCGCCCGCGCGGCCGCGAGATCCGGCGGCTGCGCGGCGAGCCACCCCGCGTACAGCGGGGACGTCCGCGCGACGTGCTCCATCGCGTCGCGCGAGGACACGGCCTTCCGGCCCTCGTCGACGATCGCGACCGCCATGGCGACGTCCCACTCGGACTCGCCGAGGAGGGGCAGCGCGATCGAGTCCTCGCCGTCGTCGCGCTCGCCCCGGCGCCATTCGACGAAGCCTCCGAAGACCGAGCGCGCGGCCGAGCCGGACCCACGCCGGGCGATCGCCGAAAGCTGCTCGCGGTTGAGGCGGGCGCCCGCCACGGCGGCAGCGGCCGCCGCCACGGCCGCGTGGATGGCGGCCGACGATGCGAGCCCCGCGGCGACCGGGAAGCTCGCGTAGACATCGGCGTCGAGCGGGCCGGCGCAGCCGAACAGAGCCGCCAGGAGGTCCAGGTAGGTCGCCATGCGCGCGCCGGGTGGACCGCTCACCAGCTCGCCGTTCTGCAGGAAGCGGGCTTCCCGCGGGGGTCCCGACCGCCGCGTCACCACGGCCGTCGCCTGGAGCTCGCGAAGGGTGAGGGAGATGCTCCCGGTCGCGGGGAGGTTCAGGTGCGGGTCGCGCTTCCCCCAGTACTTCACCAGGGCGACGTTCGCGCATGCCCGAGCCTGTGCGCTGCGATCGCTCACCACCCTCCCCTCAAGACGGCGCGCCCGGCGGCCATGGCCGTTGGACAAGCCTGACCGATCGATCTAAACCGCTCGGTCAGGCACCCTCTACCGATCGGCGAAAGCGCTGTCAAAGGCGGTACTTTCACGTGGAAGCGTCACGATCTCGCCGCTCCGCGACGCGGCGCGGAAAGAGCCCCGGCCGCAAACCGCGGTAAATCCGCTCTGCTCCGAGGCACATCGCTTGCTGACGTCCCGACGCGCAGGAAGACGCTGCGGCGGTTGAAGAAACATGCGCCGTGCTGCGTCAACCTCGCGAGGTTTGCCGGCCCGCGCGGCCGGCCAGGAGGCAACAGATCATGTCGAAGAACACGGGCCTTTCCATCCGGGACATGCGGAACAAGCTTGCCATGACGCAAGAGGAATTCGCGCATGCGCTCGGCATCACCGTGAGCACGGTCAATCGCTGGGAGAACGGGCATTCCGAGCCCAGCAAGCTCGCACGTGCCACGATCGCGCGCCTCGCGGAGAGCCACGCGGTGTTCGTGACGCCGACGCCCCGGAACGCGGCGGACGTCGAGCTCGGATCGGGCGACCGCTAGGCCGAAGGAAGGGCCGCGACCGGAAGGGAGGCCGGGAGCGGCTCTTCCGGGCGCATCCACGTACGGAGACCCAGCATCGCTCCCAAGGTGACCCACGATTCCTCGTTCAGCAGGAGCAGCTCCACGTCGCGCTCCGTGACCCGCGGTTCCATGACGCAGAGGGTAAGTCCGACGACGCCGGAAGCAATGCCCGAGCGGCCGCCGCGCCGCCACGATGGTGGACGCGGCGCCGGCGAGCCCCGGGCGGCCCGCCTCAGGAGGCGGCCTTCCGGCGGGTGCGGGGCGTCGTCCGACGCGGCGAAGGGACGGCGCCGGGACGACCCATGCGCCTCTCGATGAGGGCGTCCGCCCGCTTCAAGAGGTGCTCGTCGCGCGTCCGCTTCTCGATCATGTAGCTCAGATCGCCCATGTCGTGGATCAGCATCTTGACGGCCTGATCCCGCCATCCCGGATCGCGCACCACCTGGAGGAGGTCCACCACGACGTCCTCGAGCTCCGAGCTCTCGAGATCGATCGCCATCTCGAACGCGCGCGCGGGCGTGATGCCGCGGCGGAGCTCGCGGCGGTAGCCGGTGAGGAGCGAGCGGAGACGGATCCCGGTCGACGTGTCGAACAGGACCTTCGCGTCGCCGCTGATCGTCGGGTCGTTCCGCACGATCGCCTCGACGAGCATGAGCGCGCCGCAGTGGGCCGCTTCGCCCCGCGCCATGTTGAACCAGAACTGGCGGAGCTCGTCGTCGGCCTCGAACACGCGGACGAACTCGGCGTAGAGCTCCATCGTCTTGCGCTCGAGCTCGAGCGCGACGTCGAGCACCTCGACGATGGTCGTCCGACGAACGGTGCCGGTCACGTCACGCTTCTACCAGCAGGCCGCCGCGCGCGCGAGGCGCGCCCGTGGGACCGGCCCGCGCGCGGGCGCGCCGCCGGGCGCCTCTGGCGCCGTCGCGTCTGGTAGAGAGATCGCATGGCCGCCGACGCCCCCGACGAGGACCGCTTCGCCGCCGCGATGCGCCGCCTGACGGATCTTCACGGCACCGGGATCCTGCTGTTCGCGGCGGCGTCGGTCGCGGAGCGCGCGTTCGCGGACGCGCTCCGGGTGGGCGACGTCGTGCGGCGCGCCGTGCGGCAAGGACGGCGCGACCGCCCCGACGCGTCCGACTCCGCCGCCATCGAGGAGGCCGCGCGGCGGATCGAGGTCGCGATCGCCGACGCCGAGCGTGCGCCGGAGGTGGCCGAGCTCGGCCGATCGGTGGCGGCCGGCGAGGTGGTCCGTTCCGCCGAGCTCGCCCGGTGCGTGTTCGCGGGCCTCGAGCCGCTCGCGCAGCCGGCGGCAGCGGTCGGGTACCGGTCGGAGGCCCTGCGCGAGCGGAGGCGCGGCGGCGAGACGCTGCCCGCTCCGCCGGACCTCGCGACGCGGCTCGCCCGCCGGGCGCTCGCGCCGGTCACGGGCGACTGGAGCGAGATCGCGGCCGCCACCGGCGGCCTTCCCGACACGAGACCGCTCGACCTCGCGATGCCGCCCCCGATCGTCCTCTCGCCGTCGCTCGCGGGCTGCGGCTCGGAGGTCGCGCTCCGGGTGCCCCTCCCGTCCGCGGCGGCGGTGCTCCGCCATGCCGACAGCGGCGACCTCTGGGTGCTCGCGGCGAGCTTACCGGCGCCTGGCGCGGTCGCGCTCCTCGCGCAGGCCGACGACGAGTGGTGGGCGGCGAGCCCGGTCCCGTGGGAGCGCTACTCGGCCGAGCTCACGAGCGCTCTCCGGGAAGCAGGCGTCGCGGTGACCGTCGAGACGTAGACGCGATCGAAGCGGACCCGCACGGAGCGGGGCCGCTGGTCGGGCCACACCTAACGGCTGTCGCCCGCGTAGTGGAAGCGATCGCGGCCGTCGAGGATCTCGGGGGTCGCGAAGTACGAGCCGTCGGTCGTGACGTTCCAGATACCTGCGGCCGCTTCCTCGTCGCCGCCGTTCAGCGCGCCGGCGATCCCGCCGACCTCGGCGCCGGCGACGCCGACCGCGAGCTTCACCGGGAAGATCACCACGTTGAACATGACGGACGACATCGAGAGGACGAACTCGGCGGCCTTGTCCCACGGCTCGGGCGCGAGCGGCCGCTCGCTCGCGTAGGCGTCGTGCTCGGGCGCGACGTCGTACATGGAGGTCGCGGGGGCCGTCGTGACGGTCGTGGTCGTCGTGGTGTACGTGTAGTCCGCCTCGGCGCTTGCGACGGAGGCCCCCGAAGCGCACAGCATCAGCCCCGCCGCCACCGCGATCGCCGTCCGAGCCAATCGATTCATCGCCATCTCCCGCGCCGCCCGCGCGGCGGCGGCTCCGCTGCCCCGCCCCACCCGCGGCTCCGGTCCCCAACGATCCTTTCGGCCGCGGCCCGATTCCGGTTAAACCCGCCGGTGCCGCGCCTCGATCCCTCTCTAGCACGGACGGCGAACCTCCGGAAATGACGCTCTTCGCACGTTGCTTCCTGCTGGTGTTCTGCCAGCTCGGCGTTGGCGGCCTGCTGTCGCTCGCGGTTCCCCCCTTCCACGACCTCGAGCGCGGCTTCTACAAGTCGAGCGCAGGCGTCTTCTTCTCGGCCTCGCTGGTGGGCGCGCTCGGCACCGTCGATCTCCTCCTCACGCGCGACGCGAGCGGCGTGAGCTGGCTGGAGGCGGCCCTCTGGATCGCGCACCTCGTCCTGTTCGGCCTCTACCTCTCGACCCTCTGGGGCGACGCGATGGTCGCCCGCGCACGCCTCTACGCGGCCGCACTTCTCACGGGGGTGGCCGCGCTCGCCGTCGGGGCCGGGAGCCTGATCGCCGGCCACGGGATCCTGCTCGAGACGCTGTCGGTGCTGAGCGCGCTCGTGTCCGCGGTCGCGGTCGGCTCGGTCACGACCGGCATGCTCATCGGGCACTGGTACCTGATCGACCCGGGGATGGAGATCGAGCCCTTCCAGCGCTGCTTCCGGTTCTTCGTGCGCGCGCTCTGGGCGGAGATCGCGATGATCACCGCGATCGTCGCCGCGCTCACTTTCTCGCCGGCATTGCCCGTCGCGGCGGGAGACCACCTCGCGCTCGTGGCCCTTCGCGTCGTGCTGGGACCGGTCGCGGCGCTCGCGATGGCCGCGCTCATCGGACGCGTGCTCGCGATCCCGCAGACGATGGCCGCGACCGGCCTCTTCTACATCGCGACGCTCGCCGTGCTCGTCGGCGAGTTCCTCGGCCGCTACTTCACGTTCCGAACCGGCCTGCCGCTCTGACGCGCGCGTCGCGATCGCGGAGCGCGCGCGATCACGGGCGCTCAGCGCGCGGGGAAGAGCTTCGTCACGCGCAGGCCGCGCGACGTCCAGCCGACGTCGAAGCCGACCTCCTGCCCGACCGCGATCGCGTAGCGACCGGGGCTCGCGACGAGCTCGCCGAGCACGACGACGTGCTGCAGCTCGAACGGCACCTCGCGTCCGGCGCGGCTCCGCACGACGCCGCTCCCGCTCCCGGGCGTGAAGCGGACGACGGTCCCGCGGTACCCGATCTCGCCGTCCGAGCGCTCGCGCTCGCCGTCGCCCGTCGCTTCGCCGCGCTCGCCGTCCGGTTCCGCGTCCAGCCCGAAAGCGGGCGACGACGGCGGCTCGTCGGGATCGGGCGCGGCGATCAACGCACCTCGTCCACGGCCGCCGCGCGCGCGACCGCGTCGAGCTCGTCGACGCCGACCCGCTCGACGAACTCGGCGAAGCGCTCGCCGTCGTTCCGGCGCGCCCGGTAGAAGCCGGCGAGCGCAGCGATCGCGCGCGGCGCGTCCTCCTCGCTGTACCGGCCGACGAGACGCCTGCCGATGCGCGTCCGGGCCTCGCCCACCGCGCCGCCGAGGAGCAGCGAGTAGTGCGGGCGCTCGACCCCGCCGTCGTCCTTGACCATCATGCCGGTCAGGCCGACGTCGCCGATGTGGTGCTGGCCGCACGAGTTCGGGCAGCCGCTGATCTTGACGTGGAAGGGCCCGAGCGACTCCGCGTCGACGTCGCTGTCGGCGAGGTGGCGCCGGATCCGGTCGCCGACGCCCATCGAGCGCGTCACCGCGAGGCTGCAGTAGTCGAGCCCCGGGCACGAGACGACGTCCGTCAGAAGCGACGCCTGCCCCTCGGCGAGGCCGAGGTCGACGAGCGCGGCGTGCAGCTCGGGAAGCGCCGAGCGGCGCACCCACTGCAGCACCAGGTTCTGCTCGTTGGTCGCGCGCACGGTGCCGTTGCCCAGCTCGTGCGCGAGGCGGCCGATCGCCCGGAGCTGCGACGTGTCGACGTCGCCGAGCGGGAGCGTCACCGTGACCGCCGCGAAGCCCGGATCGCGCTGCGGGCTCGCATTGGTGCGCGCCCAATCCTCGAAGCCCGGGCGCGGCGCGATCGGATCGCGCGCGGGCGCCGGCGGCGGAACGCGGTAGTCGCGCACGGCGTCGCGTACGTCCTGCCGGAGCTCGGCGCCGCGCTCGCGGTCGACGCGCTCGACCTCGGCCGCCACCATCTTCACGAACGCGGCGACCCCGACCTTCTTCACGAGGAACTTGAGACGCGCCTTGTGGCGGTTCTTGCGCTCGCCCGACCGGTGCTGAACCCGCGCGATCGCCTCGCACCAGATCAGGACATCCTCGGCCGGAACGAAGTCGGCGATCGGGACTGCGAGGAACGGCGCCGCGCCCAGGCCGCCGCCCGCCCAGACCGAGAAGCCGATCTCCTCGCCGCGCCGGCGCGCGTAGAGCCCGATGTCGTTGATCGTCGCCTGCGCGCAGTCGATCGGGCAGCCCTCGACAGCGATCTTGAACTTCCGCGGCAGCGTCAGGTTCAGCGGGTTGAACAGGAAGAAGTCGTGCACCGCGAGCATGTGCGGCGACACGTCGAACGGCTCGTCGGGCGACACCCCGGCGAACGGGCAGGCCGTGACGTTCCGCACGCTGTCCGAGCAGGCGCCGCGCGTCGTGATGCCGACGGCCTCGAGGCGCTGGTAGATGTCGGCGACGCGCTCGAGCGGCACCCAGTGGATCTGGACGTCCTGGCGCGTCGTCACGTGGGTAATGCCGCGGCCGTAGTCGTCGGTGACCCCAGCGAGCGCCTCGATCTGCGGTACGGTCAGGAGACCGCCGGGGAGCTTGATGCGCTGCATGTAGCTCGTGTGATCGAGCTGGTAGTAGAGGCCGTAGGAGAGCCGGATGGCGCGGAACTCGCTGTCCTGGAGCTCGCCCCGGCGATACGCCTCGACGCGGCCGGCGTGCAGCGCCCGCGCCCGGTCGAACTGCTCTTGGGTGGGCTTCATGGGAGGGTGCGCTCCTTTCCTCCGGTTCAAGCAAGCGCGCCTTTCTCATGCAATGCACCGCGCTCGTCGGACGCGGCGCGCCGCGGCGAAGTGCGGCCACGCGCCGCGCTCCGGCGGCTCCCGGCGGGGCTCGCCCTTTCGTCCCGGACCGCTTTTGGCTACCCCCAAGCCGTGCTGTTCTGGCTGCACCTCGTCGCGACCGGGCTCTTCGTGGGGTCGACCGCGGGCGTCGCGCTCTTCGCCGTGCCAGGCGCGAGCCGTGCGTCGGACGGCGCCCTCCGCCGGGCGCGCCTGGCGCGCGCTCTGCGGCTCTACGACCCGCTCGCGATCGCGCTCCTCGGCGTGATGGTGATGACCGGCGCGTGGAGCGTCACCGGCTACAAGCAGCGGCTCGGTCAGGCGTACTTCGCGACCTTCGGAAGCCACCTCGCCTGGAAGCTGTCGCTCGCCTTCCTCGTCGTCATGGCGGGGACGTACGTCGCGATGGGGATCGGGCATCGCGTCGTGCGCGCCGAAGACGGGGCCGAGCCGGTGGACGAGGCGCGCCTCGCCGGCCAGATGCGGCGGCTTCGCGGCGCCGTCTGGACCACGGTGCTGCTGACGCTCGGGACGATCGCAGCCGCGCTCCGGAGGTGACGGTGAGCGCTTTCGCGAGGGTCTCCGATCTCGTCGCCTTCTCGCCCGAGAAGATGCGGAAGCAGAACGTCTTCGACTCGGCGAACATGTTCTGCGACGTCTACTGCCTCGAGCCGGGGCAACAGCAGAGCGCGCACGCGCACGCCGGCTCGGACAAGGTCTACTACGTCCTGGACGGGATGGCGGACGTCCGGATCGGGGACGAGACGCGCCGCCTCGGCGCGGGCGAGGCTGCGCACGCCGGCCCCGGGGTCGCGCACGCGCTCTCCAATCCGGGCCCGGCGCGGCTCATCGTGCTCGTGTTCATGGCTCCCAAGCCGTAGGAGCCTCGCCCCCCGCGACTGCAGGAGGTTTCGATGCTGATTCCCGCCACCCAGCTCCGCGCCGGGATGGTCGTCATGTACAACAACGACCTGTACCGCGTCATGTCGGTGCTACACGTCACTCCCGGCAACTGGCGCGGCATGGTCCAGACCAAGCTGCGAAGCCTCCGCACCGGCAACGCGACCGAGAACCGCTTCCGCTCGGAGGACAAGGTCGAGCGCGTCACGCTCGAGCAGCACGAGATGGAGTACCTCTACGCCGACGGCGACCTGTACCACTTCATGAATACCGAGAACTACGAGCAGATCGGGCTCTCCGAGGAGGACCTCGGCGATGCCAGGAGCTACCTCCTGCCGAACGTCCGCCTGAGCGTCGAATTCCACGAGGGCAAGCCGATCGGCGTGTCGCTGCCGAAGACGATCGACCTCAAGGTGACCGAGACGGCGCCGGGGCTGAAGAGCGCGACCGTGACGAACGCACTCAAGCCCGCGACCACCGAGACCGGGCTCGTCGTGCCGGTCCCGAACTTCATCGACGTCGGCGACGTCATCCGGGTCGACACCGAGACCGGCGCCTACGTGTCCCGCGCGAAGGGCGAGTAGAGCCTCACTTCCCCTTCCAGCTCGGTTTCCGCTTTTCGGCGAAGGCACGCGGCCCTTCGAGCGCGTCCTCGGAGCGGAGCAGCTGCAGCACGGCGGGGTAGTTCTGGATCCCGATCGCTTCGCGGAGCGGGCGGTCGAGCGAGTCCATGGCGGCTTGCTTGGTCGCGCGAACGCTGAGCGGCGAGCACTCGAGGATCCGGCTCGCCCAGCGCTCGGCCGCTGCCGCGAGCTCGGCCATCGGCACGACCTCGTTCACGAGGCCGAGCTCGAGCGCGCGGCGCGCGTCGATCGGCTCGCCGGTCAGCATCATCGCCATCGCGATCTTGAGCGGCAGCTGGCGCGGCAGGCGCTGCGCGCCGCCGGCGGCCGCCATGAGCCCGACCTTCGGCTCGGGGAGGCCGAAGCGCGCGTGCTCCGCCGCGACCAGCACGTCGCAGCAGAGCGCGATCTCGAAGCCGCCGCCGAGCGCGAAGCCGTTCACCGCGCCGATGACCGGCTTCGTCAGGTCGAAGCGCGCGGTGAGGCCAGCGAAGCCGCCGGGCGGCATGGGCGGCATCTTGCCGCCGTGCTGAGCGGTCCACTTGAGGTCGTTGCCGGCCGAGAACGCGCGCTCGCCGGCGCCGGTCAGGATCGCGACCCAGACCTCGGGATCGGCCGCGAAGTCGTCCCAGATGCGCTCGAGCTCGTCGTGGCACGGCGGGTGGAGCGCGTTCATGACCTCCGGTCGATCGAGCGTGACCCACGCGATCCTGCCGCGCTTCTCGTAGCGGACGAACTCGAAGCGATCGCTCATGACCGTTCCTTTCGCATGCGCTCGCGCGCGCGCGATTTCCTTAGCACGGTTTGCGCGCGCGAGACCGCCTGCGTACGAGGCGTCCGATGGGTGACTCCTCAGGCGCTTCCCGCAGCGCTTCGTCCGGATCCGCAGACTCGCGTCGGGCGAGCGCTCCCGCGCTCACGGTGGACCTTCCGCCGCTCGAGCGGCGCCGCGTCGACTGCGGTGAGGTATCGCTCGAGTGCCGTCTCGGCGGGCCGGAGGACGCGCCGCTCGTCGTCTTCCTGCACGGCTTCCCCGAGTCCTGGTACTCCTGGCGCCACCAGATCGCGGCCCTCGCGCCTTCGTTTCGCGTCGCGGCGCCGATGCTGCGCGGCTACGGCGAGAGCGATCGGCCGGCCGCGATCGACGCCTACCGTCTGGATCGACTCGTCGGCGACGTGCGCGGGCTCGTGCGCGCGCTCGGGCGCGAGCGCGCGATCGTCGTCGCGCACGACTGGGGAGGCGGCGTCGCGTGGGCGCTCGCCATGCACCACCCGGACGTCTGCGAGAAGCTCGTCGTCTGCAATTGCCCGCACCCCGCAGTGATGACGCGCGCGCTCCGATCGAGCCCGCGGCAGCTCTTGAAGAGCTGGTACATGTTCTTCTTCCAGCTGCCGGCGCTGCCGGAGTGGATGCTTTCGCGGCGCGATTTCGCGGCGGTCGATCGCGCCTTCCGCGGGATGGTGCGACGAAAGGACCGCGAAGTCTTCAGCGACCACGACCTCGCCGAGATCAAGAAGGCGCTCCGGCCGCCGGGCGCGCTCAACGCAGCCGTGAACTACTATCGAGCCGCGTTTCGGAATCGGAGCTTCCTCGAGAGCTACTCGAATGCCGGGCCCATCCGCTGCCCGACGCTCCTGATCTGGGGCGAGGATGACGACGCGGTCGGCAAGGAGCTCACCCACGGCATGGAACCGCTCTTCGCCGGTCCGTTCTCGGTCGAGTACGTCCCCGACTGCAGCCACTGGGTGCAGCAGGAGCGGCCCGAGGCCGTGAACCGCGCGCTTCTCGCGTTCCTCGGGTCCCCGTAAGCGACGGGCGAGCCGAAGCCGCTAAAAGTATCTGCCGGAGCGCGCCCGCTCGGCGTCGATCGGCTCCGTCGGCTGGCGCCCGAACGGGAAGAGCGGCAGCTCCGCCCCGCGCCGGAGCACCTCGTCGCGCCCGAGGCCGCGCGGCGGGATCCGGCTCCCGAGCGCGACGACGGCCGCGAACAGGCCGAGGAGCGCGGCGATCGCAAGCGGTCCGCTCATGATCCGGTCGTGCGCGCGGTCACGCCTGCAGGACGTGGATCGTGCAGGCGGAGCCGAGGCCGATCACGTGCGCGAGGCCGGTCTTCGCGCCCTCGACCTGACGCGCGCCCGCCTCGCCGCGGAGGTGCGTCGCGACCTCGAAGATGTTCGCGATGCCGGTCGCGCCGAGCGGGTGGCCCTTCGAGAGGAGGCCGCCGCTCACGTTCACCGGGATGTCGCCGCCGTGCGCCGTGCGGCCCTCGTCGACGAGCCGAGCCGCTTCGCCGTCGGCGCAGAGGCCGAGGTTCTCGTAGTGCAGGAGCTCGGCGGTCGCGAAGCAGTCGTGCAGCTCGATCAGGTCGAGGTCCTTGGGGCCGATCCCGGCCTTCTCGTACGCCTCCTTCGCCGCGGTGCGCGTGAGCGTCGACACGTCGGGCATCGTGAGGTCCCGATCGGTCCACGGGTCGGACGTGAGGACCGAGCACGCGACCCGGATCGGCTTCCGGCCGATCTGGCGCGCCTTCTCGGGAGACGCGAGAATCGCGGCCGCCGCGCCGTCGCCGGTCGGGCAGCACATCTGGAGCGTGTTCGGCCAGGCGATCATGCGCGCGCTCATCACCTGCTCGAGGCTCACCTCGACCTGGTACTGCGCGAGCGGATTCTTCGTCGAGTGCTTGTGGTTCTTGACGCTGATCTTCGCGAAGTGCTCGGCCTTCGTGCCGTACTTCCGCATGTGCTCGACGCCGGCCTGCCCGAACACGGCGGGCATCATCTCCGAGCCCAGAATGCCCTCGGTGCTCTCGCGCGGCCCGCCGCCGCCGAGCATCCCCATCTTGCCCATCTGCTCGGAGCCGACCGCGAGCGCGACGTCGTACGCACCCGCCGCGACCGCCATGTACGCCTCGCGGAAAGCCGTCGAGCCGGTCGCGCAGGCGTTCGCGACGTTGATGATCGGGATCCCGGTCTGGCCGAGGTGCTGCATGATGCGCTGGCCGACCATCGCGCCCGCCTGCAGCAGGTTCCCGCTCGCGAGCATCTGGATGTCCTTGATCCCGATGCCGGCGTCCTTGAGCGCGAGCAGCGCGGCTTCGGCGCCGAGGTGCTCCACGTTCTTGTCCTTGAAGCGACCGAACTTGATCATCCCGGTGCCGATGATGAACACGTCTCGCATGGCGGTTTCCCTTCCAGCGCGCGCGGCGCGAATCGTCCTTGCTCCGTCGCCTCAGGCGGCCGGGCGGAAGAAGAACGCGACGACGTCGTTCCCTTCCTTGTCCTGGCGCACGGTCTTCGTGACCATCTCGACCGGCATGTCGAACTTGAGCTTCGCGGGATCGGGCTCGACGTCGATCAGCGTGCATCGAACCGAGATCCCGTCCTGCAGGTCCACGATCGCAGAAACGAAGGGCACAGGCACCCCGGGTGCCGACTGGTGGACGATCGAGTAGACGTAGAGCTTGCCGCGCGGCGAGAGCGCGACCTCCTCGAACCCGCCCTCGGCCGAGCATTTCGCGCACGCCACGCGATTCGAGAGGAAGAGCGCGCCGCAGCTCCCGCAGCGGTAGCCCATCAGCCGGTCCGGCTCGCCGCCCGTTCCGAGGCGGAGAAAGGGGACGATCGGCCGGCGGGTCGGCGCCGGGGCGGGTTCTGCAGCGGCCATGTCGCGTATCCCTCCGCGGTCGTGCGCGGCGGCGTCGTCGCGCCGCGCCGGTTCGCGCAAAGGACTATCTCGACCGCCGTCGCGGGCGTCAAGGCGAACCGCGTCGCGCTGGACTCGGGGCCCCGGTCGGAGTATGTACGAAACAGCGATCCGGGCGAGAACACAGCGCCCGTCGAGCCGTCCCGTGGAGGATCGGTCCTCCTCGGGGGGCGGATCGTCCCGACCGAGGGGCAGCGGCGGTTCCGGGGTCGGGCAGCGGGTCTGGGCCCGCAAGATGGCCGCTCGGACAACCGGTCATGGCGCCGGGTGGCACCGAGAGGCGACGCCGGGAAAAGGAGGTGATCCAGCTGTGAGTGAAGGTAGTACCAAGGTGAGCTGTGAGGTGGTGGCCTCCTAGGCCCGGCTACGAAGTTCAAAACGACGTGGTCGCCTGGGAGAAACCAGGCACCACCGACCCCGAGGGTCCCTCGCATCACCGGCGAGGCCGGGCGCCGCAGGAATCGCGCCCGGAAGCGGCCCTCGGGGTTTTTTTCAAGCGAGGGGATCTTCCCCTCGCCCCGTTTGGCAAAGCCAAACAGGCTCCCCAGGTCGCTTCGCTCCACGCGCGCTTCGCGCGCGATCGGTGCCAGCGGTAGCCGAGGAGGGGCGGTTTCGTCCGTCGTTGCGGATCGCTTCTACGCGGACGCGCGGGTGGGCGCGGATCGGCCTTCGCGGACGAAGTCGGCGGTGACGCGGGCGATGGCGGGGGCGTCGAGGCCGTGCTTCGCGTAGAGCGCTTCCGCCGTGCCGGATTCGCCGAAGGTGCGGACGGCGATCCGGCGGACGCGGATGTCGGTCACCTCGGCGAGGGCTTCGCAGACGGCGCTTCCGAGGCCGCCGACCAGGCCGTGGTCCTCGACGGTCACGATCCGGCCGGAGCGGCTCCCGAGCTGCGCGATCCCCGCTTCGTCGAGCGGCTTCAGCGTGTGCACGTTCACGACCGACGCCGAGATGCCATCGCCGCGCAGCAGGTCGGCCGCCTTCAGCGCGCCCGCGAGCACGCCGCCGGTCGCCAGGACGGCGACGTCCGACCCCTCGCGCAGGACGTCCAGCGCGCCGAGCTTGAACCGGTAGTCTCCGCCGTGGACGTCGTCGAGCTTCTGGCGGGTGAGCCGTAGATAGACCGGCCCGCGATGGCGGGCCGCGGCCTCGGTCGCCTGCTCGGCCTCGATCGCGTCGCCCGGCTGAATCACGGTCATGTTCGGGAGCGAGCGCATGAGGGCCAGGTCCTCGAGGCCCATCTGGCTGTAGCCGTCCTCGCCGATCCCGATCCCCGCGTGCGTCCCGACGATCTTCACGTTCGCGTGGTTGTAGGCGACCGAGACGCGGATCTGCTCGAAGCGGCCGGTGATGAAGCAGGCGAAGCTCGCGGCGAACGGAATCTTGCCCGCGAGCGCGAGCCCGGCCGCGACCGACACCATGTTGCCCTCGGCGATCCCGAGCTGGAGGAAGCGATCGGGGAACTTCTTCGCGAAGAGGTGGGTATTCGTCGAGCCCGCGAGGTCGGCGTCGATCGCGACGATCTCCGCCATCGTCTCGCCGAGCCGGGCCAGAGCCTCTCCGAAAGCGGCGCGCGTCGCCTTCGCCATCGTCATTCCCCCCCGCGCGACGCGTCCGCGCCGCCGGCCCGCACCTCGGCGAGCGCCCGCGCGAGCTCGTCGTCGCTCGGTGCGACGCCGTGCCACTTCGCAGTGTTTTGCATGAACGAGACGCCCTTCCCCTTGACGGTGTGGGCGATGATCACGGTCGGGCGTTTCCGCTCCTCCTTCGCGCGATCGAGCGCGGGCAGCACCTCGTCGAGCGAGTTGCCGTCCCGGAGCTCGATGACGTTCCAGCGGCACGCCTCCCACTTCGCGGCGAACGGCTCGAGATCGAGGATGTCCTTCACGTAGCCGTCGAGCTGCACCTTGTTGTAGTCGACGATCGCGGTCAGCTCGTGGACGCCGTACTTGCCCGCGGCCATCGCCGCCTCCCACACCTGACCGGCCTGACACTCGCCGTCGCCGAGGAGCGCCCAGACGTGGTACGGCTCGCCGTCGAGCCGGCTCGCGAACGCCATCCCGAGCGCGATCGAAAGCCCCTGCCCGAGCGATCCGGTCGCCGCCTCGACCCACGGGAAGCCGTGGTGGTCGGGATGCCCCTGCAGGCGGCTCCCGATCCGGCGCAGCGACGACAGCTCGTCGACCGCGAGCTCGCCCGCCACCGCGAGCGCCGCGTACACGACCGGGACGCCGTGCCCCTTCGATATGACGAAGCGATCGCGCGCGGCCCAGCTCGGGTCGCCGCGCTTCCAACGGAGCTTCCGGAAGTAGAGCCCGGCGACGATCTCGACCGCCGAAAGGGACCCGCCGGGATGCCCGGAGCCCGCGGCGTGGATCATCGTCAGGATGTGCTCGCGCATCCGGCGCGTGACGTCGCCCAGGTCGCGGTCCGCGACCGGCGACCCGCCGGCCGGCCCGGCCGGCACCGCCGTCGAAGCAGAAGACGTCGCCACTCGGTTCACCCTCCCCCCTGCACCGGCTCGGACGCGAGCGCGCCCGCGCGCTCTGCGCGCGCGCCCCGCTCACCCGCACGGATCATCTCCGAAAGATCGGGTCTCATGTTCACGAACTTGACCTCCGCCCAGTCGCCCGTCAGGCGGATCGCCGACAGCGCGCCGTTGTCGACGCGCAGGCGGCGGAACTCCGCGAGGTCGAGGCGGAGGCAGCCGGCCAGGACGAGCCGCAGCGGATCACCGTGCGACACGACGAGCGCGGGCGCGCCGTCGCTCGCGCGCGCGATGCGCGCCATCGCATCCTCGATGCGGCGGCGCACGGCGAGGAGCGTCTCGCCGCCCCCGGGCACCGCCCGGCGGATCGGGTCGATCTGGAACTCGTGGTACTCGGGGTCGCCGAGGAGGTCGCGGAAGGTCTTCCCCTCCCAGGAGCCGTAGTGCACCTCGGTGAGGCCCTCCTCCTCGCGCACCGGCAGGCCGCCGAGCTCGGCCGCGACGATCTCGGCCGTCTCGCGCGCACGAGCGAGCGGGCTCGTCCACACGGTCGCGATGCCGAGCCCGGCGAGGTGCGGGACCAGCGACCGCACCTGGCGCCGCCCATCGTCGCTCAGCGGGATGGACCTCCGGCCCATCACCCTGTGCTCGACGTTCCAGTCGGTCGCACCGTGCCGCAGGAGGAAGAACAGGCCCTGGCCGGGGAACGGCTGCATCGATCACGCGGCGTGCGAGGGTGCCTCGTGACCGCCGCGCAGCCCGCAGAACTCCTCGTAGTCGATCAGCTCCTTGATCGTCGCGTGCTCGCCGCACACCGGGCACTCCGGGTCACGGCGCAGCTTGAGCTGCTTGATCTCCATCGCGAGCGTGTCGAAGTGGAGGAGCCGTCCCACGAGCGGCTTGCCGATGCCGAGGATGAGCTTGACGGTCTCGACCGCCTGCACGCAGCCGACGAGCCCGGGCAGCACGCCGAGGACGCCCGCCTCCTGGCACGACGGCGCCGCGCCCGGCGGCGGCGGCTCGGGGAAGAGGCAGCGGTAACAGGGCCCCTGGAACGGCCAGAAGACCGTCGCCTGACCCTCGAACTGGAAGATGCTGCCGTGGACGTTCGGCTTCTTGGTGAACACGCAGGCGTCGTTCACGAGGTAGCGGGTCGGGAAATTGTCGCAGCCGTCGACGATGATGTCGTAGTCGGCGAAGAGCCGGATCACGTTCTCCGACGTCAGCCGCTCGCGATGGCCGATCACGCGAATGTCCGGGTTGAGGCCCTGCAGCGTCTTCTGCGCCGACTCGACCTTCGGCATCCCGACGCGATCGTCGGAGTGGAGGATCTGCCGCTGCAGGTTCGAGCGGTCGACGACGTCGTCGTCGACGATGCCGATCGTGCCGACGCCGGCGGCGGCCAGGTAGTAGGCGGTCGGCGAGCCGAGGCCGCCCGCCCCGATGAGCAGCACCTTCGCGTCGAGGAGCTTCGCCTGCCCCTCCTCGCCGACCTCGGGCAGGATGAAGTGCCGGCTGTAGCGCTGGAGCTGATCGGGCGTGAATTGACGATCGGCCCGCCACTCGTTGCCCGCGCCCTTCCACGCGCCGAAGCCGCCGGTCATCGACACGACGTTCCGGTAGCCCATGTCCTTGAGAATCTTGCTGGCGATGAGCGACCGCGTGCCGCCGGCGCAGTACGCGATGATCTCCGTGTCGCGGTCGGGAACCGTCTCCTCGACCCGCATCTCGAGGAAGCCGCGGGGCAGCGAAACCGCGTTCGGGAGATGGCCCTCGCGGTACTCCTCGCGCTCCCGGACGTCGAGGACGACGACGTCCTTGCCATTCGCGGCGAGGCGGTCCTTGACCTGATCGACCGTGACCTCCGGCACCTCGCGGCGGGCCTCGTCCATCACGTCCTTGAAGGTTCGTTTCATCACTGTTCCTCCGGGGGCACGTCTCCTCTAGCAGAAAGCGGACCGGCAAGGGCAGGCGCAATCCGGGAGGGCCAGCGCCTCGCGTCAGCCGTCGTGCGGGCGGGCCAGCAGGCCACCCGGGCCGCTCTCCGCGCGCGCGAGCTGGGCCCGCAGGGCGGCGATCTCCTGCGCCGCTGCGCGCGCGTGCACGAGCGCGACCAGCAGCGTGAACACCTGAAGGACCACCGTGAGCGCCCCCCAGCCGAGATGCGACGCGAGCGCGCTCTCGCCGTGGCCGACCCGCACGCCGACGACGAAGGTCACCACGCCCGCGGCGAACGACACCGCCGCGAGCGCCGCAGTCACCCGTCCCACGCCACCGCCGCGCGAAGGCGCGGGCGCTCGCCAGAGCGTCTCAGTGCCACGGCTCGTGCCCACGTGCGCCGGCGGCGCCCATCCCGCGCTCCGCCAGCCTGAACTCGATGATCTCGATCAGCCGCTCGAGCCGCAGCTCGGTGCCGGCGCACTCGAGGAGCGAGAGCTTCTCGACCTCGCCTAGGTCGAGCGAGAAGCCGAGCACGTTGACCAGCTTTTCGATCTCCGCGGGAAGGCGCTCCCAGAGGTCTCCCGGCACGGGGCGATCGCCGCGCTCGAGGAGCCGCGTGACGACCGCGCGCAGGCGCCGCTCGGAGCCGGTGCCCGCCGCCGCGCCGCCGGCCGCTGCCGGGCGCTCGTCGCGCCAGCGGACGCGCGCCCGCCGGTACGACCGGCCGGGCAGCTCTTCCACGACGTCGAAGGAGCGCAATCCGTGCAGCACGAGATTGGAGCGGCCGTCCGGGAGGAGCTCGAACTGCTCGATCCGCCCGACGCACCCTACGCGGAAGATCGCGGGCGAGCCGTTGTAGTCCTTCCGCCAGTCGCCGCGCAGCAGCACCATCCCGATCAGGCGGTCTCCCGCCATCGCGTCGCGGACCATGTCGCGATAGCGCGGCTCGAAGATGTGGAGCGGGAGGTCGACGTGCGGGAAGAGCACGACGTTCGGCAGCGGAAACAGCGCGACGACGTCCGGCAGCTCCTCCACGTTCGATGTCTCCTCGCTCACGGCCGCGCCTCGCTCGACCAGTCCTCCTGGCAGGCAACACAGGACCCGAAGTACGTCAAGGCGTGCTCGTCGACACGGTGCCCGGAGATCCTGCGGCGCGCGGGCGTGGAGCTCGCGCGCGGCTCGACGTCGATCACGCGCGCGCAGCGGCGGCACACGAAGTGATCGTGGCGGTCGGTCCGGCCGTCGAAGCGGGTCGGGCGATCGCCGACCGCGACGATGCGCGCGCGGCCGTCGGCAGCGAGCTTCTGGAGATTTCGGTAGACGGTCGCGAGGCTGATCGACGGGAGGCGGCGCCGCACGACCCGAAACACCTCCTCGGCCGTCGGGTGGGCGGTCGACCGCCGGAGCGCTGCGAGGGTCGCGTCGAGCTGGCGTGTCGCGCGCTGCGAGGACGTCGCGGGTCGCGTGCGCGAGCTCACGGCGCGAGGTCGACCGCGAGGCTCGCCCGCTGGCTCTCGGCGAGGGTCGCCTCGGCGCGGTAGGCCGGGTGATCGATCGCCACCCGGACGGTCGTGCCCGGCGCGGCGAGGAGGCGCGCGGCCGCCTCGTCGAGCGGGAAGCGGACGTACTGCACCGCCGAGATCTTGTCCTCGCGCGAGCGGCCGGCCTCGAAGCGCGCCGGGATCCGGCGATCGCCGATCACGAGCGAGACGTGCTCGTCGATCCCGACCAGGCGATTCAGCTTGTCGGAGATCTGCGCGGGGTCGGTGATCTCGATGAAGAGGGTCGCGGAGAGCTCGCGGTCGCCGGGGAGAAGCGCGTTGTAGACGTCGCACTCCTCGCGGATCTTGTCGATGTCGCTGATCCGCTCGACGTGCAGCATCTCCTGGATCTGGAAGAGGACGGTGTCGAAGTTCTCGAAGACGAGCGTCACCTCGTCGCCGACGGCGACCCGGCGGTCGCGCTTCAGCTCGACGATGCGACGCCGGAAATCGCCGCGCACGCTCGCGTAGCGCGACAAGCCGACGAGATCGTCGAGGCTCACCTTCCGCATCGCCGTCCGCTCGGGCATGAGCGGCGGGCCGGCCTCGCGAGCGCGAGCCGGCCCGCCGCCGAGCCTCAGCCGAGGCTGTCGAGGCCCTTCTGGAACCGCCCGGCGTGCGACTTCTCGGCGCGCGCGAGCGTCTCGAACCACTCCGCGATCTCGCCGAAGCCCTCGTCGCGCGCGGTCTTCGCGAAGCCCGGGTACATCTCGGTGTACTCGTAGGTCTCGCCGGCGACCGCCGCCTTCAGGTTCTTGTCGGTGTCCCCGATCGGGAGCCCGGTCGCCGGATCGCCGACCTCGCGCAGGAAGTCGAGGTGACCGAAGGCGTGTCCGGTCTCCGCCTCCGACGTGTCGCGGAACAGGCCGCCGACGTCCGGATAGCCCTCGATGTCCGCGCGGCGCGCGAAGTAGAGATAGCGACGGTTCGCCTGCGACTCGCCCGCGAAGGCCGCCTTCAGGTTGTCGTGCGTCTTCGACGCCTTGAGCTGTGGCATCTGCTCGTCCTCCTCCGGAAGTGCGGTCGCCGAGCGCGACCGCCTATTAAGAAAGATTCTCGATAAGGACCGTCATACCAACGGCACGCGCAGGATCAAGGCGCGCTTCGGCGCCGTGGCCGTCGCGAGCCCGCGGCGATCAACGCCCGGCGAGCATGCGCGCGATCACCGGACCGCAGCGCTTCGATCCGCACGGACCGGTCGCCGCCCGCGTGCGCCGCCGCACGTCGTCGATCGTCTTGGCGCCACCCTGGATCGCCTTCTGGATCACGCCGCGGCGGATCTTGTTGCAGATGCAGACGACCTTGTACGAATCGAGCACTTCCTGACGTCTGCGCTCGAGCTCGTCGGGATCGTCGTCTGCGGCCACGAGCGAAAGCTAGCACGCGGTCCGAAACCTTGACACCACTGGGGTCGCCGGCCACTCTCGATCGCGTATGCCGCGCTCGAGCCCGCGCATCCTGGGCATGATCATGGCGGGGGGCGAGGGCCGGCGCCTTCAGCCGCTGACCCAGGAACGCGCAAAGCCCGCGGTTCCGTTCGGCGGGAAGTACCGAATCATCGACTTCGTGCTGTCGAACTTCGTGAACTCGCGCGTCTTCTCGATCTATGTACTCGTCCAGTTCAAATCGCAATCGCTGATCGAGCATCTCGCGGCGGGCTGGCAGTTCGGCACCCTGCTCGCGGACCAGTTCATCTCGCCGGTGCCCGCGCAGATGCAGCTCGGCAAGACGTGGTACGAAGGCACCGCCGATGCGATTTATCAGAATCTGGACTTGATCGAAAACTACCGCCCGGACCTGGTCGCGGTCTTCGGCGCCGACCACATCTACCGGATGGACATCCGCCTCATGGTGGACTTCCACCTGAGCCACGGCGCCGACGCGACGGTCGCGTCGATCCGGATCCCGGTCCACGAGGCGCGCGAGTTCGGCATCCTCGAGGTCGGGGAGAACGACCGCGTCGTCGGGTTCCGGGAGAAGCCCGAGAACCCGGCCGAGCTTCCGGGAGCGCCGGGCTGGTGCCTCGCCTCGATGGGAAACTACATCTTCGACGCCGGTACCCTCGTCGAGACGCTCCGCGAGCAGGCCGACGCGCACTCCCAAGAGGGCCACGACTTCGGCCGGCACGTGATCCCGGAGAACCTGTCGAGCCTCAAGATCTTCGCGTACGACTTCTCGAACAACCAGCTCCCCGACGAGCCGCCGGACAAGGCCCTCTACTGGCGCGACGTCGGAACGCTCGACGCCTACTACGCCGCGAACATGGATCTCCGCGACACCGACCCGGCGCTCAACCTGTACAACCGGAGCTGGCCGCTCCGGAGCGCGCAGGCCGCGTTCCCGCCCGCGAAGTTCGTCTTCGACGAGGTGGGGCGCCGCGGCCAGGCGACGCATTCGATCGTGAGCGAGGGCTGCATCATCAGCGGCTCGAGCGTCGTGAACTCGGTGCTCGGGCGAAACGTGTTCGTCCACAGCTTCGCGCAGGTCCAGGACTCGATCATCATGGACAACGTGCGCGTGCGCCGGCACGCGAAGGTCCGGCGCGCGATCATCGACAAGAACGTCGAGATCCCCGAGGGCGCGCGCATCGGCTACGACCTCGACCGCGACCGCGACCGCTTCACCGTGACCGAGTCCGGGATCGTCGTGATCCCGAAGAACACCGTCCTCACCGAGTGACGGAGCGCTCGGGTGCGAGAGGATCCGTCCTCTCGTGCCGTGACGCCTTCTAGAGTCCTTCGAGGCGGCGGACGCTTTCGCGCTGGCGGAGGCGGTCGACGTAGGCACGCAGGAGGCGCGCGCCGTCGGGCAACGGGACGTTGCGCGACACGAGCAGGATGAGGCGCGGCGCGAACGCGGCGTCGGCGAGGCTGAAGTCGCCGCCCAGGTACTCCTTGCCGCCGGCGAGCTCGCGCTCGAGAAGGGCGAAGGCCTTGTCGACCTCGTCCTTGGCGCGGCGGAGCCGATCGGGGTCCCTCTCCGCCGCGGCCTTCGCGTGCTCGATCAAATACGTGCCCGCGGACAGCGTGAACGCGTTGTCCGCGTAGTCCTCCAGCAGCCGGATGCGGGCGCGACCGGCCGAGTCGCCCTGGGGCAGGAGAGGCGGCTCCGGGTACTCGTCCTCGAGATACTCGTTGATGACGGTGGAGTCGTAGACGACCGTACGGCCTTCCCCGTCCTCCTCGTCGACGAGTACCGGCACCTTGTGAAACGGGTTCAGTGCCAGGAAGTCGGGCGCGTGCTGCTCGTTCTTCCGCAGGTCCACCAGAATCATGTCGTAATCGAGCTGCTTTTCGGCCAGGACGATGCGCGTCTTCTGACCGAATGGACACTGCGGGTAGTCGTACAGCTTCAGCATTCGCCCCCTCCGAAACCCCTCGTTCTCTTCGATCGCGGGGGGGTTTGGTACGGGAAAAGCCCCACTGGCGCAACGGAACTCGCGAGACTTTGTGAGCTGCAGAGGCGTGATTTGGGCGAGACAACCGCGCGCGGCCGAGCGAAGCGAGCTGGGGAGTGGGACCCTTGTCGGGCTTTGCCCGACTAGGGCGAGGGGAAGATCCCCTCGCTTCGATCACTTGGGACCCTTGTCGGGCTTTGCCCGACTAGGGCGAGGGGAAGATCCCCTCGTTCAGATGTGACCAGGCGTGGTAGGAGCTTCGGACCAAGGGTCCGGACTCGACGTGACGGAAGCCGAGCGCCCGCGCCGCGTGTCCGAGCTCCTCGAACTCGCTCGGGTGGAGGTATCGCTCCACTGGGAGGTGGTCCCGGCTCGGGCGCAGGTACTGGCCGATCGTCACGACGTCGCAGCCGGCGGCGCGCAGGTCGCGCAGGACCGCGAGCACCTCGTCGGTCCGCTCCCCGAGGCCGAGCATGAGGCCCGCCTTGGTCACCAGCTCCGGGCGCTCCTCCCTCGCCCAGCGCAGGACGTCGAGCGAGCGCTCGTAGCGGGCGCCGGCGCGCGCCCGCTTGTAGAGCCGCGGGACCGTCTCGAGGTTGTGGTTGTAGACGGCGATCGGGGCGGCGGCGACGGTCGCGACCGAGGCCCGCGCTCCCTGGAAATCGGGCGTCAGAACCTCGATCTCGCAGGCGGGAACGCGCCGGCGCACCGCCCGCGCGGCGGCGGCGAAGTGGGCCGCGCCGAAGTCCGGCAGATCGTCGCGGTCGACCGACGTGAGGACGACGTGCCGGAGACCGAGCTCGGCCACCGCGTGCGCGAGCCGCTCGGGCTCGAGCGGGTCGAGCGGCTTTGGCTTCCCGTGCGAGACCGCGCAGAAGCCGCAGTTCCGCGTGCAGGTGTCGCCCATCAGCATGAACGTCGCGGTCCCGTGCGCCCAGCACTCGGCGACGTTCGGACAGCGCGCCTCCTCGCACACCGTCGCGACGCCCGACTCCTTCACGATCCGCCGCGTGCGCGCGTATCCCGGACCGCCCGGCACGCGGACGCGGATCCACTCGGGATGGCGGCGCGGCGACGGGGAAGCATCGCCCGCCGCGGCGGGTGCGGAGCTCTCGCTCATCTCGCTCCGTCGCGCGGCGCGCGCGGCGCTTCGGCCGCCGGTTCGCCGAGCGCGAACGCCACCCGGCGCGCGGCGACCGCGGCGACCTCGCCGACTGGCGGAACCGGCAGCACTCCTTCGGCCGCGAGCGACGTCATCTCCACCCCAGCGATACCGCACGGCACGATCGGCGCAAACGCGCCCAGCTCGACCGACACGTTGAGCGCGAAGCCGTGCCGGGTGATGCCGCGCCGGACGCCGATCCCGATCGACGCGATCTTGCGCGGGCGCGCGTCGCCGCCGACCCACACCCCGGTCTGGCCGGCGCGCCGGCCGGCCGCGACCCCGTACTCCGCCACGACGTCGATCAGGCCGCCCTCGAGCTCACGGAGGAAGCGGTGGACGTCGCCGCCGCGCGCCCGCAGGTCCACGATCGGATACCCGACCAGCTGTCCCGGACCGTGATACGTGACGTCGCCGCCCCGCCCGATGCGATGGACCGGGATCGGCGCGCCGGGTGCGGAGCGGCCGCCGCTGCCGGGGAGATTCTCGTCGCGGCCGCCGCGACCGATCGTGTAGACCGGGTCGTGCTCGAGGAGGAGCAGGACGTCGCCCGAGCGCGCGTGGTCGCGCGCGATCTCCTCCTGGAGCGCGAGCGCCGCTTCGTAGTCGATGCGGCCCAGCCAGCGCGCTGCGAGCGTCGACATGGCCTTCAGAGGCTGATCGACTCGCCGACGACCGCGAGCGCCGCCTCCATCACGGTCTCGGAGAACGTCGGATGCGCGTGGACCGTGCGCCCGAGGTCCTCGACCGTCCCCTCGAGCGACATCGCGAGCGCGATCTCGGCGACGAGCTCCGTCGCCTCGGCGCCGCAGACATGCCCGCCCAGGATCTCGCCGTGGCGCGCCTCGCTCACGATCTTGACGATCCCTTCGGTCTCGCCGCCGGCGACGGCGCGCCCGAGCGCCCGGAACGGCGCGACCCCGACCCGCACGTCGTGGCCGGCCTCGCGCGCCTTCTCCTCCGTCAAGCCGACGGTCGCGACCTCGGGGTGGCTGTACACGCAGGCCGGGATGCGGCGGTAGTCGATCCATCCGGGATCGCGGCGGCCCGACGCAATCTCGACCGCGGCGACGCCCTCGGCGGCGGCGACGTGCGCGAGCGCCGGCGTGTCGATCGCGTCGCCGATCGCGAGCACGTGCGGGATGGACGACTCGTAGCGCTCGTTCACCGCGACGTAGCCGCGCTCGAGCGCGATTCCCGCGTCCTCGACACCGAGCCGCGCGGTGCGCGGCGCGCGCCCGACGGCGACGAGGCAGCGCTCGGCCTCGATCGCGACCGGCTTCCCCTTCTCCTCGGCCTCGATCCGGACGCCGCCTTCCCCGACGGCCATGCCGCGGAACGCGCACCCGGTGCGGACGGCGATCTTACGGCGACGGAACGAGCGCGCGAGCTCGCGCGCGACCTCCGGCTCGACGCCGGGAAGAAGCTGGTCCTGCATCTCGAGGATCGTCACCTGCACGCCGAAGGCGCCGAGCACGTACCCGAATTCGACGCCGATCGCGCCGCCGCCGACGATCGCGATGCTGGCCGGCAAGCTGGTCTCCGCCAGGAGCTCCCGGCTCGTCACGACCCAGGGCGGGGAGATCGCCATGCCCGGGAGCAGCTTCTCGCCCGAACCCACGGCGAGCATCACCCGCCGCGCCGCGACCGGGCGCTCGCCGTCCGCCTGACGCACGACCAGGCGGCCGTCCCGGCCGAGCCGCCCCTCGCCGGCGATGACCTCGATCGCGTGCTTCTTCATGAGGCTCGCGACGCCGCGGGCCATGCGATCCGCCGCCGCCCGGCTGTTGGCGACGACCTGCGGGTAGTCGAAGCCGACGCCGTCGCCGCGGATACCGAGCGCAGCGCCGTTGCGCGCGCGATCGTACGCCGCTGCGGAGCTGATGATCGCCTTCGAGGGGATGCAGCCCCAGTTCCCGCACACGCCCCCGAGCTGCTCGCGCTCGACGAGCGCGACGCGCATCCCGAGCTGGGCGGCGCGAATGGCTGCGGTGTAGCCGCCCGGCCCGCCGCCGAGGACGGCGAGATCGAGGTCCGCCACGGAGCTACCGCGGATCCGAGCCCGGGCCGCCGGTCGCGAGGATCAGCGAGACGGGGTTCTCGAGCCGGCGCTTGACGTCCGCGAGGAAGCGGGCCCCGCGCGCGCCGTCGACGGCCCGGTGGTCGCACGAGAGCGTCGCGCTCATCGTGTGACCGACCGCGAGCGCGCCCTCGCGCACGACCGGCCGCGGCTCGACAGACCCGACCGCGAGGATGCCCGCCTGCGGCGGGTTGATGACCGCGGCGAAGCTCTCGACGCCGAACATCCCGAGGTTCGAGACGCTGAAGGTGGCGCCCGAGAGGTCGTTGCCCGAGAACGAGCCGCCCTTCGCGCGCTCGCCGAGGTCGCGCGCCCGCGCCGCGATCTCGAGCAGCGACAATCGATCGGCGCCGTGGATCACCGGAACGATGAGCCCTTCGTCGACGGCCGTCGCGACGCCGACGTTCACCTCCTCGATGAGCTCGATCGCGTCGCCGGCGAAGCGCGCGTTCATCTCGGGAAACGCCGCGAGCGCGTCGGCGCACGCCTTCACGACCATGTGGTTGAAGGTGACCCCGCCGCCCTCGCCCGCGAGCTCGCGCAGCGACGCCCGCAGGCGAACTGCCTCGTCCATCGCGATCGTGGTCGTCAAGTAGAAGTGGGGCGCCTCGCGCTTGCTCTCGGCCATGCGGCGCGCGATCGACGCGCGCATGCGCGTGAGCGGGACCCGGCGCGTCCGGAGCCCCGCGTCGCCCGCCGCGCCGGACGACGCTGCGGGCCGCGCGGCGGCTCGCTCCATCGCGGGCGGCCGGACGCGGACGATGCCCGGCGCCGCGCCCTGCGGGCGCCCTCCCGCCGACGGCGCCTCGCCTTTCTCGCCGCCCGCTTCCGGTCTTTCGCCGCGGGCGGCCGTCTCGGCGCCCGCGCCGGCGTCGTCGCGCCCCGCTGCGCCGTCGCTCGCGTCCGCGCTTGGCGCCGAGCGCTCCGGCGCGGCGCGCCCGCCGCCGTCGCCGCCGCGCGCTCGGTGCGCCGCTTCGACGTCCGCGCGCGTGACCCGGCCGCCGGGCCCCGTCCCGCGGACGCCGGTCGGGTCGATCCCGAGCTCGGCCGCGAGCGAGCGCGCGAGCGGCGAGACCTTCGCCCCACCGTCCCCGCGCGCCCGCGATCCCTGCAGAGATGGGGCGGCCGCGCGGGCCGAGGCCGCAGCGGGGCGCGCTGCGGGGGCGGGTGCGGGACCGCGGCGGTCCGTCGCCGGCGGGGCGGCAGCGCCGCGCTCCTCCGTGGCGGGCGCCGGTGCGCGGCGCTCGTCAGGCTCGTTCGGCGTCCCCTCTTCGCGCGCGGGTCGGTCTTCGGGACGCTCCGCCTTGCGCGCGGCCGGCGCTTCGGCGCGTGCAGGTCGCTCGCGCGCGGGTGCCGCGGCCGGAGCGCGCTCGGCGCCGTTCGCCGTCGCGCGCTCGCGAGCCGCGCCCGCGCCGCGATCCCCGCCGCCCTCGCCGCGACCCTCGATGACGGCGATCACCGCGCCGACGGCCGCGCTCTCGCCCTCCGCAAGCTTCAGCTCGCGCAGCACGCCGGAGGTCGTCGCCTCGATCTCCATGTCGGCCTTGTCGGTCTCGACCTCGGCGAGGATCTCGCCGGCCTCGATCGGCTCCCCGGCCTGCTTCAGCCAGCGCAGGAGCTTGCCCTCCTCCATGGTGTCGGAGAGCCTCGGCATGGTTACGTCGGCCATCGTCACCTCGCGCGAGGCCGGCCGGTTCAGGATCCCGCCAGAGCCTCCGCTCCACCGTCTAGCATCGCGCGGACGGGAGCAAAGGAGCGCCGGTGGATCGGGCACGGGCCGAGCGCGCGGAGAGCCTTCAGGTGCGCGGCGGTCGCGTAGCCGGCGTGGCGCGCGAAGCCGTAGCCCGGAAAGCGCGTGTCCATCTCCGCCATCAGGCGGTCGCGGTGCACCTTCGCGACGATCGACGCGGTGGCGATCGAGTAGACGGTGCGATCGCCGCCGGCGACGCACGTCTGTCTGATTGCGCAGTCCGGGATCTGGCGCGCGTCGACGAGGAGGTGGTGTGGCAGGATCGGCAGCGAGGCGACGGCGCGCGCCATCGCGAGCAGCCCGGCCTGGTAGACGTTCACGCGGTCGACCTCGTCGGTCTCGACGATGCCGATGCCGACGCCGAGCGCGATGTCGCGGATCGCGCGGTCGAGCGCCTCCCGCTGGCGCGCGTTGACGAGCTTCGAGTCACGGACGCCGTCGATCTGCACGTCGCGCGGCAGGACGACGGCCGCCGCGACGACCGGCCCGGCGAGCGGCCCCATGCCGACCTCGTCGACGCCCGCGATCAGCTCGATCCCGGTCTCCCAGAGGGCGCGCTCGGTGAAGAGCATGCGCCGCCGGATGCCCGCGGCCTTCCGCTTCCCGCCACGACCCTTCCGCACCATGCGCCGCCTATACTGCCGAACGCCGCGAGGGTGAAGCCCCGCCTTGCGCCGTCGCGCCCGGGGTGGTGAATTCGCTGGCGCGCCGCGCGGCGCCCGGTGTCTTCGGTCGCCGGCTTCGCATCGAAGGAGGTTCCCCGCGTGTCGGATCCCCGAGGCATCGATCACGACCTGATGGCCGGCGTCCGCACCTTCGTCGAGAAGGAGGTGCTGCCGGTCGCGAGCGAGCTCGAGCACCGGAACGAGTACCCGCAGGCGCTCTGCGATCGCATGAAGGAGCTCGGCCTCTTCGGCGCGACCATCCCCGAGGAGTTCGGCGGCCTCGGCCTGAACGTGACGACGTACGCGATGATCGTGGAGGAGCTCTGCCGCGGCTGGATGAGCCTGTCCGGCATCCTGAACACGCACCTGATGATCGCGTACGTCATCCGGACGTTCGGGAACGACGAGCAGCGGAAGCGCTTCCTGCCGGCGATGGCGCGCGGCGAGAAGCGTGCCGCGCTCGGCCTCACCGAGGCGCACGCCGGCAGCGACGCGCAGCGCATCCGCAGCGTCGCCGTCCGGCGCGGCGACGCCTACGTCGTGAACGGCAGCAAGATGTGGTCGACGAACGCGCGCACCGGGACGATGTTCGGGCTCGTCGTCAAGACCGACCCGAAGGCCGACCCGCCGCACAGGGGCATCACGCTCCTCCTCGCCGAGAAGTTCGACGACGCCGGGAAGCCGATCCCCGGCTGCACGATCAGCCGCGACCTCCCGAAGCTCGGCTACAAGGGCGTCGAGTCGGCCGAGGTCGCGTTCGAGGACTTTCCGATCCCGGCCGCGAACCTCGTCGGCAAGGAGGGCGAGGGCTTCAAGTACGTCATGGCGGGCCTCGAGGTCGGGCGCGTCAACATCGCGGCGCGCGCGGTCGGGGTCGCGCAGGCCGCCCTCGACGCGGCCCTCAAGTACTCCCAGGAGCGCGAGACCTTCGGGAAGCCGATCTGCGAGCACCAGGCGATCCAGCTGAAGCTCGCCGACATGGCGACGAAGATCGAGGCGGCGCGGCTTCTCACTCGCAGCGCGGCGGAGAAGAAGGACCGCGGCGAGCGCAGCGACGTCGAGGCGGGGATGGCGAAGCTCTTCGCGTCCGAGATCTGCCACGAGGTCGCGCTCGAGGCGATGCGCATCCACGGCGGGTACGGGTACAGCCAGGAGTTCCCGGTCGAGCGGTATTACCGGGATGCGCCGCTCATGATCATCGGGGAGGGGACGAACGAGATCCAGCGGCTGGTGATCGCGCGCGGGTTGCTCGCGCGCGCGGGGTACAAGCGGCCGGCGCACGTGAAGGGCGACTAGCGCTTCGGTCGCCGCGTCATCGCGTCACCTGGTGCCTGTGCCCGCCGGCGGCATGCGTGCGGGCCGTCGCTCCGGGTCTCACTCGCGGGGCGGAAGTGCGCCCCATTTGATTTCATGAATCAAGGTGGGGGCGGGTGATTGTCCCGCTCCTTCGACAGTCGCTCCTTTGCCCGCACGCATGCCGCCGGCTCGCCGTTTTCCGGTGCCGGCGGCCGCGCCGCGCTCTAGATCGGTTCCAGGAGCGCCGTGACGACTCGTTCCGCTGCGAAGTGCTGCTCGGCGATCCCGCGGGCGGCCGCGGAATGGCGCTGGGGGTCGTTGTTGATCGTGGTGAGGGCGGCGGCGGCTTCGTCGGCGGTTCGGTACGCGAACAGGCCCTCGCCTGTCGGAAGGACGTCGCCGAAGGCGGTGTCTTGGGTGACGACGGGGCGGCCGGTGGCGAGGTAGCAGGCGCTGCGGTCGCTGAACCAGGCGCTTCGGAGGCGGACGTTCACGTCCTTGGCGGTGGTGAACTCGGCGCGGGAGGTGCGGAGGAAGTCTTGGTAGGCGAAGCGGTCGCGCGAGATGGAGATGGGGTCGGAGATTTCCCAGCCGGCTGCTTCGAGGCGGGCGCGGTCGGCGGGGTCGCGGACCTCCATGGCGAGGCGGAAGCGCTCGCCGGTCGCTCGCGGCAGCTCCATGACCGCGGCCCACTCCTCGCGCTTGCTCCAGGAGTAGCGCTCGCCCTCGAACGCGACGTCGCGCTCGGGAGAGTCCCACGTGCCGATCGTCGTGAACGGCGCGCCCGCCGGGATCGGGCTCGTCGGCCATAGGTCGAGGGCGATCGGCTGGCGCGTCGGACGCCAGTCGAAGCCGCCCGTCGGGATGCGCGATCGATCGGTGCCGATGTTCTCTCCGAACGTGAAGTGCAGGTCGTGCTCGGCGAGCATTTCCGCGAGGAGCCGATCGCCGCCGGCGACGCGGAGCTGCGTGTAGGCGGGGTCCATGTCGACGTAGATGCACGTCTTGCCGGCGCGCTCCTCGGCGGAGAAGCGATGCACGCCCGCCGCGTTGATCAGGATGCGGGCGTTCGCGAAGAGCCAGCGCGCGGCGTCGCGGCCGGCGCCCGCCGAGCGGTCGTGGATCGAGTCGTGGAAGATCCAGCGGTCGGCGAAGCCGACCGACGCGAGCGTCTCGCCGGCGATGCGGATGCCGGCGTCGTAGTCGGCGCCGACGCTGCGCGCGATCGGATCGTACGCCTGCCAGGTGTGGCGCGTGTCCTCCCAGAACCAGACGTCGACGCCCGCGTCGCGGAGGCCGCGCAGGTAGTGCACGACCTGCCAGAGGTAGCCGCCGATCGGGCAGCGGACGAGGTAGCCGGCGTAGATCGCGATCGGGCGCCCGCTCACGGCGATGAAGGCGATCGCTCGACGACGTCGAGCATGCGGCGCAGCACCTTCTCGGCCGCGAAGTGCTCGCGCGCGATCGCGCGTGCCGCGGCGCAGTGCGCGGCGTAGTCGCGGTTCACCTCGCGCACCGCGGCGCAGGCCTCGTCGAGGTCCGAGAACGCGAGCAGGCCGCGGCCGCAGGGGACGAGCTTGCTGAACCCGGTCTCCTGCGTGATGACGGGGCGGCCGGCGGCGAGGTAGCAGACGCTGCGATCGCTGAACCATCCCGAGCGCGGCCGCACGTAGATGTCCTTCGCGACCGTGAACTCGCCGCGCGAGTCGCGGATGAAGTCCACGTAGGCGCCGATGTCGGACGACACCGCGAGCGGGTCGATCGTGCGCCAGCCGTTCTCGGCGAGGAGCGCCGTCTCGCGCTCGCCCGGAGGCTGGATGGCGACCTCGAACTCGACGCCGCAGCGCTTCGGGACGGGGAGATAGTGGAGGAAGTTGAGGTGCTTCGACCAGCGGTACGTCTCGCCGCCGAAGCTCACGTCCTTCCCCTTGTTCTCCCACGTCGCGATCGTGCTGAAGAACCGCGGCTCCGGGATGAGCGAGCCCTCCCACAGATCGCACACGACCGGCGGCCGGGTCGGGTGCCAGACGAGGCCGGACAGCGGCACCGGGCAGTCCTCGGTGCCGAGGTTCTCGCCGTAGGTGAAGAGCACGTCGTGCTCCTCGGCGATCGCGCGCGCTCCGGCGTCGCCGTTCGCGATCCGGAGCTGCTCGTAGACGGGGTCGGTCTCGACGTAGACGAGCTTCGCGCCCTGGCGGTGCTCGGCGCGGAGCCGGGTCGCGCCGCAGAGGTTCCAGATCGATCCGGACGTCCGGTAGAGGTCGAAGAGGACGTCCTTGCCGCGCCCGAAGTACGACTCGGTCCCGAGGTCCCAGTAGACCCAGCGGTCGGCGAGGCCGATGCGTTCCATGCCGCGCCGCACGAACTCGACGTTGGGCGCCGGGTCGTCGCTGATCGTGAGGCGTCTCGGATCGTACGGGGGGGCGCCCGAATCCTCGGCGTAGAAGACGTCGTAGCCGAGCCGCGACAAGCCGAGCAGGTACTGGAGCGCCTGCCACGCGACCCCGGCCATCGGGTACTGCCCCATGAGGCCGAGGACGAGGATGCGCTTCTCAGCCTGCGCCATGGAGCGCTCCGCCCTCGGGCCCCTCGGCGAACTGCGCCGCGTGCAGGCGCGCGAAGTCGCCGCGACGCGCGACCAGCTCCTCGAAGCGCCCGACCTCGGCGATCCGGCCGTCCCGCAGGACGACGATGCGATCCGCGCGCCGCACCGTCGAGAGGCGGTGCGCGATCACGAACGCCGTGCGCCCCTCGAGCAGGCGCTCGAGGCTCGCCATGAGGCGCGCCTCGGTGTCCGCGTCGAGCGCGGACGTCGGCTCGTCCAGGATGACGATCGGCGCGTCCCTCAGGAGGGCGCGCGCGATCGTCAAGCGCTGCTTCTCGCCCTCGGAGAGCGCGAGCCCTTCCTGTCCGATGACCGTGTCGAGCCCCGCCGGCAGCTTCGTGAGGAGCCCGTCGAGCTGCGCCGCGCTCGCAGCGGCCTCGATCTCGGCGGGCGTCGCCTCGGGACGGCCGTACGCGATGTTCTCGCGCAGCGACGTCGGGAAGACGAGCGGCGGCTGGAGGACCATCGCGACCTGGCGGCGAAGCGAGCGCTTGTCGTAGACGCGGAGATCCTCGCCGTCGAGGAGCACCTGGCCCGCGGCCGGATCGTAGAAGCGCGGGATCAGGCTCACGAGCGTGCTCTTGCCGGCGCCGGTCGCCCCGACGATCGCGATCGTCTCGCCCGGCTCGATCGCGAGCGACACGTCGCGGAGGACGAGCCTCTGCGGGACGTAGCCGAAGCTCACGTCGCGGAGCTCGATCCGGCCGCGGACGCTCGCGCGCGCGAGCGTCCGCGGGCCGTCCGGCACGTCGGGTGCCGTCTCGAGGATCTCGAACACGCGCCCGACGCCGACCTTCGCCGCCTGCAGGAGCCCGAACGTGCTGCTGAGCGTCTGGATCGGCGCGTAGAGCGAGGCGAGGTAGCTCGTGAAGACCAGCAGGTCGCCGACAGTGAGCGATCCGCGCAGCACCGCGCGCGCGCCGAGCCAGATCACGGCCGCCGTGCCGACCGCGCCGATCACGTTCACGAGCACCGCGTAGCCGGTCTGCAGCGTGTAGAGCCGCAGGTTCGCGCGCAGGCTCGCCCGGCTCACGGAGCGGAACCGGTGCAGCTCTTCCTCCTCGTTCGTAAAGGCCTGGATGACCTTGATGCCGCTCATCGAACGCTCGGCCGCGGTGTAGAGCTCGCTCTCCTTCTCGCGCGCGCTCGTCGCGTCGCGCGAGATCCGCGCGCCGAGGAGGCGGATCGCGACGACGAGGAGCGGGCAGATCCCGAGGGCGACGAGCGTGAGCGTGCCGTTCAGGCGCGCCATCACGACCAGCATCCCGACGAGCATCACCAGCGCCGACACGGTCGGGAAGAAGCCGTTCATCGCGAGCGTCTGGATCGCGAAGGTGTCGGCCGTCAGGCGGAAGATCAGATCGCCCGGCGTTCGGCGGCCGTGGAAGGCGAGCGAGAGCCGCTGCAGGTGCTGGTAGAGGTCGGCGCGAAACTCCTCGACCATGCGCTGGCCGACGTCGATCGTGACATAGTTGCTCGCGACCGAGAGCGCACCGGTCAGGAGGTACAGCGCGACCAGCCCGAGCGCGGCGAGCGCGATGATCTCCGCCGCGTCGATCCGCTCGGGAAAGCCGAGCGCCGGCAGCGGAGCGCCGCCGAGCGCCGAGTCGACGACGACCTTGAGAGGCCAGGGCTTCAGGATCTCGGCCGCGCTCAGCGCGAACACGAGCGCGAGCGCCATCGCGAGCCGCCCGCGGAACGGACGCAGGTAGGGCGCGATGCGGGCCGCCTGGCGCGCGATCTCACTCACGCCGCGGCCTTGTCCGCGGACTCCCGGCGATCGGACAGCGGGACCATCTCGAGGCGCGGCGCGACGAGCGCGTAGATGCGCGACAGGAGCCGGCCCAGCCGGAGGCTCTGCACGCCGAGCGCGATGAAGTCGAGCGCGGCGAGGAGGAACCCCATGCGCGTCAGCTCCGGAATGCCGAGCGCGATCCCGAGCACCGCGACCGCGACGAAGGCGCCGAGCAACGACCACCCGATCTTCGCGGTGTGCAGCGACGTCCGGATCCGGAACAGCCGCTTCGGACCCGTGTGGTCCTCGACGGCGACCTCGATCCGCGCCGACGTCCAGATGCCGCTCGCGACCTGGAGGTCCCACTCGCCCCAACCCGAGCCGACGGACACGCGGTACTTGCGGGGGACGAGGAACGCCGACAGCTCGTGCAGGAAGTGCTCCTTGTCGCGCGCCGTCTCGTTCCAGTACGAGACGACGAACTCGCGCTCGAGCCACGCGACGTCGGCCTGCTGCTCGGGCGCGTCGATCTCCGCGTCGACGCGCGCGACGTCGCGCGCTCCGCGCGCGCGCCAGAGGTAGCGCTCGAAGCTCCGGACGAGCGGCCCGAGATAGAGCAGCAGCATCACCAGCAGGCGGGCCCGGAAGCCGTTGAAGCGCGGGTCGAGTCGCGCGCGCCAGGCCGACGCGGCCGCCGACGCGAGCGAGATCAGGAAAGGCAGCGACGAGACGACGACGTACTCCTCGGACAGGACCGCGGTCACGAGCAGGATCGCGGCGACGAGGTTCCACTCGAGCGTGAACGGCAGATACGTGAAGAGCGACGCCGGCCGCTCGTAGAGCGTCTGGAAGAGGCCGCGCCCGAAGGCGCCGTAGTAGATCACCGGCCCGCGGGCGAACAGGTTCGACGCGACGCCGCCGTAGATCCGGCCGAGCCAGCGCGACTGGCCGAGGACGTTGAAGCGAAACGGGTGCTTGAAGTAGAGGAGCGCCTCCGCCTTCCCGTAGCCCATCTGCTGCTTCAGGTAGGCGCGCACGGTGTTGCGCCGGAAGTGCCACACCATCGCGACCGGGCTGAAGCCGATCGCATAGCCCGCGTTCTGGAGGCGCCAGCAGAGGTCCACGTCGTCGCCGGCGGCGGTGTAGAGCGCGTCGAAGCCGTGGATCTCCTCGAGCGCCGCCTTCTTGAACGCCATGTTGCAGCCGGGGATGTGCTCGGCGACGTCGTCGTTCAGGAGCACGTGCGTCGGGCCGCCCGGCGACACCGCGACCACCGACGGCACGAGCGCGTCCTCGGGCGGCGGGAAGTTCGGGCCGCCGACCGCGACGAAGCCGGCCTGGAACTTGTACGCGAGGTACGTGAGCCAGTCCGGATCCACGACGCAATCGGAGTCCGTATACGCGACGATCTCGCCGCGCGCGGCCTCCGCGCCGACGTTCCGCGCCGCCGACAGGCCCATGTTCGGCTGATCGATGATGCGGAGGCGAGCGCCCTCGTAGCGGCGCGCGATCCCGAGCGTGCCGTCCGTCGAGCCGTCGTTCACGACGATGACCTCGTAGTTCGGGTACGCCAGGTCCTTCAGCGACTCGAGACACGCCTCCATGGTTCGCTCGGCGTTGTACGAGCACACGACGACCGAGATCATCGGCGGATCGGGCGGGATCGCGGGGATCGGCGCGGCGAAGCTCTTCTGCACCGCAGCGAAGGCGGGCTTCGGCCGCCGCTCGCGGTCGACGAGGCCGAATGCCCAATCCTCGACCTGGAACCCGCCGCCGGTCTGCCACGAGAGCGCGAACCAGTCGTCGGTCCACGAGAAGATGACCGAACCCGCGGCGCCGAGCTCGAACGCCGCGCGCACCTGCCAGCCGAGCGTCGCGGCCTGCGCGTCCGCGCCTTCCCGGATCGAATCCATCCCGAACTCGGAGAGGACGAGCGGCTTGTCCTCGGCGAGGTTCTGGAGCCGCATGAGATAGCGGCGGAAGTCCGGCTCGCGGTGCAGGTAGACGTTGAAGGAGAGGAAATCGAGGAAGTCGAGGTCGAGGTACTCGGTCGGCGGATAGTTCGCGTAGCTGACGAGGGTCTCGGGCGCCTGCTCCTTCGCCTCCAGGTAGAGGCTTCGCAGGAAGTCCTGGACGCGCTCGGGGCGCTGCCACCGCACCACGTCGGGCGGCGTCTCGTTGCCCACGAAGAGCGCGAGCACGGCGGGGTGGCGGCCGACGTCGCGCGCGGCGGCCCGGACGCGGGCGCGGGCGTCGCGCGCGATGCGCGAGTCCTCGAGGAAGCAGATCTGCTGCGCCCACGGGATGCCGACCACGACGCGGAGACCCTCCTCCGCCGCGAGGTCGAGGATGCGATCGGGCGGCGGCGTGAAGGTCCGGAGCGTGTTCGCACCGAGCTCGCGCATCAGGCGGAAGTCGAGGCGGGCGAGCGCGGCGGCGGGGAACGGCGCGCCGTCGTCGCCGGGACGGAACGGGCCGTACGAGACGCCCTTCAGATAGAATTTCCGGTCGCCGACGAAGAAGAACTTGCCCGCGGTGCGCGCGCGCTCGAGCGTCGACGGCGCCGGCTCGGCGGTCGTTTCCTCGCGCAGCGGGGCGGCGTCGGCGCGCGCTGCGGCGGCGGTGGCAGGCGGGGTCATCGCGCCACCGCCTGCGCCCGCGCCGGCTCGGGGAGAGCAAAGTCCGCGATGAGCTCGGCGACCGCGGCGGGATCGTCCCACATCGGCAGGTGGCCGGCGCCGGGCAGGATCGCGACGCGCGCGTGCGGGATCGCGCGCGCGAAGCGCTCGGCGTGCGCGACCGGCAGGCGGCGGTCCTCGTCGCCCCAGACGACGAGCGCCGGACAGCGGACGTCCGCGAGGTGCTCCACGCGCCGGGCACAGAGGTCGCGGAGGAGCTCGCGGAAGCGCGGGCATCGTGCGAAGGCGTTCAACTTGTACGCGGTCTCCCGGGGATCGATCCGGCTCGCGTCGCGCACCGAGCCGGCCAGAACCATGCGGGCGACCAGCCGGCTGTGCGCGACGATCGGCGACAAGGCTGAAACCACGCGCGCCAGGCGATGGTTGCGCAGGACGGCCCGCTCCATGGCCCTCGCCTCTTCCGCGGTGGCGAGACCGGCGGGCGCCAGCGCCGAGACCGTGACGGCGCGGCCGCGGGCCGCGAGCTCGAGCGCGATCCAGCCGCCGAGCGAGTTGCCGGCGAGGTGGGGGCGCGCGAGGGCGAGCCGGTCGAGCTCCGTCGCGACCGCCGCGATCAGCCCGTCCACCGTGGCCGGAACGCGCGGCGCGAAGTCGGGCGCCTCGTAGTGCCCCGGGAGCGCGAGGGCGACGACGTCGAACCGGCGCTCCAGCGCGGGCAGGACGGGCTTCCAGTCGCGCCAGCTGGACGCGACGCCGTGGATCAGGACGAGCGGCTCTCCCGAGCCCGCCCGGTGGCGGAGGAGCGGCACAGCGTGCGCGTCTACCATACGTTGGAGGGACCGGCTGCCGTCCGCGGGGCGGCACCCTGCGGAAACCGCACGGGGCTGCGGATTCCGCACGTCGCGCGACGTCGAGATCACGGGAACGCGCTTGCATCCCTTCCCACCAGTCGTGGCATTGGGGTTGCTCGAACGGCAGACCCGCTCCCGGAGGATCCGATGCCGCATACGCCACGCGCGCCGCTTCACCCTGCACACGCCACCCGCATTGCCGTCGCCCTTCTGGTCGCCGCTCTCGCCGCGTCCGGAGGGGTCGCCGCCGCGATCGACCAGACGATCCTCGGATCGCAGCTGGTCGTGAAGGATCCCGGCGCCGTCGAGCGACGCTCCGTCGTCGGCACGGCGCGGGAGACCGCGAGCCCGAACGCGATCGTCGGCGATCCGGTCGCGGGCGGCGGCCAGCTCGAGGTCGCGGTCGACGGCGCAAGCTCGACCTCGCAGACGTTCGCGCTGCCGCCCGGCACGAGCAGCGCCGGCCGCGCTTTCTGGTCCACGATGGGCACGACCGGGTACCAATACCGCGATCCGAAGGGTGACAACGGTCCGGTCAGCGTCGTGAAGATCCACCGCACGGCCTCCGGGACCTTCCTCATGAGCGTGCGGCTGAAAGGCAAGTACGGCCAGCTCGACGTCGTGCCGCCGAACCCGGGTACCGGCGGCTGCCTGGCTTTGAGCCTCGCCGGCGGCGACCGCTACTCCGCGGCCTTCGGCGCGGACAGCGTCATCGCGAATCGCGGCACGCTCCTCTTCTCCGCGAAGAAGCCCCTCTCGGAAGCGTTATGCCCGGTCGTTCCGACGCCGACGCCGGCGCCAACGCCCACGCCGACCGGCGGAGCGTGCGCGGCGACGAATTTCCTCGACGTCAGCAATGCCGCGGGGCCGAGCTACAACGGGCTCATGCCGTCGCTCGCCGCGTCGTGTAGCGCAGCGACGGTCAACGTGCAGAGCAACGGGATCCCGACGTACATGTACGTCGCCCTCACGCCGAACGGTCTGCAGGCGAAGAGCTACAATTTCACGTTCCCGCGCTTCCCGACCGTCGCCGCCAACGCGACCGCCGTCCCGTTGCTCGGAAACGTCGGGGTCGCCGTGAACGGGATCCCGATCTACGGCGTGAACGAGGGACCGCAGCCCGCGTCCGACGCCTACGGCGACCCGATCGCCGCGAGCATCCTCGACGAGTGCGGCAGCCACTCGGCGCAGCAGGGAACGTTCCACTTCCACAAGCTCCAGGTGAAGTGCCTCGTCCAGAGCGCCGTTTCCGAGTCGCAGCCGTGGAACGATCCCGATCCCTCGCCCAGCGTGCCGTCCCCGATCGTCGGCTACGCGTTCGACGGCTTTCCGATCTACGGCCCGTACGAGTGCACCGACACCGGCTGCAGCTCGGTGCAGAAGATGCTGAGCGCGTGGGACAACACCGGCTATCAATCCGGGACCGTGGGCTGCACCTCGAGCGCGTCGTGCTCGAGCGGCTACTGCACGGACGTGATGATCAACGGCGCCGAGACGACGGCATGCGTCCCGCGCACGTGCGTCTGGTCCAACAACGAGTACACGGCGAAGGCCGGCTCGGCGTACCTGGACCAGTGCAACGGCCACGTCGGCCCGAACGGCGACTACCACTACCACACGACCACGACGTTCCCGTACATCCTCGGATGCTACCGCGGTGCACCGACGAACAACGGCGGCACCGGGACGCCGCCCGGCGGAACCTGTCCCTGAGCGGATCTCCGTGACGGTTGCGAGGAGGCGCGCGGGCGCCGCAGCGTTCGCGGCGCTCGCCGCATGGCTCGCGGGCGCCTGTCGCTCGACGCCCGCGGTCGCGCCGGCGCCGCACGAGGTCCGCTATCGGCTCGCGTGGGCGACGCCGAGAGGTCCCGCGTCGGCCGACGGAGCGGCCGAGATCACCAACGACCTCGGATATCGGATTCGCATCCGGCGCGGATGGGTCACGAGCTACAGCATGGAGCTCGTCGAGTGCCCGAAGACGTCGGCGACTTCGGCGGCGGCGCGAGCCGTCGGGCTCGCGTGGTCGTGGCTCGAGGGCACCGCCTGGGCGGGCCACTCGGCCGGGACCCCGAATCCTGCCGCGATCCGGCCGATGCGGGTCGAGTCGCTGCTCGAACCCGCGACGCGCGACGTCGGCGCCGTCGAGCTCGCGCCGCAGGCCTACTGTCAGGTGCACTACCTGGTCGCGCGCGCTGGGCGCGACGCGCAGGGCCTGCCCGACGATCTCGACATGGTCGACAGGACGCTGCACGTGGAGGGGACGTACGTCGCGCCCGGCGCGAGCGCGGAGATCCCCTTCACGATCCAGAGCGCGGCCGCGTACGGTCAGCTCTTCGATCGCGCCGCCGGCGCGAGCTCCGCCCTGCGCGTCGATACCGGTCGCGAATCCGTCGAGGTCACCATCCGGCGACACCTCGACCGGATGTTCGACGGCGTCGATTTCGCCCGGATGCCGGAGAAGGCGGCGGCGCTCCAGATGCTCCGCTCGCTGGTCGATCACTCGGACGCCGAGGTCGTGCCGAGCCATGCGAACGGTTGAGCGTCTGTGCTGGATGGCTCTCGTAGCCACGCTCAGCGCCGCCTGGTACGCGTCGCGACCCGCGCCCGCACCGGGGGCGAGCGGCAGCGCGAGCGCGCCGCGCGCCCGTTCCGAACCCGGCGTCCGGATCTCGATGGCGGCGCTGCACCAGCTGGGCGGCGTTCCGCTCCGCTGGGAGCCGGCGCTGCCGCCGGGGGATCGCGACGCCGGTCGGCGCGCGTTCGAAGCCCACGGCTGCGCGGCCTGCCACCGGGTCGCAGGCGAGAGCTTCACGAGCGCGTCTTCCGAGGCGCGCGGCCCCGACCTCACCGGGATGGGGAAGCTGCACCCGCCCGCCTACCTCGCGGAGGCGGTGCTCGATCCCGACGCGGTCGTGGTCGACGGGCCCGGTTGGGTCGACGCGGACGGGCGCTCGACCATGCCGGCATACGCCGACATGACGCTCGGCGACCTCGCGGACATCGTCGCGTACCTCCGCTCGCTCGACGACGCGGGCGCGGCGCCGGCGAGCTGCCACGCCCCCGGCGCACCGACCGGTGCCACGGTCCTCGAGACCGCGCACATCGACGGGACGCGCCTCCCGGCGGCGTCCCGCGGCGGCGCGTTCTTCGCGCAGACGTACGACGTCGACCCCGCAAAGATCGGCGACCTCGAGCGCTGGTTCGCGGCCAAGGGGAGAGCGCGCTTCCTCGAGTCGGAGGGCCTCGTGCGGATCGACACCTACGTCGACGCCGGCAAGCCGGCGCGCTCGCTCACGACGGTGTTCGCGTTCCGCGACGAGGCGGCGCTCCGAACCTTCCTCGGCGATCCGGCCATGGCGGACGTGTGGCGCGAGTTCGACGACCTCGTCGGTCCGCACGGCCACGTCGCGGCCGACCGGCCGCTCGCCTATCGCGCGGCGACGCTCTCGGCGACGAAGGACGGCGAGCCGTGATCGAGAGAACGCGAGAGCACGTGCCGGGAGCGGGACTCGAACCCGCACGGCCGTTTCCGGCCTGGGGATTTCAAGTCCGGGGGGCAACCAGGCTCGCGCGAGTTCGTCGCCCCGCCCGGCTGATCCAAGAGGGATGCGGGAGGGGTTTCGCGCCGACCCACGGCACGAAGCCACCATCGCGAGCCATCGAATGACAACTTTGACCACTCCGGACGTCGACTCCAAATTTCGGGCGAAAGTCCGTCACGCCTCCTGAGCCTGTCGTGGCGCCCAAATTCCCGGTGCAAGATGGGACCAAGAAAGGCGCAGAGCCCGGACTGTCGACGGTAGAATTGTCAACTATTGGAAGGTCCGTGAGACCGCCCATTGCAGGCTTGAGAATCGCGATCAGTTCTCTCTTACGCCTCCACGTGGCATGTTGAGTGCTTGCGGGGGTTGATGCGCCGGCTTGCTCGCTGCACGGTCGGCAAGCTGAACGAGACCTGTCATGGCATCGTCCGAAAGCTCAACTGACCGGCCTGGAGAGAAGGGCCTGCTGCGCGCGACGGAGTCCAGTGGCGACGTCCCGGTGCTCGGTCGCGCCTGCCCCGGAACGACGGTTGCGCCGATCGGCCACGTCCTGGTACCGCTCGACGGCTCGGCCCTCGCCGAGAGCATCCTGCCGGTCGCCGTCGCGCTGAGCCGTGCGTTCGAGGCTCGCGTGACCCTCCTGCACGTGCACGAGTTGCCGCACGGAGGAACGGTCGCCCCACGCCCCGTCGACCCGCTCGAGTGGGAAATGACGCAAACGGAGATTGCGCGCTACCTGGAACTCCGCCGCCAGGAGCTCGGCGAGGAGGGACTCGTGCCGGCCGTGGAGATCGTCCAGGGTCGGCCGGCGGAGCAGATCCTCCAGACGGCGCGGGAACGTGGCGCCGACCTGATCGCCCTGGCGAGCCATGGGGCGAGCGGGACCAACGCCTGGACGCGCAGCGCCACAGCCGATCGCGTCATTGCGCTCGCGGATACGTCCATCCTCGTCCTCCCCACGCACCACGAGTACGAGCCGACGCGGGCATGGCGCCTCGAGCGCCTGCTTTTGCCGCTCGACTGCTCGCCGCGAGCGGAGGTGGTGATTCCGATCGCGGTCGCGTTGGCGCTGCGAGGGGACGCGGAGATCATCGTCGCGCACGTGGTTCCCGCGCTCGAGCTGCCACGCCGCATCGTCGCTTCTGGTCGCGACCGTGCGATGGCAGTGGAGCTCGCCGCACGCAACCGCGAGGAAGCGGGGGACTACCTCGCCGGGGTGGTGGAACGGCTCGTCGCGCAAGGAGTCCGCGCGCGGATGCGACTGCTCGACTCCGTGCGCCTCGTGCCGTCGCTCTTGCGGCTCGCAGATGATGAGAGCGCCGACCTCACGATTCTCGCCGCGCACGGGTGCTCGGCCGATCCAGAGGAGCGGCACGGTACGGTCGCCTGCCGGTTCCTCCGGGAAAGCCGCCGCGCCGTGCTCGTTTGCCAGGACATGACGGTCGCGCTTCGTGAGTCCGCGCGCGCCCATGCGATGCGCGAGAATCTCGCGCATCACTGACGCGGGCCTTCGTGTCGGGCGTCGCGCCTGCGAGCGGCCCGCCGCTCGGGTCTCCCGAGCCGGGTGACGAAGCCGACGCCGGAAGGCTGAAGGCGCTGGCGCGTGCCGCGCTGTCCCCGCCCGTCATCGGGCGGCGACAGCGCCTCGTCGGCCGCCTCGTGGGTCCCAGCACCGCCCTGACCGCGGTGTACGAGCGCCTCACGAGAGACGGCGCGCCCGCCGGGGCCGGCGGCGGCATCGAGTGGCTACTCGACAACTACTACATCGTGCAGCGGGCGGTGCGGCACGTCCGGGAGGACTTCCCGCGCGCCTTCGAGTCTCGTCTCCCGACCTTCGCGGAAGGTGCGGAACGGGGCGTCCCGGTCGCCTGGAGCCTCGCACAGGAGGTAGGGCGCCTCGCGCGCTGCCGCATCGAGCTCGAGGCGCTGGTGGAGGCGGTGCGCGAGTTCCAGGACGTGCGGCCGCTCACCATGGCCGAGCTCTGGGCGCTGCCGACGCTCCTGCGTCTCGAGCTGCTCGAGCAGCTCGCCGGCGCCGCAGGGCGTCTCGTCGCCGAAACCGCTCGGGCGTCAGTGGACGACGAGACCGTGGCGAGCTGCGTGCGGAGCCTTCGGACACTCGAGACGCTCGACTGGAAAGACTTCTTCGAGCGGGTGAGCGAGACCGACCGCGTCCTCCGCGGGGATCCGGCAGGGGCCTACGTGCGGATGGACTTCGAGACGCGCGACCGCTACCGCCGCGCGGTCGAGGAGATCGCGGCCGGCCGCGGAAGCAGCGAGGAGGGCGTCGCGCTCGAGGCCGTTCGCTGTGCGCAGGAGGCACAGGCAGGGCGCCGGGCGCACGTGGGCTACTTCCTCCTCGACGAGGGCCGGCGCGTCCTCGAGGAGCGCGTCGGAAGCCGGGCGGCGCTCGTCGAGCGCGGGCGCCGCTGGCTGCGCGGGCACGCGACCCCGGCGTACCTCGGCGGGATCGCGCTCGTCCTCGCGCTCCAGCTGGTCTTGCTCGCCCGGGCGCTCGTCGCGTGGGAGGCGAGCGTCGGAGCCGCCCTCGCCTCGATGGTGCTGGCCGTGGTCCCGATGACGACGGTCGCGGTCGCCGCCGTGAACGCGCTGGTGACCCGGATTCTTCCGCCGACCGTGCTGCCGAAGCTCGACCTGCGGGACGGCGTGCCCGACGACTGCTTGACGCTCGTCGCCGTGCCCGTCCTCCTCACCACGCCCGACGAGATCGACTCGCTGGTGGAAGCCCTCGAGATCCGGTTTCTCGGCAACGCCGACCCGAACATCAAGTTCGCGTTGCTCGCGGACCTCCCCGATGCGATCGAGGAGACGAGACCGGGCGACGACGAGCTGCTGGCACGGACCGCGGCGGGGATCCGCGCCCTGAACGCTCGCCACGGGCGGAACGGCGTCGGGCCGTTCCACCTCCTGCACCGCGCGCGGACGTGGTGCGAGACCGAGTGCTGCTGGATGGGGTGGGAGCGCAAGCGGGGGAAGCTCGTGGAGCTGCATCGCTGGCTGCTCGGCCCCCGGGACGAAAGCCCGCTGCTGCACATCGGCGATGCTGCCTCCCTCAGCGGGGTCCGGTACGTGATCACGCTCGACGCGGACACCGGCCTTCCCCGGGACACGGCGCGCCGGTTGATCGGCACGCTCGCTCACCCCCTCAACCAGGCGGAGGTCGATCCGCAGACGCACCGGGTGGTGGCCGGCTACACCGTTCTCCAGCCGCGGATCGAGATCGATCCGACGTCACGCGAGTCGACGCGGCTGGCGAGGCTCTTCGCGAGACACGCCGCGTTCGACCCCTACGCACGCGCGGTATCCGACGTCTACCAGGACCTCTTCGGCGAGGGCATCTACGTCGGCAAGGGGATCTACGAGGTGGCGAGCTTTGAGCAGAGCCATGCGGGCCGCGTTCCAGACGGAGCCCTCTTGAGCCACGATCTCTTCGAGGGCATCCAGGGCCGCGCCGGTCTCGTCACCGACGTCATGCTCCTCGAGCGGTATCCGGAGCACTACCTCTCCTTCGCGCGCCGACTGCACCGGTGGGCGCGAGGGGACTGGCAGCTCGTCCCGTGGCTCGGGCGCGGCGTCCCCGTCGGGGGCGGGGGCCGGGCACCGAACCGCTTCTCCGCCATCTCGCGCTGGAAGATCCTCGACAATCTGCGCCGCGCTCTCCTCCAGCCGACGCTCTTCGGGCTTCTCCTGGTCGCCTGGCTCTGGCTTCCCGCGCCGGCGCTCCTCTGGACGGCTCCCATCCTGCTGTCGCTTCTCGTGCCGGCATTCATCGACGTCCTGAGCCCCATGGTCTCCTCGTTGCGCCGCGGGCTCCGCCCGGTGTCGTCCGGCGGCGGCCAAACGCCATGGTCGGCGCTGGCAATCTGGGCGCTGCAACTCGCCGTTCTCCCGTACGAGGCCGCACTCCTCGTCGACGCCGCCTTTCGCACGCTGGTGCGCGTCGCGCTCACGCGGCGCCACCTCCTCGAATGGACGCCGGCAGCACAGGAGCACCAGGCCCTCGCCGAGGTCGAGACGCACGGCCTCGTGTGGCGGGAGATGGTGGCCGCTCCGCTCTGCGCCGGAGCCGTGGTGGCGGCCGTGAGCGTCCTGAATCCCGTCGCACTGCCCGTGGCGCTGCCGCTGGCGGTGCTGTGGGCGTTCTCGCCCGAGATCGCCTGGCGCCTCGGCCGTCCCACCGCTGATCGGGGCCTCGGACTCGCGCCTGGCGACGTCCGGGACCTGCGCCTTCTGGCGCGACGGACGTGGCGGTTCTTCGAGACCTTCGTCGGCCCCGAGGACCAATGGCTTCCTCCGGACCACTTTCAGGAAGACCCAAAGGGGCAGGTCGCGCACCGCACGTCGCCGACGAACGTGGGCCTCCTGCAGCTCGCCACGATCGCCGCGCAGGATCTCGGCTACGTCGGCCTCGTCGACGCGGCGCTACGGCTGCGGAGCACGCTCGAAACGCTCGAGCGGCTCGAGCGCCACCGCGGCCACTTCCTCAACTGGTACGACACGCGTCACCTGACGCCCCTGCTCCCGCGGTACGTCTCCACGGTCGACAGCGGCAACCTCGCCGCGTGTCTCCTCGTGGTGAAGCAGGCCTGCCTCGGTTGGACGGCCGCGCCGGTTCTCGGCCCCCAGCGCTGGGACGGCCTCGTCGACGTGCTTGCGGGCCTCGACGCTTCGATCGGGGCGTGCGCGCAAGGGACGGCGGATGCCGAGCGCGGGCCGGTCGACGCCCTGCGCGCCGACGTCAGAGCGGCCGAAGCGCGCGTCGCGGCGGTCCGAGACACCCCGGACGAGTGGCGCGCCGCATTGGACGAGCTGCTCGAGAAGCGCTGCCCCTCGCTCGAGCGCGAGACGGTGGACGCGATTCGCGGTCTCTCGATCGCGACCGACCCGGGGCTGGTCGCCGAGCTGCGCGCTTGGTCACGCCACCTGATCCAGCAGCTCGAGAGCATGCGTCGCGACGCGGACCTGCTTCTGCCTTGGCTCGACGCGTTCCGGCGGCTTCCGGACTCGCTACGCGATGGCGCCCGCGAGCGTCCGGACGTGGGCCTCCTCCTCGAACGGCTCCGCCATCGGCTGCGCGCGGACGTCGCACTCGATGACATCGAGCCCCTCGCCGAGGCGACTCGGGCGGACATCGAGGCGCTCGTCGCGCTCGCGACCTCGTCCGCGGAGCCCGCAGCCGACGTCGCGTGGGCGCGAAGGCTCGGGGTCGGGCTCGCGGCGTGCCGGGATCTGGCGGTCGAGCGGCTGCGCGATCTGGCGGAGAACGCGGCACGCGCCGAGCGGCTCGTCACGGACATGGACTTCGGGTTCCTCTACGACCGACGGCGACATCTCTTCTACCTGGGCTTCAACGTCACGGCCGACGCGCTCGACGCACACCACTACGATCTGCTCGCCTCCGAGGCGCGGCTTGCGAGCTTCGTCGCCATCGCGAAAGGCGACGTCCCCGTCGAGCACTGGGTTTTCCTCGGTCGTCCGGTGGGCCGCGCGGCGGGCCGGCTGGCGCTCCTCTCGTGGAGCGCGACCATGTTCGAGTACCTGATGCCGCCGCTCCTTCTCCGCGAGGGGCGGCGAACGCTCCTCGGGACGAGCTGCGCCGCGGCGGTCCGGGCGCAGATCGACCACGCCGCCCGGCGCCGCGTGCCCTGGGGCATCTCGGAGTCCGGCTACTACGCATTCGACGCCCAGCGGAACTACCAGTACCGGGCGTTCGGCCTGCCCGCGCTCGGGTTCAAGCGCTCGCTCGACGACGAGCTCGTCATCGCGCCGTATGCCTCGCTTCTCGCCCTCCCGTTCGCACCGCGGGACGTGGTCCGGAACCTCGCGCGTCTCGAGGAGGTGGGTGCGCTCGGGACATACGGACTCTACGAGGCGGTCGACTTCACGGCGTCGCGCGTGCCGTCGGCGCGGCAGGGCGCCGTCGTGCGGTCGTACATGGCCCACCACGAGGGCATGATCCTCGCCGCGCTCGACAACGCGCTCTGCGACGAGGCGATCGTCCGGCGGTTCCACGCCGATCCGCTCGCCCGGGTGGCCGAGATGCTCCTCTTCGAGCGCGTGCCTGTGGGCGCACCGATCGAGCGTTCCCAGCCTGCCGCCGAGCCGGCGGTGGCGCGAGCGCCACGCCAGCGCCCGCTCGAGGCGTGGACGCCGTCGGGCGCCGGCGCGGTGCCGCAGGTCCACCTGCTGTCGAACGGCCGCCTCACCGTCCTCGTCACCGAGGGCGGCGGCGGCTTCGGACAGTGGCAGGACGTCGCGCTCACCCGCTGGGAGCCGGACCCGACGCTCGATCGGCTCGGGGTCCGGATCTACGTCGAGGAGCCGGCACGGAAGCGTCTGTGGTCGACGGTCGACGACGGCGGCGCCGAGCCCCACCGCCAGGTGGTCTTCCATCCGCACTGCGCGGAGTTTCGCTTCCACGACGGCGATCTCGTCGTGCGACAGCGGGTGGTCGTCGCGCCGGACGCGGATGCGGAGCTCCGCGAGATTCTCGTCACCAACGAGGGGCGCGGGCGACGCCGGCTCGTCCTCACGAGCTACGGCGAGGTGGTCCTCGGCGACATCGCGGCCGACCGGCGCCATCCGGCGTTCAGCAAGCTCTTCGTCGAGAGCGAGGTGCTGGACGCTGGGCTGACGTTGGTCTTCCGGCGCCGGCCCCGCACCACGACGGACAAGTCGCCGTGCCTGGTCCACCGGCTCGTTCTGCCGCGGGACGGGGCGAAGTTGACGGGGTGGGAAACCGACCGGGAACGCTTTCTGGGCCGCGGCCATGTCGTCGACCGTCCCGGGTGGCTCGCCACCGAGCGCCGCCCTGCCGGGCGGCGTGACCGACACGCGCCGCTCGACCCCGTCTTCGCGCTATCCGCCGCGGTGGACCTGCCACCCGGACGCACCGTGCGATGCGCCTGGATCACGGCAGTCGCGGAGTCCCGGGAGCGCGCGCTCGTCGTCGCCCGGCGCTATACCTCACCGACCACGATCGGGTGGACGTTCGAGGCGGCGGCCTCGATCGTCGAGCGCGATCTCCTGGCGCTCGGAGTCGACTCGCCGCGGCTCCAGGGAGCCATGCGCCTGCTCGCGCCCGCGCTCCAGCCGCACGCCTCGCTGCGGGCACCCGCCGGCGTCCTGTCCGGGAATCGGCTCGGGCAGTCCGCCCTCTGGCGCCACGGGATCTCCGGCGATCACCCCATCATGCTCGTACGACTGCACGACGTGCACGAGTTCGGGCTCGTGGAGGAGGTGGTCCGCGCACACGAGCTCTGGCGCCGGGCCGGCCTTCGCGTCGACCTCGTGGTGCTGAGCGAGTGGCCGTCGAGCTATCGCGCGGACGTAGAGGAGCGGTTCTCTGGCGCACTGGCAGACGCGGGTTTTCGCGGCCTCGTCGGCGCACCGGCCGGGCTCTTCGTGATCCATGCCGACCAGGTGAGCGAGGCGGAGCGGACGCTCTTGTTCGCCGCCGCCCGCGTCGTGCTCCGCTCCGATGCAGGCAGCATCGCGGCACAGCTCGACGTGGTCCGGCCTCCCCCGGTGCCGCTCCCGCCGTTGGTGCCGAGCCTCCCCCAGGTGCCGCCGTCCCTGCCGCTCGCCCGTCCGGACTGGCTCCTGTTCGACAACGGCATCGGAGGCTTCGGCCCCGGAGGAAGCGAGTATGTGATCCATCTCGATCCCGGGCAGACGACGCCGGCGCCCTGGGTGAACGTGATCGCCAACCGGCGGTTGGGGTTCGTCGTCTCCGAGTCCGGTGGGGGCTACACGTGGGCCGAGAACAGCTACGAAAATCGGCTGACGCCGTGGCGTAACGACCCGATCGCCGACGAGCCCGGCGAGACGATCTACCTGCGCGACGAGGAAACCGCAGCGGTGTGGTCGGCCACCCCGCTGCCGGCTCCTGGCCCTGCCCCCTACCAGGTGGTCCATGGTGCAGGCCTGACGAGCTTCACGCACACGAGCCACGGGCTTCACCAGCATCTGCAGATGTTCGTGCCCGTGGCCGACCCGGTGAAGATCCTGCACCTCCGCGTGACCAACGGCCTCGACCGTCCGCGCCGGCTCACGGTGACGTACTACGCCGAGTGGCTCCTCGGAACGCTCCGCGACGCGAACCAGGCCTTCGTCGTCCCCGAGTTCGACGCGGCGGCGGAGGTGCTGCTGGCGCAGAATCCGTGGAACGAGGGCTTCGCCGACCGGGTCGCCTTCGCGGCCGCGAGCACCCGGCTGCACGGGCTCACGGCCGATCGCGCCGAGTTCGTCGGGCGGCGCGGGACCCGCGCCGCGCCGGCCGCGCTCACGCGCATCGGGCTCGCGCGCGCCGTGGAGGCCGGCCTCGATCCGTGCGCAGCGCTGCAGGTGCACGTGGATCTGGCCCCTGGTGAGACGAAGGACGTGCACTTCCTTCTCGGCCAGGCGGCGAGCCGACGTGAGGCGATCGAGGTCGTCGCGCGATACCGAGAGCCAGGCGTCGTTGAGACGACGCTCGCAGCAGTAGAGCGGCATTGGGATGAGCTGCTCGGCGCGGTTCAAGTACGGACGCCCGACCCCGCCATCGACGTGATGCTGAATCGCTGGCTCATCTATCAGGCCGTGAGCAGTCGGATCCTCGCCCGCACCGGCTACTACCAGTCGAGCGGGGCGTTCGGGTTCCGCGATCAGCTCCAGGACGTGGCGGCGCTCGTGCACGCGGCGCCCGAGATGACGCGTGCCCACCTCCTGGAGTCGGCGCAGCGCCAGTTTGCCGAGGGCGATGTGCTGCACTGGTGGCACGCGCCGCTCGACACGGGGATTCGCACCCGTTGCGCGGACGATCTCGTCTGGCTCCCGTTTGTGACGGCGCTTTACGTCGAGGCGACGGGCGACGTCGCGGTGCTCGCAGAGGAGGTACCCTTCGTCGCCGGAGCACCGCTTGGCCCCGGGGATCTCGAGCGCTACGACCGGTACCGCGTCGGGAGCGAGCACGCCTCGCTCTACGGCCACTGCCTGCGAGCGCTCGCCCGGGCGTCAACTTCCGGGGAGCACGGGCTTCCACTCTTCGGCTCCGGAGACTGGAACGACGGGATGAACCGAGTGGGCGCGGCCGGTCACGGCGAGAGCGTGTGGCTCGGCTGGTTCCTCTGCGCCACGCTGCGGCGCTTCGCCCCGCTCTGCGAGCGTATGGGCGAGCCGGCGCAGGCGGCCGCGTTCCGCGACGAGGCCGCCGAGATCGCGGCGCGCATCGACGCCAGCGCGTGGGACGGGCGCTGGTACCGGCGCGGCTGGTACGACGACGGCCGGCCGCTCGGGTCGAGCCAGAGCGCCGAGTGCAAGATGGACTCCGTCGCGCAATCGTGGGCCGTGCTCTCGGGAGCCGCGGACCCCGTGCGCGCCGCGACGGCCATGCGCGCGGTCATCGAGCGTCTGGTGAGCGAGGAAGAAGGCCTGGTTCTCCTGCTCGCGCCGCCGTTCGACGGCGCCGCGGAGGACCCTGGCTACATCCGTGCGTACCCGCCGGGCATACGAGAGAACGGTGGTCAGTACACGCACGCCGCCATGTGGGTGCTGTGGGCGCTCGCGGACATCGGCGAGGGGAATCTCGCCATGACGCTGTTCCAGCGGCTGCTCCCTGTCCGTCACGCCGGCGGGGCAGAGCAGTGTAGGCACTATCGGGTCGAGCCCTATGCGATCGCAGCTGACATCTGCGGCGCGTCCCCGCATCGCGGGCGCGGCGGCTGGACGTGGTACACCGGCGCGGCCGGCTGGGCCTGGCGCCTCGGGGTCGAGCGGCTCCTCGGCCTTCGCCGCGAGGCAACGGGCTGGCGGCTCGATCCGTGCGTCCCGCATACCTGGGCGGACTTCCAGATCGTTGTGCGCGATGGCGGCACGACCTACCGCATCGAGGTGGACAACCCGCTTCATGTGAGCCGAGGCGTCGCCCGTGTGTTGTTCGACGGGCGCCCGTTGCCGGATGGCCTCATCCCCCGCCGTCACGATGGGCGGACGCACGAGGTCCGCGTCACGCTCGGGGGACCGGCTGCGCAGCAGGGAGCGCCGCACGGGCTGCCGGTAGCGGATTGATCATGCTCGCTCCGCAGCCGGGACGGCCTCGGCAGGCGGGCAGGTGGAGTTCCTGTCCCCGGCAGCGTCACGTGGACCCGGGACGCCGACAACCGGCGCTCCATTTTCGACCGGTACAACGTCGTCTCCGAGGCCGATCTGCGCGAGGCCGCTCGGCGCGTGTGCCATCGAGAAATGGTGGCGAAATGGGGATCACCTCGGCGCCGCGACGAGAGGGCGGGGATGGCTAAATCATCGAAACAGCTGTGCCGGGCGCGGGACTCGAACCCGCACGCCCGTTTCCGGCCTGGGGATTTTAAGTCCGGGGAGCACCACATCGCCCAACAACCGGAAGCAACGAATCTGCGCATTTGCAGCAACCTGGACGCCCGGGGCGGAGCATACCACCGCAACGCGTTGTCGGGGGAGAATCGGGGGTCAAGTAGCGACGCGCACCCCTGCCCGGCCGGCACCCCGCTCCATCGCCTCTGCGCTGAAACGAGGGGGAATTCCTGATCCCGCGTGGAGCAAAACCCGAGCCTTGGCATTTGCTTACAAGCGTCTCCCCGATTTCTCCCAATTCGGTGGCACCGCATGATTCCCGATTCCGAGCCGCGAGGAGCGTCTCGCACCGAACCCACCCACGCCACGAAGGGGGCTCAGGCGGGCCATGCAGACCGTGGGTGATCAGGCTCTCGACCAGCGAACAACGGTCGCGAAGGCCCTCGCCGCCTGGCGATCGGACCGAACCATGCTCGCCAAGTCGACAGGGTGGAACGCCGGCAACCTCCGAAGAGTCCTGGTCCTCGAACGGGTCGGTGATCACTCCTACCCGCTACGAGGTGCGGTGGGGATCGTGAAGAAGAACGTGCTGCCGTGTCCGGGCGTGCTCTCCACCCAGATGCGACCGCCGTGGGCCTCGACGATACCCTTGGCGATGGGAAGCCCGAGCCCCGCGCCGCGCCGCTGCGCCTGGCGAGCTTGCCAGAACCGCTCGAACAGATGTGGCAGATGGTCCTCGGTGATCCCCGCGCCGGTATCCGCGACCCAGAACCGGACTCCGCCATCGCTCGGTTCCGCTCCGACCGTGATGCGGCCGCCGGAACCCGCGAACTTGATCGCGTTGCCGATGAGATTCTCAAAAACTTGGAGGAGTCGGTCGCGGTCGCCCCAGACTTCCGGAAGCTCCCGCGCCACGTCGACGCGAAGCTCGAGCGCGGCGGCGGCGGCAAGGCTCTTCTGGGCTTCCACGGACTGCGCGACCAGCTCGACTGGGGACAGCCCGGCCAGCTCGATGAAGAGCTGGCCGGCCTCCATGCGCGTCACGTCGAGCAGGTCCTGGATGAGACGGTTCATCCGCTTCGCGGCACGCTCGATCGTGTCCGCGGGCCGCGGAGAGCACCGCTCCGATTCGGACCCGCCGGACCGAAGCAGCGCCGCTTGCATGACGATCGCCGAGAGCGGGTTGCGGAGGTCGTGAGCGACGATGCCGAGCACGTCGTCCCTCGCCTGGATGGCTCGCTGGGCCGCTCGATAGAGCCGTGCGTTCTCGATCGAGAGTGCCGCTCGCAAGGCGAGCTCCTCGGCCAATCGCAGATCGAGCGGGCCATACACCCGCGATGGCGTCGAGGACACGAAGGCGATCGCGCCCAGGAGCTTCCCGTGTGCCGAGAGCGGCACGGCCATGACGGATTGGATGTCCATGGCGCGATTCGCCCGAAGGTGCTCCTCGCTCTGCGAAAACGACGCGATGACCTCCGGCGACGGGTGCTGCACGAGGAGCGGCTGCACGGTCTTCAGGACCGACCAGACGAGGTGGGGGCGCCTTCGATCGAGCGGAATCTGCACGAGCAGATCGCAGAGCCAGGCCTGCGCCGGGTCGCGCGAGGCCACCTTCAGCCGACGTACCTCGCCGTGCTCATCGACGATGTCGACGATGCACAGGTCCGCGAGACTGTTCACCGCCAGCTGGGCGACCTTCGTCAACGTGTCGGTGTAGTCGAGCGTAGAGACCAGAATCGATCCGGCCTCTGCTAGGAACTCTTGCGCGCTCTCGTGACGCCTTTCCTCGCTGACGTCCCGGATGGTGACTGTGAGGAGCCGCTTGCCGCTCACCTCGAGCTTCGAGATGGCTGCGTCGGCGGGAAACTCCTCGCCGTTCTTTCGCAGGCCGAAGATCGGCGAGCCTCGCTCGCCCATCCGACGTGCGCTGTCCCCACCGGCCGCGAACCTCTCGACGTGTTGGCGGTGCAGGGCCCGGAAACGCTCGGGGATCAAGATGTCGAGCGAAGCTCCGATCGCCTCTCCCTTCGGGTAGCCGAAGATCTTCTCGGCGCCCTCGTTGAAGATCGTGATGCGGTAGTCGTCGTCGACGACGATGATGGCGTCCGCGGAGATGGAGAGGATCCCCGACGACTTCGCCTCGGCGAGGCGAAGTTCGTCATCGAGTCGCTTTCGTTCGGTGATGTCGAGCTCGGTCCCGACCATGCGCGTGGCTCGTCCCCGTTCGTCCCTCGCAAAGACCTTTCCCCGATCGAGGACCCAGATCCACCTCCCGGACTTGGTCTGAGCGCGATGCTCGACCTCATATTCGGGAGTGACGCCCTGCAAGTATTCGGTCAGTACCCGCTGTACACGCGGCCAGTCGTCCGGGTGCACGCCGGAAATCCAGGAGTCGACGTGCGGCCGGATCTCTTCGGGACGAAAGCCGCGCATCTCGGCCCAGCGCGGGGTGAAGACGACCTCGCCGGTCGCGATGTTCCAATCCCACGCGCCGAGGTCCGCACCGCGAAGTGCGAGCTCGAAGCGCTCCTGCTGTCGACCAGCGCTCTCGTAGAGTCGAGTGATTTCGTCGTTGGCAGCATGCGCTTGTTCCAGCGCCTTGGCGGCCTGCCGGTTCAAGCTCGTCAGGCGGGCATGGAAGGCACCGAACAGGATGCCCGTCCCGAAGAGAACGGCGGCTGGGAAGTAGTGCCAGGGGTTTACGGCAATGAAATGCTCGGGCGGATCGAAGAACCAGGAGACCAGCACGATGGAGATGATGGTCGCGAGCCCGCCCGAGCGCAGGCCTCCGATCCAGAAGCTGACGAAGACCGCTGGATAGAAGAGACACCACACGTGAGGTCGCAGGAACGGCCAGAGCCCAGCTTGAACCATCAGCGCGAGAAATGGCGTGAGCACGGCGAGGACCGACCATAGTAGGCGATTCGCGTCCGAAGGAGCTCTTGCCATGGTGTCATTCAGTTCCGTCATGGCAGGTGCTTCCGCTCAGGCGCAGAGCGCCCGTCGTCATCGAGATCCTCGGCCACGAAACCCGCTCGTCTTCGACCGGTCCAACGTCGTCTCCGAGGCCGATCTGGGGGGAAGCCGCTCGGCGCGTGCCGCCGTCGAGAAATCGGGAGGCGGTCCCCTCTGGACGCAGCGAGGGCGCGGCGATTGGCTAGTGCCTGAAGAACCTGTGCCGGGAGCGGGACTCGAACCCGCACGGCCGTTTCCGGCCTGGGGATTTTAAGTCCCCTGTGTCTGCCAGTTTCACCATCCCGGCCTCAATCCCGACGTCGCGTCCCGCGGAGCGCCGCGCACCGCGTACGGCGGTAACGTCGGAGCATCGAGCGGCCAAGCGGAGCACGCGGCGCCTTCGGAAGCCCATCCAAGGCGGCGGTGAGAATCGAACTCACGAATAAAGGTTTTGCAGACCTTCCCCTTAGCCACTTGGGTACGCCGCCAGCGAGGGATGGAGCGACGGCCTCGAGCGCGGCCGCCGGAGCCCGGGAACCTAGCACACCGCGCGAACGGCGCGCTAGGATCGTTCGGCCTTGGCGCCGGAGCGCGCTCGCTCCGCCCGAAGCTTCGCCGTGGCGTCCTCCAGGTGCGAGCGGGCGACGGCGGCCCAGTCGCTCCGGGGCTCCAGGTCGAGGAACCGCCGCCAGTGCCGGCGCGCGAGGTCCCAGCTCTCGAGCTTCTCCGCGACGAGCGCGAGGTTGAAGTGGGCGTCGGCGTATCCCGGCCAGAGGCCGATGGCGTGGCGATAGGCGCGGAGCGCGCCGAGCAGATCGCCGAGCTCGTCGCAGGCGTTCCCGAGGTTGAAGTGGGTGCGCGGGTTCTCGCCGTCGACGACGGCGGCGCGCGCGTAGAGCTCGCGCGCGCGCCCGAACTCGCCGAGCTCGTAGTGGACGTTCCCGAGGTTGATCAGCGACGGCACGTGGTGCGGGTCGACCTCGAGCGCGCGCTGGTACGCGGCGATCGCGGTCGGGAAGCTCGCCCGGTCGCGATCGGCGCAGGCGCCCATGTCGAACCACGCCTCGGCGGTGGTCGGCGCCGCGCCCAGGTCCACGCGCCGCGGGCGCGGCGCGATCCGCACCTTCGGGAAGCGGAGCTCGAGCTGTCCGCGCAGGCGCGGCGCGACCCGGTCGATCGCCTGCGCGAGCGAGAGGCCGGTCGCGATCAGCTCGTCGATCGTCCGGAAGACGCGCAGGTCGGAGAACCGGTAGCCGATGCCGTTCGCGAGCGCGACGGGACGGACGAGGCCGTGGCGCGCGAGGCTGCGCCGCCGTGACCACGTGATGCGCGGGTAGAGGCGCGCGGCTTCGCTCGCCGGCACGAGGCGCTCGAGCTCCGCGAGCCCGCCGACGCCCTCGGCGCGCATCGCGGAGCGCACGAGGTCGAGGAACTGCGCCTCGGTGAGCGTCCGAGTCGCCCTGCCCGCGGGCGCCCGCCCGCCCTTCCCGAGCACCACGACGTCGACGGCGACTCCGCGCCCGACGCGTCCGCCCGCGCTCTGCACGAGGCGTCGCGCGGCTTGACGATCGCACGTGAGGAGACGCCCGGCGAAACCGATCCGCTTGCCCGTCAGCGACGAAAGCGACTCATCCACGCCGCCACCCCCGGCGCGCGCGGCGTCGCGCGCGCCCGTCGAGCCGTCACTCGACTCGAACCGATCCGTTTCGCATCGAGCCGCGTCTGTCAAGTGACAAGGGCGCGACCGGAAACTAGCGAAGGGGCTGATCGTCGTCGTCGGACAGCGGCGCGGGGCGGGCCTGGTCGGCGCGCGCGCGCGCCTCGCGCACCGCCGCGTCGATCGTCGGCGCCTGCGCGCTCACGTCGAGGTCGGGGACGGACGCGAGGTACGACGCCGAGTCCTCGAGCCAGTCGATCACGATCCGATGGCGGAACGGCGGCTCGTGACGCGGTGCGGACGGCTCTGCGCCTCCGCCGCTCGCCGCCTCGCCGGCGCGCGCGGGCGCGCGCGCCGGCCGTGGCTCCGGCGCACCGGCGCGGCCGCGCGCCTTGCTGACCGCGAGGCGGCGGCCCTTGAGCTCGGTCCCGTCGAGGGCCTCGATCACGCCGTCGACGGCGTTGGTGTCGACCAGCTCGACGAACGCGAAGCCGCGCGACCGGCCGCTCTCGCGGTCGACGATGATGCGGACGCTGCGCACGGCGGCGAGGTGCTCGAAGCGCTCGCGGAGCTCATCCTCCGTCGTGGCGAACGGGAAATTGCTGACGAAGACCGTGCTCGACGCCATGGATGACGCCGTAGCACGACGACGGGGCGACAGGCGAGAAAAATCGACGCCCTGCGCCGCGAAGCGGCTCCGCCGCGACCTGCGAGGCCGCGGCGAAACACCCCGTGAAACGGGCGCGAGACGCGCCCCCGCGAAGGGGCGCGAGAGCGGGTGACCGGGGTCGAACCGGCGACCTCAACCTTGGCAAGGTTGCGCTCTAGCCAGCTGAGCTACACCCGCGCGACGCCTCGAAGCCCGTTCGTTACTGGACCGGCTGCCGGAGAGCAACCGGCGGAGGAAGCGGAGAGGGTGGGATTCGAACCCACGGTACCCCTCTCGAGGTACACGCGATTTCCAGTCGCGCCCATTCGACCACTCTGGCACCTCTCCCAATTTCGCCCCCGTGCGGTGCTCGCCTGGCGAGCTTCGCTCGCCAGGCTGCGCTCCTCCGATGGGCCTCGTCGCCGCGGCAAAGCCGCGGCTCCTCGCTCCCACGGCTCCGCAACGGGTGTGGAGCGCTGCGCGTCGCATTTATGGAGCGCGGGAGGAAACAGCGGAGAGGGTGGGATTTGAACCCACGGTGCCCTTTTGGGGCACACACGATTTCGAGTCGTGCGCCTTCAACCGGGCTCGGCCACCTCTCCCGTTCGGGCGGTCTAACCGTCCCCTCGTAGGGCCGCAAGCAACGCGGCACGGGTCAGCGCTTGGAGTCGGCGGGAAGACGCGCCGCTGCGCGGCGGCCGCGGAAGAAGGTCTGGAGCAGGTCGGCGGCCTCGTCCGCACCGACGCCGCACGTCACCTCGATGCGGTGGTTGAAGCCGCGCGCCGCGGGCAGGTCGACGACCGACCCCAGTGCGCCCGCCTTCGGGTCGCGCGCGCCGTACACGAGGCGAGCGACGCGCGCGTGCAGGGCGGCGCCCCAGCAGAGCGGACACGGCTCGATGGTCGCGTAGAGGGTCGCGCCCGGCAGTCGATACTCGGCGCAGACGAGGGCCGCGCGCCGGAGCGCCAGCACCTCGGCGTGCGCCGTGGGATCGCAGAGGCCGATCGGCGCGTTGTGCGCGCGCGCGAGCTCCCGGCCGTCGCGCACGACGACGGCCCCGATCGGCACCTCGCCGCTCGCGCCGCCGCGCCTCGCCTCCTCGAGCGCGATCGCCATCCAGCGGTGATCTTCGTCGGACCCGCCGCGCGGCTCGGCCATGCTCGGTGTTGCCACAGCGCGACCGCGCACGCGAAGCGACGTCGCGCGGCACCTCAGCGGCGCGCCGGCGGTAGCGCCTGCGGGGCCGGGATGCTACGCGAAATCCGCGATTCTGCGAGAAAAAGGATGATTCCGAGATGACGAGCCTGCCCGAGCCGAAGCACGCCAAGCACCCGCTCGCGGGAACGCAGATGACGGGCGCCGACATGATCGTCCAGGTGCTCGCGGACGAGGGCGTCGGCACGGTCTTCGGGTACAGCGGCGGCGCGATCCTCCCCACCTACGACGCGATCTTCCGGCACAACGCCGGTCGCCCGAAGTCGGAGGAGGTCCGGCTCGTCGTCCCGGCGACCGAGCAGGGCGCCGGCTTCATGGCGGCGGGCTACGCGCGCGCGAGCGGGAAGGTCGGCGTCTTCATCGTCACGTCCGGGCCGGGCGCGACGAACTCGGTCACGCCGATCCGCGACTGCCACGCCGACTCCGTGCCGGTCGTCCTGGTCTGCGGGCAGGTGCCGCGCGCCGCCATGGGAACCGACGCGTTCCAGGAGGCGCCGGTCTTCAACATCATGTCGGCGTGCGCCAAGCACGTCTTCCTCGTGACCGACGAGACCAAGGTCGAGCAGACGATGCGGACGGCCTTCGAGCTGGCGCGGAGCGGGCGGCCCGGGCCGGTCGTCGTCGACATCCCGCGCGACGTCCAGCTCGCTCCCGGCACGTTCCAGGGCTCCGGGCTCCTCCACCTCCGCGGCTACGACGAGCGGCTCGCCGCGCTGAACCGCGCGTCGCTCCCCGACGACGCCGCGAAGGAGTTCTACCGCCTGCTCGGGGAGAGCGAGCGGCCGCTCATCTACGCCGGCGGCGGCGTCCACAACGCCAACGCCGCGAGCGAGCTGCGGGCGTTCGCGCAGCGCTTCCGCATCCCGGTCGTGACGACGCTCCTCGGCATCGGCGCCATGGACACGACGAGCGACCTCTCGCTCCACATGCTCGGCATGCACGGCACCGCCTACGCGAACTACGCCGTCGAGGACTGCGACTTCCTCTTCGCCGTCGGATCGCGCTTCGACGATCGCGTCGCCGGCAAGGTGAAGGAGTTCGCTCCGAACGCGAAGATCGCGCACCTCGACGTCGACGCGTCGGAGATCGGCAAGGTGAAGGGCGTCGACTGGGCGTACGTGTGCGACGCGAAGCGCGGCCTCGCCCAGCTCACGCGCGCCGGCAAGGGCTTCCGCAAGGACTTCGGCCGCTGGCTGAAGCACGTGTCCGAGCTCCGGCGCGCGCACCCGCTCGACTTCAACCGCGAGTCGACCGCCGTACAGTCCGAGGAGGTGCTCTCGCAGCTGAACGAGATCACGCGCGGCGAGGCGATCGTGACGACGGGCGTCGGCCAGCACCAGATGTGGGCCGCCCAGTACCTCGACTTCGTCCACCCGCGGAGCTTCCTCACCTCGGGCAGCATGGGGACGATGGGCTTCGGCCTCCCGGCGGCGATCGGCGCGCAGCTCGCCAACCCCGGGAAGCTCGTGATCGACGTCGACGGCGACGGCTCGATCCGCATGAACCTGGGCGAGCTGGAGACGCTCACGACCTACGACATCCCGGTGAAGGTCCTCCTCCTGAACAACTACGGCGATGGGATGGTCCGGCAGTGGCAGGACCTCTTCTACGCCAACCGCTACTCGGGGTCCGACAAGACGCTCCACAAGAAGGACTTCGTGCGCGCCGTCGAAGCGGACGGCTTCCCGTTCGTGCGCCGCGTGACCAAGCGCGACGAGCTCCGCCCCGCGCTCGAGGAGTTCGTGCGCTCCGCCGGCCCCGCCTTCCTCGAGGTCGTCGTCGACCAGACCGCCCACGTGTACCCGATGATCGGCCCCGGCATGGGCTACAAGGACATGATCACCGGGAAGCACATCAAACCCCGCACCAAGAAAGACGTCACCGTCGACCGCAACGCCGGGTTCTAAAATCGTTCGGCGCGCTCCGCCCCCCTCGAACGAGACCCGGACTGAGCGCCCGCACAACGGCTTCGGCGGACCACGCCCACCGTGTGACGCGCCCGCGCACACGGCGCCGGCGGCCCACCGGCACGAAGCCACGCGCCCGACGTGCCATCACACGCGCCGCCCACCCGGAGTCGGCCCGGCGCGCGTGGTATCCTCGGCTCTCATGGACATCGAGCCGCAGCCGGACCGAGATCCGGAAACGACGCGCGCCTGGGAGGACTCGTTCGGAAAGCTGCTGCACGGCGACGGGCAGTCGCGCGCGCGTCTCGTGCTGTCGCGCCTCGTCGAGCAGGGCCAGCGGAACGGCGTCCTCATGCCGTTCACCGCGAACACACCCTACGTCAACACCATCCCGGTCGAGGACCAGCCGGTCTATCCCGGCGACCGCGAGATCGAACGCCGGATCAAGAACCTCATCCGCTGGAACGCGATGGCGATGGTCGTCCGGGCGAACGTTCACTCGGGCGGAATCGGCGGCCACATCTCGACCTACGCCTCGCTCGCGACGCTCCTCGAGGTCGGCTTCCACCACTTCTTCCGCGCCCACACGCCGGAAGCGGCGGGCGACTTCGTCTACTTCCAGGGGCACGCCGCGCCCGGGATCTACGCGCGCGCGTTCCTGGAAGGTCGGCTCAGCCAGACCCAGCTCGAGAACTTCCGCCGCGAGCTCGCTCCGGGCGGCGGGCTCAGCTCGTACCCGCATCCATGGCTGATGCCCGACTTCTGGGAGTTCCCGACCGTCTCGATGGGCCTCTCGGCGATCTCGTCGATCTACCAGGCGCGCTTCAACCGCTACCTGCAGGCGCGCGGGCTCGCCGACACCGAGAGCTCCCGCGTCTGGGCCTTCCTCGGCGACGGCGAGATGGACGAGCCCGAGAGCATGGGCGCGATCACGCTCGCGTCGCGCGAGCACCTCGGGAACCTGATCTGGGTCGTCAATTGCAACCTCCAGCGGCTCGACGGACCGGTGCGCGGCAACGGGAAGATCATCCAGGAGCTCGAGGCGGCATTCCGCGGCGCGGGCTGGAACGTGATCAAGGTCGTCTGGGGCGACGACTGGGATCCGCTTCTCGCGCGCGACGACAGCGGCCTCCTAGTGCGGCGGATGGGCGAGGTCGTCGACGGGCAGTACCAGAAGTACACCGTCGAGTCGGGCGCCTACATCCGGGCCGACTTCTTCGGGAAGTACCCGGAGCTGCTGCGGCTCGTGGAGGACCTGACCGACGCGAAGCTCAGCAAGCTGCGGCGCGGCGGCCACGACCCGGAGAAGGTCTACGCGGCCTACAAGGCGGCGATCGAGTACACCGACGCGCCGACCGTCGTCCTCGCGAAGACGATCAAGGGCTACGGCCTCGGCGCCGCCGGCGAAGGGCGGAACTTCTCACACCAGGCGAAGAAGCTGAAGGACCGCGAGCTGCGCGGCTTCCGCGACCGCCTCGGCATCCCGATCGGTGACGCCCAGCTCGAGGACGTGCCCTTCTACCGTCCCGCCGACGACACCGAGGAGGTCGCGTACCTGCGCGAGCGTCGCGCGGCGCTCGGCGGCCCGGTGCCGCGCCGCACGGTGCGGTCGAAGCCGCTGCCCGCGCTGCCGGCCGGCGTCTTCGAGCAGTTCAAGCACCCCAAGGGCGGCCGCGAGGTCGCGACGACGCAGGTCTTCGTCGCCCTCCTCCGCCACCTGATGAGCGATCCGACGATCGGGAAGCTGATCGTGCCGATCGCCCCGGACGAGGCGCGCACCTTCGGCATGGACTCCCTCTTCCGGAAGTTCGGCATCTACTCGCAGCAGGGACAGCGCTACGAGCCGGTCGACTCGGACGTCGTCGCCTTCTACCGCGAGGTCGAGGACGGTCAGCTCCTCGAGGAGGGGATCACCGAGGCGGGCGCGATGGCGTCGTTCACCGCGGCGGGAACCGCGTACGCCGCGAACGGCGTCAACGCGATCCCGTTCTTCCTCTTCTACTCGATGTTCGGCTTCCAGCGGATCGGCGACCTCATCTGGGCGCACGCCGACGCGCGCGGCAAGGGCTTCCTCGTCGGGGCGACCGCCGGCCGCACGACGCTCGCCGGCGAGGGCCTGCAGCACCAGGACGGCCACAGCCACGTGCTCGCGAGCGCGGTCCCGACCGTCCGCGCGTACGATCCCGCCTACGCCTACGAGATCGCCGTCATCGTCGAGGACGGCCTCCGGCGCATGTACGTCGAGCGCGAGGACGTCTTCTACTACTTGACGGTCATGAACGAGGCCTGGGCGCAGCCGCCGATGCCGGACGGCGCCGAGGCCGGCATCCTGCGCGGCCTCTACAAGGTCCGGCCCGCGCCCGAGATGGCGGGTCCGCGCATCCACCTCTTCGGCAGCGGCGCGATCCTCCACGAGGCGATCCGCGCGCAGGCGCTGCTCGAGGCGCGCGGCATCGCGGCCGCCGTCTGGAGCGTCACGAGCTACAACGAGCTGCGACGCGACGCCGTCGCCTGCGAGCGCTGGAACATGCTTCACCCGGAAGCCGAGCCGCAGCGACCCTGGCTCCAGCAGGCGCTGGCCGAGGAGCCCTGGACGGTCGTCGCCGCCAGCGACAACGTGAAGACGCTCGCGAACATGATCGCCCCCTGGGTCCCGGACGGCATCCACGCCCTCGGCACCGACGGCTTCGGCCGCAGCGAGTCGCGCGAGGCGCTCCGCCGTTTCTTCGAGGTCGACGCCGAGTCGATCGCGGTGGCGGCGCTCTACGAGCTCGCCCGCCGGGAGGAGATCGAGCTCTCCGTCGTGCAGCAGGCGATCTCCGACCTCGGCCTCGACCCCGACAAGCCCGACCCCGCCCGCGCCTGAGCGCCGCAACGGTGACGACATGGTGAAGCTCGTCTTCTGCCTGCACCGCCTCCCCGAGCTGTCGCGGGAGGAATTCCAGCGCTACTGGCGCGAGCGCCACGCGCCGCTCGTCCGGAGCCATGCGGCCGCGCTCCGCATCCGGCGGTACGTGCAGCTGCACTCGCTCACGACGCCGCTGAACGACGCGCTCCGCGCGTCGCGCGAAGCGCCCGAGGGCTACGACGGGATCGCCGAGCTCTGGTGGGACAGCGTCGACGACATCGTGGCCGCGACGTCGAGCGAGGAGGGCCGGCGCGCCGGCGAGGCGCTCCTCGCCGACGAGCGCCGCTTCATCGACCTCGCGCGCTCGCCGCTCTGGCTCGCGAACGAGGTGCCGATCCTGCCCGGCTGAGCCGGCCGCTGAACCGGTTCGTTCAGCTCCGCCGACCCCAGGCGTTCCAGGACGTGAGCTCGCGCGCCGAAAGGCGCTTCGCGGGCTTGAAGTCGCCGCCGGTGTAGTAGGCGACCGGCAGGAGCGCCGCCTGCGTCACGTGCGGCGGGATCCCGAGCACCTCGGCCGCCTCCTTCTCGAAGATGAGGTGGATCGTCGTCCACGCAGAGCCGACGCCGCGCGCGCGGAGCGCGAGCATGAGCGACCAAACGGCGGGCAGGATGGAGCCGTAGAGCGAGGCCTGCGCGAACTGCGGCTGGGTCTCGAATCGCCCTTCGATGCAGGGAACGATCATGGCCGGCGCCTCGTGGAAATGATCGGTCAGGTACTGCGCCGACGAGATCACGCGCGGCAGCTGCCCGGCGCGCGGATCGCTCGCGGGAAGCTGCTCGCGCGGCATGCTCGTGTAGATCTCCCAGCCCTTCCGGTAGAGGTCGGCCAGCGCCCGCCGCTTGTCCGCGTCCGTGACGACGACGAAGTGCCAGCCCTGGTTGTTGCCGCCGGTCGGCGCCTGGACCGCGATCTCGATCGCGCGCTCGATGACGTCGCGCGGAACCGGGCGGGAGAAGTCGAGGCGCTTCCGCACGGAGCGCGTCGTCGTCAGGAGGTGATCGACCGTCTTCAGATCCATTGCCGTATCCTCTCGGGCGCGGACGTCCCCCGCGCGCTTCACTCGTTCGATGTCGGGCGGGTCTCGGAAGATCGAGCCGGCGCGGCGCGCTCGCTCAGCGCCGCTGGGCGTACGAGATCACGAGGTGAGCGAGCGTCGGCTCGGGGGTGGGGTTCTCGTAGCTGTGCGGCAGGTCGGCGCGGAAGAAGATCGTGTCGCCCGCCTTGAGATGCGCGCGCGCGTCGCCCGACACGACGACCAGCTCGCCGCGGACGACGACGATGTGCTCGAACGTCTCGGCAGCGTGCGGTTCCGCCTTCTCGAAGCACCCGGGCGCGAGCGTGAGCTCGTAGACCTCGGGAGCGCGCGGGTCGCCTTCGCGGAAGAGCACGCGCGATCGGAACTTCGCGTCGGCGGAGAGCAGCACCCGGCCGCGATCGGCTCGCTGCACCCGGAAGTCCGGGTCGGCGGCCTCGGAGAAGAGCGTGTGCGCGAGCAGGTCGCCGAAGGGCACCTCGAGCGCGGTCGCGAGGTGCCAGACCGCGCGCAGGCTCGGGACGGCCTGACCTCCCTCGAGCGCGCGCAGGAGGTCGACGCGGATGCCGCTGCGAGCGGCGACCGCCTCGAGGCCGAGCCCGTGCTCGCGGCGGCGAGCCGCGACGTTCTCGCCCACGGCGCGCCCGAGCGCGCGCCCCTCCGGGCTGTCGGGACCGCGCAGCGTGTCGAGGCGCTCTTCCCGGACCTCGTCGAAGACGGCGTCGGCGAGGGATGCCGACGCGAGTGGCACCACCTTCTCCGCCATGGGCGCGAGAGTGGCAATTCGCGCCATCCGATGCAACGACTCACTCGCGGCGCGCGACCACGGCGGCGGCGACGCCGCCGTCCCGGTAGAGCGCGTCGATCTCGGCCGCGAACGCCGCGACGACCGCGTTGCGCTTGACCTTCGCGGTGGCGGTCAGCTCGCCCGCGTCGACCGAGAGGTCGCGCGGGAGGACCGCGAACGCCTTCAGCGTCTCGTGCCGCTGGAGCTGCGCGTTGACGACGGCCACCGTCGCGGCGATGCGGTCGCGCACGCGCGGGTCGCGCCGCAGGTCCGCGTCGTCCCCGGGCAGAGCGCCCTGCCCCGCCAGCCACTCGCGGGCAGCTGCCAGGTCGACCTGCACGAGGACGACGCAGTAGGGCCGGCCGTCGCCGACCACGACCGCCTGCGCGACGAGCGGATCGCGCTTCAGGGCGTTCTCGATCGGCAGCGGCGCGATCGCCTTCCCGCCCGCGGTCTTCAGGATGTCCTTCTTGCGCCCGGTAATGCGCAGGTAGCCGTCGCCGTCGATCTCGCCCAGGTCGCCGGTGTGGAGCCAGCCGTCGCGCCACGTCTCCGCGGTCTCGGCGGGGCGCTTGAAGTATCGCCCGTTCGAGACGGTCGGGCCGCGCGCGAGGACCTCGCCGTCGTCCGCGATGCGGAGCTCGATGCCGCGGATCGCGCGGCCGACGGTGCCCGGGCGCGCGGCCCCCGGCGGGCTTTGCGTCAGGACGCCGCCGTCGACCTCGCTCATGCCGAACGCGTCGAGGAGCTCGATTCCGGCCCGGTGATGGAGCTCGACGACGCTCGCTGCGATCGTGGCGCCGCCGGTGTTCGCGCGCCGGAGACGCCCGCCGTAGATCGCGCGCAGGCGCTCCTCCGCGCCTGCCGGCCCGGCGGCGAGCGCCGCCGAGTACGCCTTCTCGAACACGCGCGGAACGGAGAACAGCATGTGCGGCCGGATCTCGCGCACGTCCGCGAAAACGCCGTCGAAGCTCGAGATCGCGGTCGTCGTGCCCCACTGCACGCCGAAGTAGTCGACGAAGCGCGCGAAGTTGTGGGCGAACGGAAGGAAGTTCACGTCGCGCTCGCCTTCGGCCGCGGGCCGGGTCTCGAACTGCCAGCGGATCGAGTACGCGATGCCGCCGTGCGTGTGCTCCGCGCCCTTCGGCGTCCCGGTCGTCCCCGACGTGTAGGTGATCGTCGCCAGGCGCGCGCCGTCGACGCGATCGATCTCGCGGTCGAGGTCGCGGCGGCGCGGACGCAGCGTGGGCAGCGCGGCCGCGAGCGCAGCCGCCCAGTCGTCCCCGCCGCGCGCCGCCGGGGTCAAGCCAAAGGACGCATGCCAGGCGCGCCCCGCGAGGTCGCCGGCGCGCGCCGCGCCCTCGTCGTCGACGAAGAGCCAGCGCGCCTCGCTCTCGTCGACAATCTGCTCGACGTCGGCGAGGCGCGCGCGCGGCGGGATCGGGACGTTGACGCCGCCCGCGATCCAGACCGACCAGTGCGCGATCAGCGTCGCGGCGCGCGTCCCGGCGAGGAACGCGACCGTCTCGCCCGGCCGGAAGCCGCGGTCCCGGAGGGCGAGCGCGCCGGCGAGAGCGCGCTCCCACGCCTCCTCCCAGACGATCGCGGCGAAGCGCCCGTCGCGGCGCTCGAGGTAGCGCGGCCGGCGCGCCAGCCGGAGCGCGAGGTCGCGAAAGCGATGGAGGAGCAGCGCCGCGGGTTCCACGCGCGCGGGCTCAGCCGGCGACGCGGCGACGGCGCAGCAGCTCCGCCGGAACGAGCGCGATCGCGAGCAGCGCGGTGTGCGTCTTCCACACCGTGTCGTAGCTGCCGAAGCGATCGAACATCCCGGCGGCGAAGAAGTTGCCAGCGATCGTGCCCGCCATGCAGAAGGTGATCGCGACGCCCATCAGCCGGCCGATCTGCCCGGACCCGAAGAGCTCGTTCAGGACGAGCGCCAGGAGCGCGACCGCGCCCGCGTTCACGACGCCGTAGCCGACCGCCCACGCGTAGTACGCACCGAGGCCGGTCGCGGTCCACAGCACGACCGAGCTCGCCAGCAGCCCGGCGACGACCACCGAGAGCGTCGCGCGCGCCGAGCTCCGTTCGGCGATCCAGCCGCAGGCGACCGACCCGAACGCGCCGATGAAGGTCGTGAGGCCGTACACGTACGCGGCGACGTCGGCGGAGCGGCCGAGGTCGCGCTGGAAGGCCGGGAAATGGATCCCGACGGTGGTGATGTAGGCGTAGATGAGCACGTACGACGCGACGAGGAGCCAGAGCGACGGATCGCCCCACGGCAGGTCGCGGAGGCTCGCGCCCGGCGGCGATCCGGGCTCGTCGCCTCGCGCCGGGCCCATAGCCCCGTCCGGATCGCGCGTGCCGGCCGCGGTGGTCGCGGGAGCGCCCGCGGCGCCGTCGCCGTCGGCTGCGTCGGCTTCGCCGTCGCGCGACCGCAGCACCGCGAGCACCAGGACCGCCAGCGCGACGTAGCCCGCGGCGAGCGCTGCGATCGCGCCCCGCCAGCCCGCGCTCACGAGCAGCGCCGCCGACGCGACGTGCACGCCGCCCGTGATGAAGTTGTCGCCGCCGTTCAGGATGCCGATCGCGAGCCCGCGCCGGCGACGGAAGAGCCGCAGCACGAGCGCCGACCCGGCGACCGATCCGATGCACGCCTGCCCCGGCCCGATCACGAGGTTCCAGCCGTAGAGTCCGCGGATCGACTGGATGCCGGCGATGCCGAGGGTCCCCATCCCCATGAGCAGCGCGCCCGCCGCGAGCACGAGGCGCGCGCCGATCCGGTCGACGAGCTGGCCCGCGAAGGGCGACAGCATCATCAAGACCAACATCCTGAGGTTCATCGCCGTCGCGTACTCGGTGCGCGACCAGCCGAGCTCGTCGGTGATCGGCTTCATGAGCGGCGACATGCCGTAGGAGAGCGCCGAGTGCGCGCTCACCGCGAGCACGCCGATCGCGAGCGCGGCCCACGCGTGCCAGGTCTCACCGAGCGGGCCGCGCGCGCGCCCGGGCTCGTCGTTCGCGCGCGCTTTGGCGAGCGGCTGCATCGCGCCCGATCCTATAGGAAGCGCGTGCCGCGAATGCGAGGCGCGGAGCCCGACGCGCGAGAGCGGCGCGCGTCGCTGCGCGCGACGGGAAGCTCGCGCGCCCGACCGCTGTTGCGCGCCAGGGGGAATCGGGCGATAGAACTCCATGCGCGAGATCGTGCCGCAGGTGCTCCTGTGGTCGCGGCTCTCCGAGCCGCACGGCTACGATTTCAACGGCTTCCTGGTCCTCGCCGACGGCGGAAACCTGTGCATCGACCCGGTCGATCCCGACGCCGATGCCGCGCGCGAGCTCGTCGATCGCGGCGTCGCGCGAATTCTCCTCACCAACCGAAACCACGTGCGCGCGGCGAGCCGAGTGCGCGAGCTGACCGGCGCGCCGATCGCGATCCATCCCGACGACGCGGCGTACGCCCGCTCGCAGGGCGCGGACATCGCCGACGAGCTTCACCCGGGCCATCGCATCGGGCCGCTGGTGGTCGTCGGGGTTCCGGGGAAGTCGCCCGGAGAGGTCGCGTTCCACTGGCCGGAGCGGCGCGTCCTCATCGTCGGCGACGCCGTCATCGGAAACCCGCCGGGCCATTGCTCGCTGCTGCGCGAACGCGTCCTCGACGATCCGCCGCGGCTGCAAGCGAGCGTCGAGGCCCTCCTCGCGCTCGACTTCGACGTGCTCTTGACGGGCGACGGCGCGCCCATCACGGCGGGCGCGCACGATCGCATGGAAGAGCTCGTCGCGCGCTTCCCGGCGCGCCCGTGAAGCGAGGAGCGCGCTGCGCCGTCCGGCTCAGTGGAAGTGGTATCCCCCGTTCACGTCCAGCGCCTGCCCCGTGACGACGCGCGACAGGTCCGACGCGAAGAAGACGACCGTGTCGGCGATCTCCTTCGACGTCGGGATGTGATCGAGCGCCGCGCGTGAGGCGATGTCCGCATAGACCGCCTCCGGGGTCGTCCCTTGCTGCTTCGCGAGGAGCTTGAAGTAGCCCTCGAGCGCAGGCCCCCAGATGTACCCGGGCACGACGGAGTTCACCCGGATCTTGTAGCGGCCGAGCTCCTTGGCGAGCGTCTGCGCCGCGATCAGGAGCGCGCCCTTGGACGACGCGTAGCCGCCGTGCGTCGGCTCGATCACGCGAGTCGACATGGTGTTGATGAAGACGATCGAGCCGCCGCCCTGCTCCTTCATGTGCGGGACGACGGCCTGCGTGAGCTGCAGCGACCCGAAGACGTTCACGTCGAAGACCTTCCGCCAGGCGTCGAGGTCCTCGTCCTCGAAGCGCTTGAAGCTCGGGCCCTTGAATGCGTTGTTCACGAGCACGTCGATCCGGCCGAGCTCCTCGTGCGCGCGGCGCACGAGCCGGTCGCAGTCGGCCCGCTGGGCGATGTCGGTGGGCACCGCGATCGCCCGCCGGCCGAGTGCGCGCACCTCCGCGGCGAGCTCGTCCACCGCCGCCGGCGTACGCGCCGCGAGCACGACGTGCGCGCCCTCGCGCGCGAACGCGAGCGCGATGTCGCGCCCCATGCCCGGCCCGATGCCCGACACGATCGCGACCCGATTCTCGAGCAGCATGGCGGTGGCTTCCTTTCGTCCGGCGACGCGCGCCGGTCAGTCGTTCAAGAGCGGTCCAACGGCCGCCCCGAATGCGTCGATCTGCTCGATCAGCTCGTCGCACGAGCGCGCGCGGAATCGCACCCCGCAGTGGCTCACGCCGAGCGCCTTCAGCCCGCGCAGGTGCTCGGCGAGCTCGGCGGGCTCGCCCGACCGCGTTCCGGGCGCAAGCTCGAAGGTCGGGCGGCCGACGTAGAGCCACTCGCTCATCGTTCCGATCTCGATCGGCCGATCGCCGACGGTCTTCCGGCGATGCGAGCGAATGGTCTCGATCGCGGCCGGCAGGTCGGCGCGCGGCGTTCCCTGCGGCAGCCAGCCGTCGCCGCGCTCGGCCGCGCGTCGCAGCGCGGCCGGCGTCGAGCCGCCGATCCAGATCGGCGGGCGGGGCTGCTGCACGGGGCGGGGTGCGAGGCCGACGTCGTCGACCTTCCACGTCGCGCCTTCGAAGCGCACGAACTCCTCGCGGAAGGCCGTCTTCACGAGGTCGATCGCCTCGTCGAGGAGCTTGCCGCGGCGCTTGAAGTCGACGCCGAGGGTCGCGAACTCGCCCTCGAGGTGCCCGGCGCCGACGCCCAGGATGACGCGCCCGCCGGAGAGGGCGTCGAGCGTCGCGAACGCCTTCGCCGAGACGAGCGGGTGGCGATACGGCAGGATGAAGACGTGCGAGAGGAGGCGCACGCGGCGCGTCGCCGCGGCGAGGAAGCCGAGGGTCGCGACCGTGTCGTACCAGGTCGTCCGCATCGCGGCCGCGCGCTCGCGCGGAACGACGACGTGGTCGCAGACGGCGACGTAGAAGAAGCCGCTGCGGTCGCATGCCTCGGCGATGCGCAGCAGCTCGGCCGCACCCGCGCCGCCCTCCCACGGCGCGGCGAACATCGTGCTCTGCGCCTGCACCGGGAGCTGCATCCCGTAGACGAGTCGGCCGCTCGGCACGATTTGGACGGAGCCGGCGTCGGACACCATGTTTCTGCCTCCTCGTCGCGCCCGAGCGAGCGCGCCGCGCCCTGCACAGCCGAGCTCCATCGCGCTTTCCCTGCGTGCGCCGGCGCCGGCGGTCGAGGGCTGTAAGCGCGGCCACCCGCGCTTGTCAATGCGGGTTCGGTCCGGCGAACCGGTCTGGACAGGCCGAGCGCGGTCGGCGATGACAGCGTGCCGATGGACTTCGCGTTCTCGCCCGCGGAGGAGCGCTTTCGCGCCGAGCTGCGGGCGTGGCTGGCCGACCATCCGCCGCCGCGGCTGCAGGCGCCCGACCACGCCGCCACCTCGTCGCAGCACGCGGCCGCCGAGGCGATGATCGCCTGGGCGCGACTTCTCGCGAGCGGCCGCTGGCTCGGCCTGACGTGGCCGGTCGAGCTCGGCGGGCGCGGCCTCGGGATGATCGAGCAGCTCCTCTTCTACGACGAGACGGCGGCCTGCGACCCGCCACAGCTCGGGCAGATGGTGAGCCTGGGCGTCGTCGGGCCGACGCTCCTCCGCTACGGCTCCGAGGAGCAGAGGAAGCGGTTCATCCCGCGCATCCTCGCCGTCGACGATCTCTGGTGCCTCGGCTTCTCCGAGCCGAACTCCGGGTCGGATCTCGCGTCGCTCCGGACCACGGCCATCGCCGACGGCGACCACTACGTCGTCACCGGGCAGAAGATCTGGACGAGCCACGCGCCGCTCGCCGACTGGTGCCTTCTCCTCGCACGCGCGGACGCCACCTCGCGGCATCACGGGCTCGTCGTGCTGCTCCTTCCGCTCGCGTCGCCCGGCGTCGAGATCCGGCCGATCCACAACCTCGTCGGCGAGCCGCACTTCGCGCAGCTCTTCCTGAACGAGGTCCGCGTGCCGCGCGACCTCGCGGTCGGCGCCGTCGGCGCCGGCTGGCGCGTCGTGAACGGCGCGCTCGCCGCAGAGCGCGACCTCTGGGTCTTCGAGATGTACGGCGAGCTCCGGGGCTCGCTCGCGCGCGCGCTCGCGACGGCGCGCCGGATCGCACGCGGCGAGGTCGCCGGAGCGTACGACGCGAGCCGCCGCGCCGGCCTCGCGCAAGCCTGGATCGACCTCGAGATCCTGCGCTTGTCGGGGCTCCGCAGCATCACCGCCGCGCTCCGCGGTCGCGCCGATCCCCTGGACGCCTCGCGCCACAAGGTGCAAGGCAGCGAGCTCGCACAGCGCCTGGCGGCGCTCGCGGTCGAGCTGCAGGGCCCGTTCGCGCAATGCGTGGCGCGCGATCCGCGCTCGCCCGACGCGGGGCTCGCGTCGTACTGGTATCTCACGCGGCGGTCGTCGACGCTGATCTCCGGCACGTCGGAGGTCCAGCGGAACATCCTGGCGCAGCGCGCGCTCGGGCTGCCGCGATCGTAGGAGAAGCGATGCTCTTTCTCGACAACCTCGCGCGCAACCGCCGCGACCGCCCCGACCGGCCGTACCTGCTGCACGAGGGGCGCACGGTCACGTTCGAGGAGTTCGACGTCGCGACCAACCGCTTCGCGCACGCGCTCCGCTCGCTCGGCGTCGCCAAAGGCGACCGCGTCACGATCGGTCTCGCGAACTCGATCGAGTGGGTCGTCGCAGCGTTCGGCGCGCTGAAGGCGGGCGGCATCCTGAACCCGGTGAACCCCGCGCTCGGCGCGAAGGAGCTCGGCTACGTGCTGCGCCACGCCGAGCCGCGCGTCATCGTGACGAGCGCCGACACGCCCGGGAACCTGCTGGCGGACGAGGTCGAGCGGCCGCCGTCGTCGGTGATCGCGGCGTTCGGCGGCGTCCCCGGAGCGGTCGCGCTCGAGGACGCGGTCGCGGCGTCGTCGGCGGAGCCGGTGGAGGTCGAGCTCACGCCGGACGACGGCTCGACGCTCCTCTACACGTCGGGGACGACCGGAAACCCGAAGGGCGTGCTGTTCACCCACTCGCGCACCGGCGGCAGCGGCTCGTTCTTCGTCGGCGGCATGGAGCTCACGCCCGACGACGTCATCCTGACGGTCGGACCCCTGTTCCACGGAAACGCGTGGTCGACGGTCGCGGTCGCGCAGCAGACGGGATGTGCGGCGGCGTTTCCGCGCGCGTTCAGCGCGTCCGACTTCTGGCCGCTCGCGCATCGCACGCAGGCGACCGCGCTCTTCACGCTCGGAACGATCCTCGCGATCCTGCTCGCGCAGGAGCCGAGCGAGCTCGAGCGCACGAGCCGCATCCGCGTCGTGCTCGGGCTCGGCAGCGCCCCGATCCGCGATCGCCTGCGCGAGCGGTTCGGCTTCCGCCACGTGCTGGAATGCTTCGGTTCGACGGACGCGGGCGTCGTCACGCTCGAGCCGCTCGGCGCGACGCCGCGCGCCGGCTCGGCGGGGCCCGCGATCCCCGGCGTCAAGGTCCACATCCTCGACGACGAAGGGCGGGAGGTGCAGGCGCGGCAGGTCGGCGAGATCGCGGTCGAGTCGCCGTACCGCATGGCGGCGTACTTCCGCGATCCCGAGCAGACGCAGGCCGCCCTGCACGGCGACTGGTTTCTGACCGGCGACCTCGGCTGGGTCGACGAGGACGGCTGGCTGTACTTCGTCGACCGCAAGCGCGACGTGATCCGACGCGGCGGCGAGAACATCTCGTCGGTCCTGGTCGAGAAGGCGCTGCGCGAGCACCCCCGGGTCGCCGACGTCGCCGTCGTCGGCATCCGGCACCCCGTCCTCGGCCAGGAGGTGAAGGCCTTCATCGTCCCGCGCGGCGACGTGACCATCGAGGACCTCCGCTCGCACGCCGCCGCCCGCCTGGCGAAGTTCCAGGTCCCGACGCAGTGGGAGCTGCGGGACTCCCTGCCCAAGACCCCTACGCAGCGCGTCGAGAAGTACAAGCTCCGGGGCGAAAACCCCGGCTCCAGCGGCCTCCTCGGCTAGGAGCGCTCGGGCGTCCGCTCCCGGGCCGCGCGCTCCCACGGCGCGCCGCTCGCCCCGGTGACGTAGCCGATCCGGGCATCCGCCCCGGGCCGGCGCCCGTACCGCATCGCGGAAAGGCGTCGTCGGACGCCCGCGCGGTCGCCCTCGGGAATTTCCCGGTCGGCGCTCGGGAATCACCCGATGGTTCGGGCGCATCCCAATGCCGATAGCTGGAGCCACGAAAGCGACTGTGCAAATGCGCACGACTCGACGTCACCTCCGCCGCCTCGCGAAGGCCCTCTGGATACGCCCCCTCTCTCCGTCCGATCGCCGCCTGCGCCGGCTCGCTTTCCCCGCGCCTCCCGCCGGCGTCCCGTCTCTCCGGGCCGCCATCGCCGTTCCGCATCCCCACCTCGTGCGCGACCGCGCGTTTCACCGCGGTCGCGTGCCCGACGCTCTCCGACCGCGCTGAAGGAGACCCTCATGCTCGCGACCGACGGCGGCCTCGACTGGCCGGACACCACCCTTCTACCCGTCCAGCTGACCGCTCCCGGAGACCCGGTCGCGCGGAGCGGCGTGAAGGCGCTCATGATCGCCGTCCTCGAGGACGCGATTGCGTGCCTCGGCACCGTGTGCCGCACGTCGAGCGTGCACGCACGCATGCAGGCGGTCGCGGCCGTCAAGTGGATCCGATCGACCGACCGCTCGTGGCCGTTCGCGTTCGAGTCGATCTGCGACGTGCTCGCCGTCGATTGCGAGCGCCTGCGAGACCACCTGCTCGCCTCGTACGCGAATCGCGTGCACCCCGCCGCCATGCCGTATGCGAGCGCGCGCCGGATGGAGGCGAGCGTGCGCAAGATCGTGGTCGCGCGGCGGCGGCGCCGCCGCCGCCCCGCAGCGGCGCCCGCCCAGGCCTGACGCTTGCTTCAGCGGCGGTTGCGGGCGGCCCAGTCGGAGCAGGTCTCGCCGTCGATCGCCGCGTCCTCCCACTTCTCGACGAGCTCGACCTGAACCGACGTCGTCCGCCCGAGGTCGTGCTTGACGATGCGGGTGAGCGCCTCGACGGCCGCCGCGAAGTGCTCGCGCGGCCGCCGGATCCAGCTCACCTGGATGATCGTCGGCAGCGGGGACTCCACGCCGTCGCGGAAGAGGATCGCGTCGCGCAGGAAGACGTACACCGACTGGCGCGGCGTCCCGAGCCGCTTCTCGAAGAAGTCGGAGGCCAGGCGGCTGAAGCGGGCGCCCTCCTCGGGCGTGAGCCCGGTCACATAGAGGTTCGGCATTCCAGCCTCCGCGCGGCGCCGGACGCCGCGCTCAGGACCCGCCCGCGGCGGCGGCGATCGCGACCGCCGGCGGAACGGCTTCCGCGCGACCGAGGCGGCGATCGCGCAGCCAGAAGAGATAGCGCTCGACGCCGTCGATCACGTGCTGGGAGCGCAGCGACGGGAAGATCTCGAACGCGTGCTGCGCACCCGGCAGCTCCGCGTACAGGACGGGCTCGCGCGACACCGCGCGCAGCGCCTCCACGAAGTGGCGCGCGTCGCCGACCGGCACGAGGGTGTCGCGGTCGCCGTGGATGACGAAGAAAGGCGGAGCGTCGGCAGACACGCGGTAGAGCGGTGAGGCCCGCTCGTAGCGCTCGCGCGCGTCGTCGAGGCGGGCCTTCATGACCCAGCGCTCGAGCAGCCGACGTAGGCCGGCGTTCCGGTAGACACCGTTCTTGTTCGTGAAGTCGTACACGCCGTAGAACGAGACGCAGCCCTGGACCGTCGTGTCCTTCGATTCGAAGCCGGGCTGGAAGTCGGGGTCGTTGGGCGAGAGCGCCGCGAGCGACGCGAGATGGCCGCCGGCGGAGCCTCCGGTGATCACGATGAAGTCGGGATCGCCGCCGTATTCGGACGCGTGCTCGCGCAGCCACGCGATTCCCTGCTTCACGTCGACGACGTGGTCGGGGAAGGTGGCGCGCGGGCTCAGGCGATAATCGATGCTCGCGCACAGCCAGCCGTGCGAGGCGAGCTGCAGCATGAGCGGCATGCCCTGCTCGTTCTTGCTGCCGACGGCCCAGCCGCCGCCGTGCACCTGGAGGAGCACCGGCATCTTCGGCGGCCGCGCCGACCGCTCGCGCGGCCGATACAGGTCGAGGCGCAGGTGGCGCTCGCCGGCGCGCGCGTACGGCAGGTCGCGGATGCGCTCGACGGCTGCGTCGCGCATCGGGAACGGCAGCGCGAGCTGCCGCCAGCGGAGCGCGGTCGGCAGGAGGTCGGTCGATTCGGCGCGCAGCTCGTCGCGATAGGCGGCTCCCAGGGCCGACGCGAGAGCGTCCTCGACGACGTGCCGGGCATCGCGCGCGCGGAGGTACCAAGCGACCAGCGCGCACCACGAGACGAAGTCGATCGCGAGCGCGACCCATCCCGGCCATGCGGCGAGCGCGCCGAGAGCGACGAACGCCACCGTCGCGACCGCTTGCCAGGCGACGTGGTGGAGCGCGAGCTCGCCGGTCAGCCACCCCGCGAAGAAGCTCACGAAGCCGCGCCGGCTGCCGCCGACCATCGGGCGGTAGACGTTCCAGGTGAACCAGGCGCCGCCGAGGCTCGCGAGCAGGAAGAGGGTCGGGATTCCGGGCATGCTCAATCTTCGCTCGCGACCCGGCGCGTGCAAGCCGACCCGCCGGACGCGCCCCGCACGGCGTCGCGCGAGGCGGACGCCGCGACGCCGTCGTTCGCCGCCGGTTGCGCCAGATTCGGGAAGAACCGCCCGTGAGCCCGTGCGAGCAGCTCGCCGGTCGCGGCGTCCTCGATCGCGCCCTCGATGAGGAGGCTCCTCCCCTTCCGCCCGGCGATCCGGCCGCGGACGCAGAGCTTCCGGCCGGTCGGCGCGGGGAGGAGATAGCGGACGGTGAGCTCGCCCGTCACGACCCGCGTTCCGGCCTTGGCGTACGCGGTCACGCACATCACCTCGTCGAGCAGGGTCGCCTGGATGCCGCCGTGGACGACGCCCGGCGCGCCGCCGAGGTGCGCTGGCACGACGACGTCGGTCTCCGCGCCGTCGTCGGTCTCGTGGAACGAGAGGCCGAGCCCGGCGGGGTTGTCGGGACCGCAGCCGAAGCAGGCGTTCGGGCGGGTGTCGAGGACGATCGGGCGGCGCATGCGGGACGTCGGCGGTCGGGATTGCGTGGCTCTTCGATCACGCCGCGAGGAAGCGCGCGACCGCTTCCGCGGTCTCCTCGGGCCGCTCGGCCGCGAGCAGGTGGCCGGCGCGCGCGATCGCCTCGAGACGAGCGCGCGGGATCTTCTGGGCGAACAATCGTCCGTACAGCGGCGCGACGAAGCGGTCGTCGTCGCCCCAGAGGAGAAGCGTCGGCGCCTCGATGCGCCAGAGCCGGCGCTCGAGGCCGCTCTCGGGGATCGGGAAGAGAAATTTCGCCGCCGTACGGAACCCGCGGATGAGGCCGATCAGCATCTCGACCTGCTCGGGCGTGCGGTCGTCGCGCTCGCTGAACATGCCGGTCAGCGCCAGCATGCGCTGCGCGGCCTCGCAGCCCTGGTCATGGAAGAGGTACGGCACGAGCTCGTGCGTCATGTGCCCGAACATGTCGACGACGGGCGCCTCGTCGCGCCAGAGCCCGACCGGCGCGAGCAGCACGAGCTTCCCGACGTCGCGCGGCCGGAGCGCCGCCATCTCGGCCGCCATCCATCCGCCCATCGACTCGCCGACGACGGCCGGGCGCTCGAGGCCGAGCGCGGCCATCACGTCGAAGCCGTGGAGGAAGAGATCGAGCTGGTCCTCGAGGACGTCGAGGCCCTCCGACCGTCCGAAGCCAGGGAGGAGCGGTGCCAGGACGCGATGCCGCGCGGCGAGGCGCGGGAGAGCGCCTTCCCAGACCGGGATCCCGCCGGCGCCGTGGAGCCACAGGACCGGCTCGCCGCGGCCAGCCTCGAGCACCTCGATCGTCGGCCGACCCGCGCCCAGGTCGAGGACGCGCGAGCGCACGTCCGGACCGGGCGAAGCGGCGACCGCGCTCACGCCCGCGCCTCGGCGGCAGGTCGCGTCGAACCCGCGCGCTCGGCGCCGTTTCCGGCACCGTTGCCGGGGCCGTGCGGCAGGCCCGCGCCCGGCGCCATGCGGCGGCCCGGAGGAAGCGGCCGCGCCGACCAGCGGTCCTCGTACTCCGCGTAGATCGGACGGAGGTGCGGCATGACCTCGCGCGCGAACAGCTCGGTCGAGCGGTTGGTCAAGTCGAGCGGCGCCGAGCCGATGTGCAGGCCGAGCGCCAGGTGGCCGACGCGGAGCGAGCGCGCGAGCTCCTCGAGCTGCTGGCGCACCGTCGCGGGCGAGCCGGCGACGATGTAGCGCTGCTCGCAGAGCTCCTTCCAGGTCTTGTTCATGCCCATGTTCTGGGTCGTGTTGCCGACCTGTGAGACGATCCCCGCGCGCATCGACGCCTCGCTCATGTAGCCGGGAGCCGCCGAGGTGCCCGGGTAGAGGTGGAGGCACTTGTTGAAGAAGTAATCGACGTGCGGCCACCACTCGCGCTCGCAGGCGGCGTCGCTGTCGCTGACGCACACCTGCTGGAAGAAGGCCGCGCTGTACGGGTTGTCGGACGCGCCGACCTTCGCGCGCCGCTCCCAGTAGCCGTCCATCATCTTCTGCGCGCGCTTGTACCCGCTGAAGGAGAGGTAGCTGTAGTTGTAGTCGTGCTCGACGCAGAAGTCCCAGGTCTCGATCGAGCCGAGGCCGGGGATCCAGATCGGCGGATGCGGCTGCTGGATCGGGCGCGGCCAGAGGTTGACGTAGCGGAGCTTCGTGTACTTCCCGTTCCACGCGAAGGGCTCGCGCTCGCGCCACGCCTTGATGATGAGGTCGTGCGCCTCGCGATACTTGTCGCGCACCGTCGCGGGGTTCTGGCCGTAGCAGTAGTTGATGTCCATCGACGTACCGACCGGAAAGCCGCCGATGAGGCGGCCGCCCGTGATCACGTCGAGCATCGCGAACTCCTCGGCGACGCGCACCGGCGGATTGTAGAGAGCGATCGAGTTCCCGAGCACGAGGATGTTCGCGCGGCTCGTCCGGCGCGCGAGCGCCGCCGCCATGATGTTCGGCGACGGCATCATCCCGTACGCGTTCTGGTGGTGCTCGTTCACGCCGATCGCGTCGAATCCGAGCTCGTCGGCGTACTCGAGCATGTCGAGGTACTCGTTGTAGAGCACGTGCCCGGCCTCGGGCTCGTAGATGGCGTTCGGAACGTCGACCCAGACGCTGTGGTAGCGGTCGCGGAAGTCGTCCGGCAGCCACCGGTACGGCATCAGGTGGAACCAGGTGAACTTCATGGCTTCCTCCCGTGCGCGACGCGTGCGAGCGACGCGGCAGCGTCCGTCCTAGTCGACCCCCGCTGCCGCCTCAAGCAGGCTCGCACGGTTCCGACGCGGTGCGCGTCCGGCGCGTGTCCTGCCGCGCACGGAAAACCACCGAGCGCCCGGCCGCACTTCTCGACACGGACCGGCCGTGCCTCTAACCTCGAAGAGGAGGAAGGCGATGCGTTGCGCGTGCGCCATCCTGTTCGTCCTCACGACCGCATCCGCCGCCGAGGCGACCGTCTACGCGCTCGAGTCCGCGGACGGCGGCTTGGTGGTGACGAACGACGCGACCCGCCTCCCGGCGGGGAGCGGCGGTCGCGTCATCACGTACGAGACGTCGGATCGCGCGTCCGAGCCGCCGGGAGCGCCGTCGGCGGGCAGCGTGCCGGGCACGGCCCCAGCTCGGCCGGCGGAACGCGTGCCTGCGCCCGCCGGCCCGGCGCCTGCCGCGGGCTCCGGGCGCCCCCAATCGCCGCCCGCCTCGGCGCAGAGCTCCTCCCCGCCGCCTCCCACGAGCGCCGGATCGGCGAGACCGAACCCCGCCGCGCGCGAGGGCACCGCCTCGAGCGAAGGGGCGCCGGCGTCCTCGATGCGCGGCTGGCTCCGCAACCCGCGCTCGCTGCCACCAGCGAGCGAGCCGCCGCGTGTGACCGTGAGCATCGTGCCGCGATCGGCGACGCGTCAGCTTTCGTCCGGCTCGTCGTCTCTCGGCGGCGGCTCCATGCTCGCCGGCGGATCCGCGATGCGCGCCGCGCCCGGCACGTCCACCGGATCCGGCGCAACCCTGGGCATGCAGGGCGCCGACATGTCCGCGATCCGCTGAACGAAGGGCGAGAAGCGCGCGCGCCGTGCGGCGGCGCCGCGTTGACCCATCGCGCGCGCGGCACTACGCTTTCGATCGCAGCGCCGGTCGGCACGCCGTCGACCGCGCAGGAGGGACACGATCATGGCAGGCGCAGCAGTCGCGATCGCCCCCGCAGTCGAGAAGTTCGTCCGCGCCCCGTCGCGCCGCATGCTCATCGACGGCAAGTGGGTCGAGTCGGCGTCCGGCAAGACCTTCGACACGATGAATCCCGCGACCGGGGAGGTGCTCGCGCGCGTCGCGGAGGGCGACGCCGAGGACGTCGACCGCGCGGTGCGCGCGGCGCGGCGCGCGTTCGACGAGTCGCCCTGGCCCACCAGCGCGCCTTCCGAGCGCGCGCGCGTCCTCTTCCGCGTCGCCGAGCTGATCGAAAAGAACGCGGACGAGCTCGCGCAGCTCGAGACGCTCGACAACGGCAAGTCGATCGCCGAGAGCCGGAACGTCGACGTGCCGGGCGCGGCCGCCACCTTCCGATACTTTGCGGGCTGGGCCGACAAGCACTACGGCGAGACGATCCCGTCCGACCCGGCGTTCTTCAACTTCACGCTGCGCGAGCCGATCGGCGTGTGCGGCCAGATCATCCCGTGGAACTTCCCGCTCCTGATGGCGTCGTGGAAGCTCGCGCCCGGCCTCGCGTGCGGGAACACGCTGGTGCTGAAGCCCGCCGAGCAGACGCCGCTCTCGGCGCTCCGCCTCGGCGAGCTCCTGCTCGAGGCCGGCGTGCCGGCGGGCGTCGTCAACATCGTGCCGGGCTTCGGCCCGACCGCCGGCCGCGCGATCGTCACCCACCCGATGGTCGACAAGGTCGCGTTCACCGGATCGACCGAGGTCGGGAAGGAGATCCACCGCCTGACGGCCGACGGGCTGAAACGCGTCTCGCTCGAGCTCGGCGGAAAGTCGCCCAACATCGTGTTCGCGGACGCCGACGTCGAGGAAGCGGTCAAGGGCGCGCTGCTCGGCGTCTTCTTCAACCAGGGCCAGGTCTGCTGCGCGGGCACGCGCCTCTTCGTGGAAGACAAGCTCCACGACGAGTTCGCCGACGCGCTCGCGTCGCACGCCTCGCAGATGCCGCAGGGGCACGGCCTCGACCCGGGCACGGCGGTCGGCCCGCTCGTGAGCGAGGAGCAGCTCAAGCGCGTCACCGGCTACCTCGAGCTCGGCAAGAAGGAGGGCGCGAAGGCGATCACCGGCGGCGAGCGGAACGTCGCGAGCGGCCTCGAGAAGGGCTACTTCGTCAAGCCGACGGTCTTCACCGGCGTCAAGAACGACATGCGGATCGCGCAGGAGGAGATCTTCGGCCCGGTCGTGTCGGTCATCCCGTTCCGCGACGAAAGCGACGCCGTCCTGCAGGGAAACGACACGCTCTACGGGCTCGCGGCCGGCGTGTGGACGCGCGACGTGAGCAAGGCGCACCGCGTGGCGCGCGCGATCCGGGCCGGGACCGTGTGGGTCAACTGCTACAACGTCTTCAGCGAGGCGGCGCCGTTCGGCGGATACAAGGGGAGCGGCTACGGCCGCGAGCAGGGCCGCTACTCGCTCGAGCTGTACACGCAGGTGAAGACGGTCTGGATGAGGATCTGAGGCGCGAGCGGTGGCGGCGGGGCGGCGACACTCACCGGGGTTCGAGCGGCTGTGCGCCGAGGCGCGCGCGAGGGTGCGCGAGGTGAGCGTCGCCGAAGCCGCGCGCATGGCCGCCGAGCCCGGCACGCTCCTCGTCGACGTGCGCGAGGAGAGCGAGTGGGCGGCCGGGCACGCCGCCGGCGCGATCCACCTCGGCAAGGGCATCATCGAGCGCGACATCGAGGAGCGCGTCCCCGACCCGCGGACGCGGCTCGTCTGCTACTGCGGCGGCGGCTATCGCTCGGCGCTCGTCGCCGAGAGCCTCCAACGCATGGGATACGACAACGTCCTTTCGGTCGCCGGCGGATGGCGCGCCTGGTGCGCCGAAGGCCTGCCGGTGACCCGCAACTGACGGATGGCCGCCACCGCCACCCGCGTCGCCCAGCCTGCCTACGGCGACGACCTCACCGTGCGAGCCGCGCGCGCCCTCTACTTCCAGCGGAACGGCTTCGGCGACGGCGGCTACGACGCGCGCTGGGTGAAGCTCGAGGCGGGCCCGATCCCGCTCTGGTTCCCGAACACCAAGGCGCGCGTCGCCGCCGTCAAGCTGCACGACGTGCACCACGCCGCGACCGGCTACGACACCACCTGGACCGGCGAAGCGGAGATCGGCGCGTGGGAGATCGCGTCGGGCTGCGCGCACCACTACGCGGCCTGGCTCCTGAACCTGCAGGCGATGGGCATCGGCCTCGCGATCGCGCCGCGCGCCGTGCTGCGCGCGTTCGTGCGCGGGCGCCACTCGGAGAACCTCTACCGCTCCGAGCTCGACGACGCGCTCCTCGACGCTCCGCTCGGAGCGGTCCGCCGCCGTCTCGGCCTCGCTTCCGAGACGCCGCCGCCGGGCGCCCGCGAGCTGGTCGCGTTCGCGGCTTGGGGCGCGGCGAGCGTCGCGACGCTCGCCGCCACGATCGCCCTCACGGTGGCGCCCGTGGTCGCGACCGCGTGGGCCGTGAGGCGCGCTTTCGGCGCATGAAGCGCGTCGGCGAGTGCGCCTGGCTGCTGCCGCTCGACACGCCGGAAGGCGTTCTCGCGGCGCTCTCCCGCCTCTCCCGAGACGCGCCCGCCGCGGTCCGCGACCTCGTGCCCGGAGCGTCGACCGTGCTCGTCGCCTTCCACGACCCGCCGGAGGACGCGGAGGAGCGCTGGCTCGCCGCCGCATGGCAGGACGTCGCGGGCGCGCAGCTCGCCGCGTCCTCCGCCGATGCGCGCTCGCACGCGGTCCCGGTCCGCTACGACGGCGAGGATCTCGCTTTGCTGGCGCGCCACGCGGGGCTGTCGGTCGCGGACGCGATCGCGTTGCACGCGGGTGCGAGCTACCGGGTCGCCTTCGTCGGCTTCCAGCCCGGCTTCGCGTACCTCGCCGGGCTTCCGGACGCCCTCCGCATGCCGCGCCGGGCGTCGCCGCGCCCGCGCGTGCCGGCGGGGAGCGTCGCGATCGGGGGCGAGTGGACGGGCATCTATCCCGCCGCGTCGCCGGGCGGCTGGCACCTGCTCGGTCACACCGACGTCGCGCTCTTCGATCCGAACGCCGAGCGCCCCGCCCTGCTCCAGCCTGGCGACGTCGTCCGGATGGTCCCCGCTTGACGCGCATCGCGGTGCTGCGTCCCGGCTCGCGAACGACGGTCGAGGATCTCGGGCGGACGAACGCCGCGCGCTGGGGAGTCCCGCCCGGCGGCGCCTTCGACGCGGTCGCGCTCGTCGCGGCGAATCGCCTCGTCGGGAACCGCGACGACGACGCGGGGCTCGAGCTGACGCTCGCGGGCCCGGACCTGCGAAACGACGGGCCGCGCGAGGTCGCGGTCGCGGTCGTCGGGGCGGAGGGCGAGGTGCGGAGCCACGGCGGCGCGACGCGCCGGTGCCGCTCGGGCGAGCCGGCGGCGCTCCGCGCGGGCGAGTCGCTGCACGTCGGCGCGCTCGGCGGCGCTCGCGCCTGGCTCGCGCTCGCCGGCGGGATCGCCGTGCCGCCGAAGCTCGGAAGCCGCTCCACCTGCGCGCACGCCGGGTTCGGGGGGTTCGCCGGGCGCCCGCTCCGCGCGGGCGACGTCCTGGACGTCGGCGACCCGATCGGGACGCCGGCGTCGCGCCGCCCATGGAAGTACCCGAGCCGCGGAGACGCGCGTGACCAGGTCGCGACCCTCCGCATCGTCGCGGGCCCGCAGGCCGATCTGCATCCGGGCGACACGCTCGCGCTGCTCGCCGCGACGCTCTGGACGGTCGCGCCGGAATCCGACCGCGTCGGCGTGCGCTTGACGGCGCTCGACCCGGCGATCCCGGACCGCGTCGGGCGGGTCGCGGGAATCCCGCCCGAGGGAACGACGCTCGGCGCCGTGCAGATGCCGCCGTCGGGCGACGCGATCGTGCTCGGGCCCGATCGCCCGGTGACCGGCGGGTACGCCAAGCCCGCGCTCGTGATCCGCGCGGACATCGGCGAGATCGCGCGCCTCGTCCCGGGTCGGCGCGTCCGATTCGCGCCGGTGCCGCTCGCCGATGCGGTCGCCGCCGACCGGCAGCGCCGCGACGAGCTGCCGCCGGCGTCGCTCGGGGCGCCGCGCGAGGCTCGCTCGTGAGCGGGACCGCGCGTGCGGCGCCGCCGCAGCGAACCGCGGTGCGCGCGACCATCGACCTCAACGCCGACGTCGGCGAGGGCTTCGACGACGCCGCCCTCTTCCCGTACCTGACGTCGGCGAGCGTCGCGTGCGGCGGCCACGCCGGCGACGACGACGTCATCCGGCGGACGCTCGAGGCCGCGCGCGCCCGCTCGGTCGCCGTGGGCGCGCACCCCGGGTTCGCGGACCGCGCGTCGTTCGGCCGCCGCGTCGCGACGCGCGACCCCGCTGCGATCGCAGGGCTCGTGCGGGAGCAGGTCGAGCACCTCGTGCAGCTCGCCGCGGAGGCCGGCGTCCGCGTCTCCTTCGTGAAGCCGCACGGCGCTCTCTACAACCTGGCGGCGGAGGACGACGGCGTCGCCGCGGCGATCGCCGGAGCGGTACGCGGGGCACTCCCGGGAGTGCCGCTCGTGCTCCTCGCCGGCTCCCGCGCGCTCGCGGTCGCGTCCCGCGAGGGCGTGCGCGCCGTCGCGGAGGGCTTCGTCGACCGCGCGCTGCTCGCCTCCGGCGCGCTCGCGCCGCGCGACCGTCCGGGCGCGTGCCTCTCGGATCCCGAGGAGGCGGCGCGGCGCGCGGTCGCGATCGCATGCCACGGCCGCGCGCCGACCGTGGACGGCGGAACGATCGCGATCGCCGCGGAGACGCTCTGCCTCCACGGCGACGGGCCGGCCGCGCTCGCGATCGCGCGCACGACGCACGAGCGCCTCGCGGCGGCCGGGATCGCGGTCGCGCCCTTCGTGGAGGGAACGTGAGCAATCGCTACCGGATCGTGAACGGCGCGCGCTTCCGGATCGCCGACGTCGATCCCGACGACACCGGCGAATACGCCCACCACGACGACGCCGAGCCGAAGCTGGAAGAGGACGTGAAGCGCCTCGCGCGCCTGCAGGAGCGGTTCTACGTCGATCGCCGCCACGGGCTTCTCGTCGTCCTGCAGGGAATGGACACGTGCGGCAAGGACGGCACGATCGAGCACGTGTTCTCGGGAGTGAACCCGCAGGGCGTGTCCGTCACTCCCTTCAAGAAGCCCACGGCGGACGAGCTCGATCACCCGTACCTCTGGCGCGCGTGGCGCGGCGTGCCGGCGCGTGGCCACGTCGCGATCTTCAACCGCTCGCACTACGAGGACGTGCTGGTCGTCCGGGTGCACGGCCTCGTCCCTCCGGCGGTCTGGAAGCGGCGATTCGACGAGATCAACGCGTTCGAGCGCTACCTCGCCGACAACGGCGTGATCGTGCTCAAGTTCTTCCTCCACATCAGCAAGGCGGAGCAGCAGGAGCGCATGCGCGCGCGCGTGCGCGATCCCGAGAAGCAGTGGAAGTTCAACCCCGGCGATCTCGCGGAGCGTGCGCGCTGGTCGCAGTACATGCGCGCGTATCAGGACGTCGTCCGTCGCTGCAGCGCGCCGTGGGCGCCCTGGTACGTCATCCCGGCCGACAGGAAGTGGTACCGGAACCTCGTCATCGCCGACGCGATCGTGCGCACGCTCTCGGGCCTGCGCCTCCGCTACCCCAAGCCGGACTACGATCCGAAGCGCGTCAGGATCCCGTGACGTCGGCGGTGAGGCGCTTCCAGTCGCCTTCGCCGACCTCCCGCCGCAGGCGCTCGACGATCCGCCAGCCCGCCGATTCGCGCCGGAGCCGCCAGCGGTTCACGCCGAGGGTGTGGTGCGTCCACGCGCCGTCGCGCTTGACGTGCACGCAGGCGTAGCCCCACGCGCGCGCCTCGTCGCTGCCCGGACCGAGCTCGACCACGAGGTTCGAGTACGAGTGCTGGCTTCCGTCGCGGATCGCGTCGAGGTGCTCGGCGCGCGTGAACCGGCGCTCGATCTCTGCGAGCCCGCGCGACGTGCCGAGCTTCCCGGCCTCCATCTCGACGTCGGCGCTGAACACGGAAGCCCAGTCGGGAGGATCGCCGCAGTCCACCTGGAATGCGTAGCGGGCGATGCACTCGCGGATCGCCTCGCGGTCCTCGAGCGCCCGGACCCGGCGCGCCAGATCGTCCACGTTCACGCCCGACTCCCTTCTCGCCGCCGGACGCGGCGCGCGCGCCGGAGCGGCCGGCGCGCCGTCAATCCGTTCGGACCGCGTCGCCGGCGCCGCCGGCCGTCGGCTCGGCGCGCTGGAGGTACGCGTGCAGCGTCCCGCGCGCGCCCTCGAGATCGAGCCGAAGCGGGACCGGCGCGGCGCCGGGAAGCGGCGGGCCGAGCCACGCGCTCACGCCGTGCGGCGCCTCCCCGGCGCCTTCCCCCGACACGAGAAAGCCGCCGATCGGCCGGACCGACGCCTTGCAGAGCCGCGCCGGTCCGCCGAAGCCGTCGCCGCTCGCGGGCTCGAGCTCGACCATGCCGAGGTCCTCGTACTGGAGGTCGTAGCGGCGAACGCCGTCGAAGACCCGGCGGGTGACCGCACACGTGCCCGTGCGCTCCAGCTCGTGGCTGAGCGACACCGCGGCGCTCAGCGGGTCGAGCGTGTTCTCGCGCTCCTCCTCGGGGATCGGTGCCCGCTCGCCCGTCCCGAGATCTCCGCCGAGGCGCTCCACGACGCGCCCGCCGTCGGCGTAGCGAAGATCGACCTCGATGTTCCGGCCGCGGAACAGGCTCCGCAGGCGGTACTCGCCGGGGACGAAACGCGAGCCGTCGATCGACCCGAAGGCGGACGAGCGCGACTCCCACGGGAACAGCGTTCCGATGAACCCGACCGTCTGCATGAAGCTGTTCGTCCGATAGCCGGCGGGCTCGACCACGGTCGTCGACTCGACCGAGAGCACGCGGAACGCGAGGTAGTAGACGTCGTACGCGAGCGAGAGGCCGGTCGGGCCCGTCGCCGCGCGCGCCGCGCACGGATGCGCTGCGCCGACGAGGACGGCGAGAGCGACGGCCGCAGCCCGCGCTTCCCTTCGGAGCAAGACGGCGATCACCCGGCGCAGCATCTCCACCTCGTCGCGATGATCTCTCTTAACTGCCGAACGGCGGTCGCACCCGCAAGGGTGCACCGCGGCACGCGGCCGCCGAGCGATGTGCTACCAGGTGCGATGTTGCGCCGGTCGCGACTCGTGCCGGCGAGCAGTCATGGCGAAGCCGGTACGATCAGGCGGGGGATGGGCGGCCGTCCGCTACACGCTCGCGCGTGCGCGCGAGGCGGGCGGAGCCGTGCGCCTCACCCGTCGCCTCGCCACGCACAACGCCTGCAAGACGTGCGCGGTCGGCATGGGCGGCCAGCGCGGCGGGATGCGGAACGAGCACGGCAGCTTCCCCGAGGTCTGCAAGAAGTCGGTGCAGGCGCAGGCCGCCGACATGCAGCCGCCGATCGACGAGGATTTCTTCGCGCGCCATCCCGTGGCTGACCTCGAGCGCATGACGGCGCGGGAGCTGGAGCACGCCGGAAGGCTCGGCTTCCCGGTCGTCTGGCGCGAGGGCGACGAGCGCTTCCGCCGGATCGATTGGCGCGAGGCGTACGACGTCGCCTCGTCGGCGCTCGCGGCGTGCCGGCCGGAGCGCGCGTTCTTCTACTCCTCGGGGCGGAGCAGCAACGAGGCGGCGTTCCTCCTGCAGTGCGTCGCGCGCGTCTTCGGCACGAACAACGTCAACAACTGCTCGTACTACTGCCACCAGGCGTCGAGCGTCGCGCTGCAGCGCGCGCTCGGAACCGCCACGGCGACCGTCCGGCTCGACGACCTCGCGCAGGCCGACCTCGCGGTCGTGATCGGCGCCAACCCGGCGTCGAACCACCCCCGCCTGATCACCCAGCTGGTCGAGTTGCGCCGGCGCGGCGGCAAGGTGATCGTCGTGAACCCGCTGCGCGAGATCGGGCTCGTGCGCTTCCGCGTGCCGTCGGACTGGAAGAGCATGCTCTTCGGCTCGGAGGTGAGCGACCTCTACCTCCAGCCGCACGTCGGCGGCGACATCGCGCTGCTGAAGCTCCTGCTCCGCGGCTGCCTCGAGCGCGGCGCGCTCGACCGCGCGTTCCTCGCGACGTACGTCGACGGCTGGGATTCCGTCGCAGCCGACGTGCGCGCGGAGCCGCGCGAGCGCCTCCTCGATGCCGCGGGCGTGCTGGCCGAGGACGTCGAGCGCGCGGTCGAGCTGCTCGCCGCCTCGCGCGCGACCGTCTTCGCGTGGGCGATGGGCATCACCCAGCACGCGCACGGCGTCGCCAACGTGCAGGCGATCGTGAACCTCGCGCTGGCGCGCGGGATGGTCGGACGACCGGGCGCCGGCCTGCTGCCGATCCGCGGCCACAGCAACGTCCAGGGCGTCGGATCGGTCGGCGTGAGCCCGGCGTTGAAGGAGGAGTTCGCGCGCCGGCTCGAATCGCTCTACGGCGTCTCCCTGCCGGCGGCGCCGGGCTTGCACACGCTCGCCTCGGTGGAGGCGGCGGGGCGCGGCGAGATCGACGTCGCGCTCCTCCTCGGCGGCAATCTCTTCGCCGCGACCCCGGATCGCGCCTGGGCCGGTCCCGCGCTCCGCCGGATCGGCACGACGATCTACGTCGCGACCAAGCTCAACGAGGGCCACGTCCACGGGCGCGGCCGCACCTGCCTCGTCCTCCCGGCCCTCGCGCGCGACGAGGAGCGCCAGTGCACGACCCAGGAGAGCATGTTCAACTACGTGCGGCTCTCCGACGGCGGCGCCCCGCCGCCGACGAGCGAGGTCGTCGCGGAGACCGAGATCATCGCGACGATCGCGGGCCGCGTGCTGCCGGCCGGACCGGTCGATTTCGGCGCGCTGCGCGACCACGCGGCGATCCGCGCCGCGATTGCGGCCGTCGTGCCGGGATACGACGCGATCGGCGAGATCGACCGGACGCGCGCGGAGTTCGAGATCGCCGGGCGAACGATCCACCGCCCCGCCTTCGCGACCTCGTCGGGGAAGGCCCGCGCCGCCCCGACGGCCGTGCCGGACTTCCCGCTCGCCGACGGCGAGCTTCGCCTCATGACGATCCGCTCGGAAGGTCAGTTCAATACCGTCGTCTACGAGGAAGAGGACGTCTACCGCGGGAACGAGCGCCGCGACGTGGTGATGATGAACGAGCAGGACGCGACCGCGCGCGGGCTCGCGCGCGATCGCCGCGTGGTGGTCTCGAACGCGACCGGCGCGCTGAACGCGGTCGTCCGGTTCGCCCCGCTCCCGGCCGGCAACGTCGCGATGTACTATCCGGAGGCCAACGTGCTCGTTCCGCGCCGGAGCGATCCCGACTCGGCGACGCCGGAATTCAAGTCGACCGCGGTGTCGATCGCCCCCGCATGAGACCGCGCCACGCCGCTGCGCCGGTCCGGGCGCGCGACTGCTCGCGCCGCGAAAGCCGAGCCGGCCAGGAGGCAGCATGGAGACGTGGGAGCTGATCGCGCGCGAGCAGATCCGGGACCTGGTCGCGTCCTACGCGCACTTCGCCGACGGCGGCCGCTTCGACGAGCTCCTCGACCTCTTCACGGAGGACGGCGTGCTCCACGGAGGCGACGCTCCGGAGGCGCGCGGCCGGGAAGCGATCCGCGGCTTCCTGACGGGCACCGGCTCGGACCTCAAGTCGGTGACGCCGGTCGCGCTCATCCGCCATCACGTCTCGAACCACCGGATCGACGTCGTGAACCGCGACGAGGCGCGCGGCGTCGCCTACTTCTTCGTCGTCACCGACCGCGGCCCGGACCACTGGGGCCGCTACCGCGACGTCTACGCGCGCGTCGGCGACCGCTGGCTCTTCCGCCACCGGCGCGCGCGCCTCGACGGCTGGGCCGCGAACTCCTGGACCGCCGAGCGCAGGGCGCGCGCCGCGCAGGCCGGCCGTCCGCAGAGCTGAAGCGCCCAGCCGAAGCCAGCCCTAGCGGGACCCGCGGCCTCCGGCGCGTCCCGCGTAGCGGGCGCGATCGCCCAGCTGCTCCTCGATGCGCAGCAGCTGGTTGTACTTCGCGACGCGCTCGGAGCGCGCGGGCGCGCCCGTCTTGATGCGCGCCGCCGCGGTCGCGACCGCGAGGTCCGCGATGAAGACGTCCTCGGTCTCGCCCGACCGGTGCGACACCATGAGGCCGTAGCCGGCTCTCCGCGCGGTCGCGATCGTCTCCAGTGTCTCGCTCACCGAGCCGACTTGGTTCAGCTTGATGAGGATCGCGTTGGCGACCTTCTCCGCGATGCCGCGCTCGAGGCGCGACCTCTGCGTCACGAAAAGATCGTCGCCGACGAGCAGCGTCCGCTCGCCGAGCCGCTGCGTCAGCTTCGCCCAGCCGGCCCAGTCGTCCTCGGCGAGCCCGTCCTCGATCGACACGATCGGGAACCGCCCGCACCAGCTCTCCCAGAGCGCGACCATCTCGTCGCTCGACTTCCGCTCGCCGGTCGTGCGTGCGAGCGCGTACGCGCCGTCGTCGTAGAGCTCGGTGGTGGCGGGGTCGAGCGCGAGGACGACGTCCTCGCCGGGGCGGTAGCCGGCGCTCTCGATCGCGCGCAGGAGGAGCTCCGGCGCGTCCTCGTTGCGCGCGAGAGCGGGCGCGAATCCGCCCTCGTCGCCGACGCCGACCGAGAGGCCGCGCTCGTGCAGGATGTCCTTCAGCGCGTGGTAGCACTCGCTGCCCGCGCGCACGGCGCCGGAGAAGGTCGGGAGGCCGATCGGCGCGAGCATGAACTCCTGGAAGTCGACGCCGCCGACGGCGTGCTGCCCTCCGTTCAGGACGTTCATGAACGGCACCGGGAGGAGCGTCGCGTCGCTTCCGTCCTGATCGCCGAGCCAGCGATACAAGGGCACCCGCTCGTGCGCGGCGGCCGCGCGCGCGGTCGCCATCGACACGGCGAGGATCGCGTTCGCCCCGAGGGTCTTCTTGAGCGGGGACCCGTCGGCCGCGAGCATCGCGCCGTCGACGGCCTTCTGATCGCGCGCGTCGAGGCCGGCGACCGCGCGCGCCAGCGGACCGCGCACGTTCTCGACCGCACGCCGGACGCCCGCGCCGCGATAGCGCTTCTGATCGCCGTCACGCAGCTCCAGCGCCTCGTGTGCGCCGGTGGACGCGCCGCTCGGAACGATCGCGGTGCCGACGGCGCCGCCGGCGAGGTGCACCTCCGCTTCGACGGTCGGCTTGCCACGCGAGTCGAGCACCTCGCGCGCTCGCACGCTCGCTATCGCCGTCGCACCGCTCATGAACACCTCCCGAAAAGGGCGGCGCGCACTTTAGACGTGCGTACCGGGCGAGTCGAGCCATTCCGCGTCGCGAGCGCCGCCCGCGACGCCCGGCTCCCGACGTTCGCCCGTTTTCTACAAACCTTCCGAGGACCGCGAGCGCCGCGCACCGCGGACCGGCGCGCTTCGCGACGACGGTGCGGCATCGCGCCTGGCATGATCGATGCGTCGGCCTTCCCCATGCCGCCGGCGGACGGCGCGGCGCTCGCGGAGCGCGGGGAGGGTCGATGGCACTCGGCAACCTGACAACGTGGCGCCAGAGCGCCGTCGAGCGGCGGTCGGACTCGCTCGCGTCTCTGCGGGAGGAGATGGGCGAGCTCTTCGAGCGGCTCTTCGCGGGCCGCGAGCGCGCGGGATCGCCGGGCGGTTTCCAGCCCGATCTCGACGTCACCGAGGACGAGACCGCGATCCGCGTCACCGCGGAGATCCCCGGCATGAAGGAGAGCGACGTCGAGGTCTCGCTGTGCGGCGACTGCCTGACGATCGCGGGCGAGAAGCGCTCCGAGAGCGAGCGGCGCGTCGAGAACGCGCACGTCGTCGAGCGGACGTTCGGCCGCTTCGAGCGCTCGGTCCGCCTCCCCGTTCCCGTCAAGGACGACGATGTCCAGGCGACGTACCGGAACGGCGTCCTCTCGATCGTGCTGCCGAAGGCGGCGGCGGGACCGCGGAAGCGCCAGATCTCCGTGTCGGCCGGCGAGGCACCGCCGTCCGCAGCCGGCGAAGCGGCCGCGACCGGCTCCTCCGGCGGGCAGCCGCCGCAGCGCGCGGACGTGAACTCCGGCCTTCCCACCACCGAGACGACCGGCGGCGTCGTGGCCGGGGTCGCCGCCGGGGCTCCGCGGCGCGTCGTCGCGCGCGAGGAGTCGTCACCGGAGCCGTCGGCCGCCGCGCGTCGCCGCTGACGATCGCCGCGCCCGCGGTGCGCAGCGGCGCGCTCGCGAATCGACGGCCGCGACTCAGCGATCAGCGGGCCAGTCGACGACGCGATCGGTGCGCAGGCGCTCGATCGCGTCGTCCGAGAAGCCGGCCTCGCGCAGGACCTCGCGCGTGTCCTCGCCCACGCGCGGCACCGACCGCGTCGCGTGCGGCGCCGCGCCGTCGAACCGGACGAAGCCGCCGAGCTGGCGGAGCCGCCCGAGGGTCGGGTGGTCGGTCTCCACGACGCGCCCCGCGGCGATCATCTCCGGGTCGGCGAGAAGAGCGTCGCCCGCGAACGGGCGCACCGCCTCGCACGGCACGTCGGCCGACCCGAGCCGCGCCAGCGCGTCGTCGACGGAGACCGCTTCGAAGAGCGAGCTGCCGCCATTGCCCGCCATGCCGGCGAAGCGCGCGCGGGCGTCGTCGTCGGGACAGCAGACGAAGAGCCAGCCGCCGCGCGCGCGATAGAGCCGATACGCGGGACCGTAGCCCGTGCCGTCGCGATCGAGGCGGAAGGGTCGCGACAAACCGGCCGCGCTCTCGAAGACGTCCGACATCGCGAAGAGGCCGGCCGCGAGCTGCGGGCACTCGAGGCGCTGCCCGCGCCCGGTCCGCTCGCGCGCGTGGAGAGCCATCAGGACGGCCGCGGCGGAGAGGAGCGCGTTTCCATAGTCGAGCGGCGCGCCGGTCACCTGACGCGGCGGGTTTCGCTCGCCCGCCTGGAAGGTCTCCATGCCGCAGAACGCCTGGTACATCTGGTCGAAGCCGGCGCGCGACGCCATGGGCCCGCGGCTGCCGTAGGCGGTGTTGTGGCAGTAGACGAGCGCCGGCTCGATCGCCGACAGCCGCTCCCACCCGATTCCAAGACGCTCGGCGACCCCCGGCCGGAGGTTGTGGATCACGACGTCGGTTCCCGGGACGATGCGTTCCACCACCGCGCGCGCGCCCGGCGCCTTCAGGTCGAGAGCGAGGCCGCGCTTGCCGCGGTGGAGCCCGAGGAAGTTACGCGTGGCCGGGCGCATCGTGTCGCCCTCGAGAGGCTCGACCTTGACCACGTCGGCGCCGAGATCGGCGAGGAGCATCGCCGCGTACGGACCGGCCGCGAACATCCCGAAGTCGAGCACGCGGATCCCCGCCAGCGGCGGAGCCGATGCGCCGTCCGCTTCTCCCTGCGCGAGCGCCGCGCGCGGCTCGCGCCGATCGCGTCGCCCGGAGGACGCCGATGCGGCCGACCCCGCGACGGCAGGCGATGCCGCGAGCTCCTCCGCGGTCGGCCATCCCGAGTGGCGGAGCGCCGCCTCGGGGTTCGGCGTGAAGCCGCGCCGGACTGCGGCACCGCGGCACGCCCCGGGCGTCGTTTCGAACTGCATCGGAAGCCCGACCTGAAGGGTCGGGCCGTGGAGCGGATCGGCGACCTCGATCGCCATCCCGATCGCCGCCGTCTGCGGGTGGCGGAGCGCCTCCCCGATCTCCAGGCAGGGCGCGACCGCGACGTCGGCGCTCATCAGCACCTCGACCCACTCGTCGCGCGGGCGCGTGGCGAGCGCGCTCGCGACGACGTTGCCGAAGCGCTCGGCTCCGGCGGGGTCGCCGCGGAAGTGCCGCGCCGTCGCCGGACCGGCGAACGGGCTCGGATCGATTCCGGTCGCGTGGCAGAGCCGCTCGAACGCGCCGCGGGCACCGGTGTGGAGGTGGAGGTAGCGGCCGTCGCCGCAGCGGTAGATCGCCATCGTGGGCGCAACGCCTGAAAGGCGCGCCGGTCCCGCCATCTCGGCCGGCGGATGGTCGGCGTCCACGACGTACATCGTCGACTGTGCGAGGACGCCGTCGAGCAGCGACGTGTCGACCACGCCTCCGCGTCCCGTGCGGCCCCGCCGGAGCAGCGCCGCCATCCCGCCCAGCACGCCGAGCAGCGCGGCGCCGAAGCTCGGCCACGGGTGCGTGCAGAAGACTGGACGGCCCGCTTCGCCGCCCTGGCGCGCGAGGCCGCCGGTACGCGCCTGCACGAGCGCGTCGAACCCGGGACGGTCGCGATCCGGGCCTTCCTGTCCGTATCCCGAGATCGACACGGTGACGAGCCCGGGCGCGACCGCCGACAGCTGCGAAGGCACGAGGCCGAAGCGCGCGAGGGTACCGGGCGCGAAGCTCTCGAGAAGGATGTCGGTCGCCGGCAGGCGGGCCACGATGGCGCTCCGCGACCGCGGGTCGCGGAGGTCCATCTCGACGACCTGCTTCCCGCGGTGCCACACCGCGTATCCCGGGTGCTCGTCCCAGAGCGGGTCGCCGCCCGGCGGCTCGATCCGCAGGACGTCGGCTCCGTAGTCCGAGAAGAGCATCCCCGCGACGGCGCCCGCGACCCCACGCGTGAGGTCGAGAACGCGCAGCCCGGAGAGGGGTCCGCCCTCGAGAGCCGTCATTGGACTTCCCGCCCGCCTTAGCGGAACGCCGGCCGCGGATCGAAGCGAGCACCGCTTCCCGCGGGTTCCCCGCGCGCGACATGGCATGTGCCGTATCCACCGTCGCGGACCGCGGCACGCGGCGCGCGGGCGCACTTTCTATGTTGTCCCCAACCCGACGCCCGTGGTACCCGCGGGAGAGAGTTCATTCGGCCCGAGCTGGTCGCCGCTCGCTGCCCGCGGGAAGTCCTTCCCGCGAGCGCTGGCGCGGCCCCCAACATCTCACACATCCCGACCGCGCCTCGCTCGCACCGGACGGACAGAGCCATAGAGCTCCTTGGAGGTCATCGTGACAGGTGGGTCGCAATCGAGAGAGGACGCACTTCGCAGCTCGCGCCGCGAGCGGAGGGGCGGCGCGCAGTCGACGCGGATTTTTGGCGTGGCACGGGGTGGGGTCGCCATGGCCGCGGCCGCAGTTGCGCTCGCAATCCCGGGATGGGCGCACGCGACGGCGCCGAGCGATCTCTGCACCGGAAATCCGTGCAACGTCACGGCGTCGATCACGGTCGACCCGAATTCCGATCTCGACTTCGGCGACGGGACGCAGCTCGTCTTGAAGGCGACCGCGATCGTGACGCTCGGGGGGAGCGGGCCGCGCTCGCTCACGATGCGCGCCGGCTCGATCGTCATGGAGCCTGGCGCCCGCATCCTCGGGAACGGCGACGGCGCCCAGATCACCCTCCAGGCGACGATGGGCAACCTCGTCCTCCAGTCGTCGGGCGCGACCCTGTCGCGGATCGTCGTCGCATCCGACAACGCGGGCGGGATCGACCTCTCGGCGAGCGGGAACATCGACGTATCCGGCCTGCTGGACGCGACCAGCACCAGCGACGATTCGGTCGGCGGCAGCATCAGCATCACCGCCGGCGGCACGGTGGCGATCAACCGCGACATCGACTTCGACGCGACCGGCAGCTTCGCCTCGGGCGGCGACCTGACGGTCAGCGCGGGCACCGGCGCCACCGTGAACGGCATCCTCGACGGGACCGGCGTCGGAGACGGCGGCTCCGTCGACGTCAGCACCACCACCGGCGACCTCGTCGTGAACAAGAAGATCGACGTGAGCGGCGGCGCGCCCGAAGGCCTCGGCGGCTCGATCGACCTCACGGCGACCGCCGGCAACGTGCTCGTCAACGGCCCGCTCGTCGGCACGGGAGGTACCGGAGCGGAGGAGGCGTGCGGTGACGGCGCCGAGGTCGACATCACGGCCGGCCTCGCGGTGACGCTCTCGCAGCCCATGAGCCTCACCGCTGGAACCCAGTGCTTCGGCGGATCCGTGACGATCGTCGCCGGCACCACCTTCACGCAGCAGACGGGCGCCGACATCGTCGCGCGCGGCCCGGGCTCCTTCGGCGGCGGCGGGTTCTTCACCCTCCAGACCGGCGGCGACGCGACGATCCGGAACGTCGACCTCGGATCGCCGGGTGTCGGCGGCTTCTCGGACATCCGCGCCTCGAGCGGCACGCTCTCCTTCCAGGGCGCGATCAACATGCAGGGCACGGGCACGTTCGGGATCGGCGGCGCGGCCGACGTGACCGGCTGCACGGTCGTCGTCGCGTCGACCGGCAAGATCGACACGCGCGGCAACTTCGCCATCCCGCAGACCGGGCAGAACGTCGTGCGCGCCTCCGGATCGATGAACATCGCCGGGCAGCTGCTCGCGCTCTCCAAGAACGAGCTGCGCGTCAAGTCGGGCGCGCCCACGATCACCGGAACGGTCACGCCGGCCGCGATGATCATCGTGGACGACACCCTCCCGACGTGCATCCAGCTCGCGGCCTGCGGCAACGGCGTCGTCGAAGCCCCCGAGGTGTGCGACGACGACAACACCGCGAGCTGCGACGGCTGCAAGAACGACTGCACGCGTGCCGACGACGTCTGCGGCGACGGGATCGCCGAGTGTGGCGAGCAGTGCGACGACGGCAACGACGTCGACGACGACGGCTGCAAGAACGACTGCACCCTGCCCGGCAGCGAGGGCGTCCGCTTCGCGGGCAGCCTGCTGCAGCCGGCCGGCTGCCTGGCGGAGTGGGAGCTCAACATCGACGATCCGAAGATCAAGTCGAACGGCTTCCCCGACATCAGCCAGACCTGCGTCGACGGCGACTCGACCTGCGACTTCGACGAGCAGAACAACGACCAGTGCATCTTCCACGCGCGCATCTGCCTGCGGGTTCCCGATCCGCGGCTGCTCGGCTGTACGCCGGAGTCGATCGCCTCGGTGACGCTGCGCGGGCCGGATTCGCTCACGACCGGCGCGGCCAATGACCGCGCGAACGCGAAGGCGATCACCGACGCGCTGAAGGCGCTCGGCGGGACCGTCAAGCTCGGAACCCAGACGCTCCAGAGCGGTCCCGCGCTCGCGGCCTTCGACAACTGCACCACGCCGTTCGAGCTGCTCGTGCCGCACGCGCCGAGCAGCCTCGGCCGCGAGCTCTTCAACATCCGGGCCGACGATACCAACGGCCTCATCATGAGCTCGAACCAGATGCGCCTGCAGTGCGCCGTGAACACGTCGGTCTGCGGCAACGGCGTCACCGAGCCGACCGAGCAGTGCGACGACGGCAACAACAACGCGTGCGACGGCTGCTCGCCGACGTGCCGCAGCGAGTTCTGCGGCGACGGAATCGTGCAGTGCAGCGAGCAGTGCGACGAAGGGCTCGCGAACGGGACGCCGGGAAGCCGCTGCAACACCCAGTGCCAGGAGCTTCCGCCGGAGCTCCGGATTCCGGGCGGCGGCTCGAAGGTCCTCGATTGCCTGAGCGAGTTCTCCGCCGAGCTGAATCCGGCGCAGGTGGCGCTCGATCAGAAGGACCTGCCGAAGACGCAGCAGCGCTGCGTCGACAACGATCCCGAGTGCGACCTCGACCCGACCGCCGGCACGTGCCGGATCCGCGTCTGGGAGTGCCTCGGCGGCGGCGACGGTCGCTTCGGCTGCGCGGCGGCGCCGGTCCTCGAGCGTCAGGTGCTGACGCCGAATGCGCGCGCGACCGGGTCACCGCTCGCCGCGCGGAACGCGCTCAGCCAGGCGCTCAACGCCCTGCCGTTCCCGGCAGGCCCGGGCGAGGCGTGCACGACGCGCTTCGACGTCGACGTCCCGGTCGGCCCCAGGGGCTTGACGCTGAAGACGAAGGTGAAGCTGAGCGGGTCGAACAAGGCCGACACCGACGCGCTGAAGCTCCGCTGCGTGTCGCCGCCGGCGCCCTGAGCGACGAGGCGCGCCGGACCGAGCTCGCGATCGCGCGTGGGAGGGAGGGCCCTCCCTCCCACGCCCGCGATCCGCGAAGCTCGGATGCGAGCGAAGCGAGCCCGCGGGGAGTGGGGCCCCATTTGGCTTTGCCAAACGGGGCGAGGGGAGCGATCCCCTCGTGCGACAACTTGGGGCCCCATTTGGCTTTGCCAAACGGGGCGAGGGGAGCGATCCCCTCGTGCGACAACTTGGGGCCCCGTTTGGCTTTGCCGAACGGGCGAGGGGAGCGATCCCCTCGTTGAACAGATCTATAACCCGATCATCTTCCCCATGTAGTGGATCATCGTCTCGTCGGACCCGCCCCCGATCGAGATGAGGCGCGAGTCGACGAACGCGCGCCCCGCCGCGCTCTCGGTCATGTAGCCGAACCCGCCGTGGAGCTGGATGCACTCGTCGGCGACATAGCGCGAGGTCCGCCCCACGAGCAGCTTCGCCATCGAGATCTCGAGCGTCGCGTCCTCGCCGCGGATCCGCTTCCGGATGCACGCGTGCACCATCTCGCGGTCGGCAGTGATGCGCGTCAGCATGTCGACCAGCTTGAACTGCGTCACCTGCATCTTGCTGAGCGGCTTCCCGAAGAGGACGCGCTGCTCGCAGTGCTTGCGGGTGATCTCCCACAGCTCGCGCGACGACGCGTTCGAGCTGACGCAGGCCACCAGGCGCTCGTCCTGGAACTGCATCATCTGCTGCTGGAACCCGCGGCCGATCGCGCCGATCGTGTTCGAGACCGGCACTCGCACGTCCTCGAAGAAGAGGAGCCCCGTGTCCGAGCCCTTGTTCCCGATCTTGTCGAGCAGGCGGTGGCTGAAGCCGGGCGCATCGCTCGGGACGATGATCTGCGAGAAGCCCTGATGTCCGGCGGCGGGATCGGTGACCGCGAGCAGGCAGAAGAAGTCCGCCGTCGCCGCGTTGGTGATGTAGACCTTGGAGCCGTTGATCACCCAGTGGTCGCCGTCGCGCACCGCGCGCGTCTTGATGCCCGCGACGTCCGACCCCGCTCCGGGCTCGGTCACCGCGATCGCGCCGACCAGCTCGCCGCGGATCGCGGGGACGAGCCAGCGGCGGCGGAGCTCGTCCGAGCCGAACTGGTGGAGCGACGGCGTCGCCATGTCGGTGTGCACGCTGATGCCCATGCACACTCCGGCGTTGTCGCAGCGCGCGATCTCCTCGAACATGACCGCGGTGTACGACCAGTCGAGCCCGGCACCGCCCCACTTCGGGTCGTAGCGGATGCCGAGCATCCCGAGCTCTCCCATGGTGCGGTAGAGCGACTTGTCGATGCGCCCCATCTGGTCGAACTCGCGCGCGCGTGGCGCCAGCTCGTCCTGCACGAACTTGCGCACGACCGATCGAAACGCCTCGTGCTCCGGGCTCGCGTAGATCTCGCCTGACATCGCCTTTCCCTCCCGGAGCCGGCGGTCGCCCGAGTCGACCGCGCCGCGCTACCCGGCTGCGTGCGTGTTACCGGGGTCGGCGGCGCCGCGCCAGGCCCGGCGATCCGCCCACGCCGCGAACCGCGCGAGCGAGCCGGGGGCGAGCGCGCCCCAGAGGAAGAGAACGCGCGCGAGCGGCGTGAGGACGAGCCGCGCCTGTCCGCGGTCGCTGGCGGCGAGGATGCGCCGCGCCGCGCGCTCGCGCCCGATCGACGCGAGCGACGAGCGCGCGGCGAGCGCCACCCAGCGCGGCATCGGGGTCGCCGGAGCGCCCCCCGCCTCGGATCGCGGCGGCCGGATGAAGCCCGGGCAGACGAGCGTGACCCGGATCCCGAGCCCGCGCCATTCGGCCGCGAGGCTCTGGGAGACCCCGACGAGCGCGAACTTCCCGGCGACGGTCGCCGCGAGGCGCGGCACGCCGATCAGCCCTTCGATGGCCGCGACGTTGACGATCCGACCCCTGCCCGCCCGGACGAGAGCGTCGCGCGCCGCGATCATGAGCGCGAGCGGGCCGTACAGGTGCACGGCGAGCGAGGCCTCGAAGTCCGCGCGCGCCTGGCGCTCGATCGGCGCGACGCCGATCGTCCCGGCGCAGTTCGCGAGGAGGTCGAGCCGCCCGAACGTCTCGACCACGCGCTCGACCGCCTCACGGCATTGCGCGGCGTCGCCGACGTCGCACGGCCAGGCGGCGACCCGTCCGGGCGCGCCGCGAGCGAGCTCGCGCTCGGCCGTCGCGAGCGCCTCCCTCCCCCGCGCCACGATCGCGACCGCGAAGCCGCGCGCGAGGAGCGCGCGCGCCAGCTCCCGGCCGAGGCCGCGCGAGCCGCCGGTCACGAGCGCGACGCCCTGGACCCGACCGGGCGGCGATGACATCCTCTCGACGTGATCGATCTCCACGACTGGCCCACGCCGAACGGCTGGAAGGTCACGACCTTCCTCGACGGGGTCGCCCTCCCCTACCGCATCGTGCCCGTCGACATCGGCCGCGGCCAGCCATTCGTGTCGCCGTTTCTCCGCTTCGGCCAACGCGCCTGGCGCTGAGCGTGCCGCCCCTCGTCCCGCCATGCCGCTGACCGACAAGGTGTGCATCGTCACCGGCGCGACGTCCGGCGTCGGCCGCGCGACCGCGATCGAGCTCGCGCGCCGCGGAGCGACGGTCGCGATCGTCGCGCGCGATCCCGAGCGGGCGCGTGCGACCGCGCAGGAGGTCGCCGCCGCGGGCGGCGGCCGCCAGCCGGACGTCTTCCTCGCCGACCTCGGACGCCAAGGCGACGTGCGCCGCGTCGCGCAGGAGATCTCCGCCCGCTTCCCGGCGATCCACCTGCTCGTGAACAACGCCGGTGTCGTGAACCTGAAGCGCACGACGACCGAGGACGGCATCGAGGCGACGTTCGCGGTGAACCACCTCGCCTATTTCCTCTTGACGATCCTGCTCCTCGATCGGCTGCGCGCCGGGGCCCCCGCGCGCGTCGTCAACGTCGCGTCCGACGCGCACAAGTTCGTCCGCGGCATGAATTTCGACGACCTCGGCTTCGAGCGCGATTATCGCGCGATGCGGGTGTACGGGCACTCGAAGCTCGCGAACATCCTGTTCACGCAGGAGCTCGCGCGGCGCCTCGCGGGAAGCGGCGTGACCGTGAACAGCGTCCACCCGGGCGCCGTCGCGACCGGCCTCGGAAAGAACAATGGCCGCCTCGCGCAGCTCGCGATCCGCGCGCTCGCCCCGTTCTTCCGCTCGCCCGAGCAGGGGGCCGCGACGTCGCTCCACGTCGCGACCGCGCCCGAGCTCGCGTCCGTCACGGGCCGGTACTTCAAGAACTGCCGCGAAGCCGAGCCGTCGCGGGCGGCGCGCGACCCGGAGGCCGCCCGCCGCCTGTGGCAGATCAGCGAGCAGCTCGTCGGCGGCGCGCCGTCGACCGGGGACTGACGTGTCCGAACAGACCATCCTCGTCGTCGTGCAGGTCGTCGCCCTCGTGCTCGCGGTGAGCTTCCACGAGTCGGCGCACGGGCTGGTCGCCCTCGCCTGCGGCGACCCGACGGCGCGCGACCTCGGCCGAATCAGCTTGAACCCGCTTCGCCACATCGACCCCGTCGGGAGCCTGCTCCTTCCGGCTTTGCTGGCGTTCGCCGGAGCGCCCGTGTTCGGCTGGGCGAAGCCCGTTCCGGTGATGCTCGCGCGGACGCGCGCGCCGCGGCGCGCTCATTTCCTCATCTCCGCCGCCGGGCCGGTCTCGAACCTGCTCCTCGCAGGCTGCTCCGCTGCCGCCGTCGCGTGGCTCCGGCCGCAGCTCGAGGACGGCGGTCTGGTCCTTCACCTCGCGCTGTCCCTCGCCGTCTTCTCGGTCGTCGTGAACGTCGTCCTGGCGGTGTTCAACCTGCTCCCGATCCCGCCGCTCGACGGGTTCGGCGTCCTCGAGAGCCTCCTGCCGCGCTCGCTCGCGCCGCTCGCCGCGTTCCTGCGGCGATTCGGGATGGCGATCCTGCTGCTCGCGATCTTCACGGGCGCGCTACGCTCGGTCCTCGCGCCGGCGCAGCGGCTCGTGCTCGGCTGGCTGCTCGGCCGGGGTTAGCTCGACGAGGGGATCCCTCCCCTCGCCCCGTTGGTCAGGCGCGGCGGAGGATCGGGACGGCGGCGTCCCAGCGCGGGTCGGACACGAGAAGCTGGCGCGCCACGCGGCGGCGGCGATCGATCGCGATCGGCGCCACGAGGTCGATCGTCATCCGTCGAACGTCTTTCGGGATGGCGACCAGGGCGAGGAACTCGACGTCGTCGACGTCGGCGTGCAGCGCGACGGCGGCTTCCGCTCTCGGCGCCTCGTAGCCCCGAACCAGCCGCGACGGATCTCCAACGGCGAACGCGAGCTCGGGGTCCTCGAGCGACAGGAGCCACTCGAACGGCGACCCCGCGCGACACTCGAGCCGAGCGAACCGGCGGTGCTGCGGGAAGCCGACCAATCCCTCAGGGACCTCGAGGATGCGGTCCGCGGGCACCTCGCGGTCTCCAAAGCGCTGCGACGAAACCCGGGCCGAGCCCTCGTTCCGCCGCGTCCGGCGCGCCGGGGCGAGCTTTTCAGCCGTCCTCGGCATCGGCCTCATCTTCCCATATGCGCGCCGCCTCCGCGAGGCGCCCGGGATCCGTGACGACCGCTTCCAGGTTCTGCTTTTCGATCGATCGGACGACCTCTTCCCGGAAGATGCGGACGTTCGCAGGCGCCACGAAGCCGAGGCTCACCTGGCCGCCGCGGACGCCGAGCACCCGGACCGTGATCTCGTCGCCGATCCGGATCGTCTCGCCGATCTTGCGAGTCAAGACCAACATCGTCAGTCGCGCCCCGGCGCCGCGGACGCCACGGCCGTCCACTCCACGAGCGACCGGATCGCCCGGTCGGCGAGCGCGGCCGCGTTCCCGCCCGCGCCCGCGGCGCGGCGCGCAGCCGCGATCGCGCGCGGGCCGCTGACGGAGACGGCGAGCTCGGCCGCCGACGCTCCGCAGAAGAGGTCCGCCGCGACGTGCCCGTCCTGGTCGCTCGCAGCGGGATGGCCGTGCTCCGCGTTGATCGCATCCCGGAGCGCCGCCGCGCGCCGGTCGACCTCGGCGCACCAGCGCGCGATCGCCGCGTCCGGCGGTAGCGGGCTCCCTTGCACCGAGCGCGCCGCCCGGCGGAGACCGGCGACGGCGCGCGCGAGCCCGCGGACGCTCGCCGCGAGGTCCTCGGCCGCGCCGATGAGGTCGAGGCGCCGCTCCGTGCTGTCCGGCTCACGCGCGAGCGCGCGAGCCGCTTCCGCGAGGCGCTCCAGCTCGCCTGCGATCGCAATGCAGCCCGCGGACGTCGTCTCGCCGAGGACCTCCCGCGGCGCGCCTGCGCTCGAGTCGGCGCGCTCCGCCGCGATTGCGGCGCCGTCCAGCGCCTTCGCCAGGGCATCCGCTGCACGCGGCTCGGGTGAAGCCTCCCGTCGTGCGGGCTCGTGGCGCAGGCTCGCGAGCAGGCGCGGGTCCAGCGCGCCGTTCGGCTCGCGCGGCGCGGGCGATGGCGGCGGGAGCGCCGCCGCTGGCGGTACGTCGCCCGGCATTCGGCGAGAGGTCGCTATGGCGTCCATGTTCGCTGCCGCGCGACGCACGCCGTCGGCGGAGCGCGCGCGGACATCCGTGTTTGAAATGTTGTCGGTCGCGGGTGCTGGAAGCTTGAGGCGGAGTGATTCGTGCGGGTTGGACGGAAGCGGCGGTGGACGGCGGCCCGATCCGGCGCCGGGCGGACTGCGGTGCGACGCCGCGCGGCCTTCCAACGAGCTTGGAACGCGCCTCGCGCCGTCCGCCCTGTCGGGCTACTCAGGCGGCATGCTGCGGCTCTACGATTACCTCTCGTCCGGCAATGGGTACAAGATCCGAATTCTGCTTTCCCTGCTCGGCATCCCGTTCGAGAGGATCGAGCTCGACATCGTCGCCGGCGAGACCCGAACGCCCGACTTCCTCGCGCGCAACCCGAACGGCCGCATTCCGGTGCTCGAGCTCGAGGACGGGACGGCGCTCGCGGAATCCAACGCGATCCTCTTCTACCTGGCCGACGGGACCCCGTACCTGCCCGAAGGGCGTCTCCAGCGCGCCCAGGTCCTGCAGTGGATGTTCTTCGAGCAGTACAGCCACGAGCCCAACATCGCGACGTCCCGGTTCTGGCTCACGCACGGGCTCCTGACCGACGAGCGCCGGCCGCTCCTGGCCCAGAAGCACGCGCTCGGCGTCGCCGCGCTCGGCGTCATGGAGAGGCATCTCGCCGGGCGCGACTTCTTCGTCGGCCAGCGCTATTCGATCGCCGACATTGCGCTTTACGCCTACACGCACGTCGCCGGCGAAGGCGGATTCGACCTCGCGCCACACCCGAACGTCCGCGCCTGGCTCGCCCGCGTCGCGGACCGCCCGGGCCACGTGCCGATCACGCGCGGCTGAGCGCCCGCGCTCAGACCCGCAGCTCCACCTCGGGGTGGCGCGCCGCGACCATGCGCCGCATGCCGTCGCGCCATTTGACGCGCGTCGCGCCCGCAATGGCGTGCAGGCGCGACGTGTCGACGGCGACGCTCCCGATGGTCCGGTCGGTCGCGAAGAAGCGCGGCGGCGCGCCCACGAGGTCGCCGAGGTGGCTACACCACTCCTCGAGCGCGACGGTCTCGTCGCCTGCCCAGTTGAAGACGGTGGCCGGCACCGACGCCGCGCCCAGGAGGTGGGGGATCTGGGCTGCGATGTCGTCCTCGTGGATCGGGTTGTAGAGGCTCGGACCCGAGGGATGGACGGGAATGGGCTGGCCGGCGAGCATCCAGTCGAGGTGCAGCGCCGGCCACCCGCCGTTGTCGCCGTATGGGACGTTCAAACGCGCGATCGTCACCGGGACGTTCCACTCGCGCGCGCCGAAGCGAGCGATCGCCTCCGCCGCGATCTTCGAGATGCTGTACGTCGGCAGGATCGCGCGATGGTTGTCGCCGAGCGGGTCGGTCTCGCGCAGCCGGCGGTCGCCGGCGGCCTCGTAGACCCCGGTCGACGAGCAGTGGAGGAACGCGCGGGCGCGCCGGCAGCGGTGGAGCAGCCGGCCCGTGCCGCCGGCGTTCGCGTCGAGGTCCGCGTCGAAGCTCGCGTCGCGGCTCTTCGCGACGGCGAAGTGCAGCACGTAGTCGACGTCGTCCGGGACGTCGTCGAGCGACCCGTCGCCGAGGTCGGCCGCGACGCACCGCACGCCCAGCGCCGCAATGCGCTCGCGGTCCTCCGCGCGGCGGAAGCGCGCGAGGCCGAAGACCTCGTTCGCCGGCGCCAGCGCGCGCGCTACGGGCAGCGCGACCTGGCCCCCGACGCCTGTGATCAGGATGCGCTTTCCCTCGAGCTTTGCCATCGTTCCTCCCGCAAACGGTTCGTCGCTGGCTCGGGGACTGCGATCGCCATCGCGCGCCGTCACGGTCGTTCTCCGGCCGCCGCGACGAGACGTCAAGCGCAGCGCGCCAGCGCGCGCCCCGCGCGCGCTGGACATCCCGACGCACGTGCGCGAAGCCTCCGGCGTGAGCGCGCGATCGCCGTCCGAGCTCGTCGATCTCGAGCGCTATCCGCTCCTCGATCTCGCCGCGCCGCGCGGGGGCCGCCTCGTGAGCGAGTGCCGCTCGCAGCTCGGCGCGACCGGCTGCTGCGAGCTGCCGGCGTTCCTCACGGCGGCGGCCGTGGAGCGCGCGATCGCCGACACCGAGCCCCTGCTCCGGCTCGCCCACCATTCCGAGGGGCCCATCCAGCCGTACCTCGAGCCGGCCGATCCGTCGCTTCCGAACGACGACCCGCGCCGCCACCTCGGGAGATCCGCGCTTTCGGCGATCGCGTACGACCTTTTTCCGCCCGCGCACTCCCTGCGCCGGCTCTACGAGTGGGATCCGCTCATGCGCTTCCTCGCGGCGGCGCTCGGCGAGCCGGAGCTCCATCGCTACGCCGACCCGCTCGGGGCGCTCAACGTCGCGGTCATGGAGGACGGCGACGAGCTCGGCTGGCACTTCGACCAGACCGACTTCGTCACGTCGATCGCGCTCCGGAGCGCCGAGCGCGGCGGCGATTTCGAGTACGCGCCGAACGTCCGCCGGCGCGACGACGAGGACTACCCGGCGGTGCACGCGGTGCTCTCGGGCGACCGGTCGCGGGTGCGGCGGCTCGGGATGGCGCCGGGGACGCTGCTTCTCTTCCAGGGCCGGTACTCGATCCACCGCGTCACCGAGATCGGCGGCGGCGTCCCGCGGCTGGTCGCGCTCCTCGCGTACGACACGAAGCCCGGCACCGTGAGCAGCGACCTTCTGCGCTATGCTCGCTACGGTCTCGGCGGCTGACGGCGGCCGACGCCGCACGCGATCGATTTCATCGGAAGGAGCACGAGAGATGCAGGACGTTCTGGCAGGCGTGCGCGTCGTCGAGGTCGCGCAGTGGTGGTTCGTCCCGGCGGCCGGCGCCGTGCTCGCCGACTGGGGGGCGGACGTCATCAAGGTCGAGCACCCCGTGAGCGGAGACCCGCAGCGCGGCCTCGTCACGTCCGGGCTCGTCCCGAACACGGGCGGCGTGAATTTCATGGTGGAGCAGTCGAACCGCGGCAAGCGCAGCATCGGGATCGACCTCGCCAAGCCGAGCGGCCTGGAGCTGCTGCAGCGGCTCGTGTCCGGGGCGGACGTGTTCCTCACGAACTTCCTGCCGGACGCACGCCGCCGCCTCGGCATCGACCTCGACGACGTCCGCCGCATGAACCCGCGCATCATCTACGTGCGCGGCCACGGCCAGGGCGCGCGCGGACCCGACGCCGCCAAGGGCGGCTACGACGCCGCGTCGTTCTGGTGCCGCGGCGGGATCGCCCACGCCCTCACGCCGCGCGGCGCGGCCGCGCCCATCATGCAGCGCGCCGCCTTCGGCGATTCGACGGGCGCGATGACGATCGCGGGCGGGATCGCGGCCGCCCTCTTCCGGCGCGAGCGCACCGGCATCGCGTCGGTCGTCGACGTCTCGCTCCTCGGGACCGCGATGTGGGTGCTCGCGCCCGACATCGTGGCGACCAAGCTCACCGGCGGCGACCTGCCGTCGTTCGATCGAACCGGGGCGCCGAACCCGATCGTGAACAGCTATCGTACCGCGGACGGCCGCTGGCTCTTCCTCAACATGCTGCAGCCCGATCGCTACTGGGCGGACCTCTGCCGCCACCTGGAGCGGCCGGACCTCGTGAGCGACCCGCGCTTCGCCGACGGGATGGCCCGCTTCCAGAACAAGGAGGCGTGCGTGCGGGAGCTCGAAGCGGTCTTCGCCGCCCGCACGCTGGACGAGTGGCGCGCTCGCCTCGCAACCGTGGAGGGCGTCTGGGCGCCGATGCAGAGCGCGCGCGAGCTCGCGTCCGACCCGCAGGCGCTCGCGAACGGGTACCTGCAGGAAGTCGAGGGGAAGGACGGCAAGACGTTCTCGCTGGTCGCGAGCCCGGTCCAGTTCGACGAGCGGCCCAGCACACCGAAGCCCGCGCCCGACATGGGCGAGCACACCGAGGAGATCCTCCTCTCGCTCGGCCTCGACTGGGAGCGGATCGCCGCGCTCAAGGCCGACGGCGCGATCAACTGAGTGCGACCGCGCCTGGCGAGCCCCGTCCGGCGCGGCTAAGCTGCCGGCATGGCGGTTCGCGAGGCGATCGTGCTGATCGGGCACGGCGGGGTGCCGTCGGACTGCCCCGCGAGCCTCGTCGGCGAGCTGAAGCGCCTCGAGGGCGAGCGGCGCGCCCGCGGCGAGGCCGCCATGGGCTCGCGCGAAGCCGAGCTCGACCGCCGCGTCCGGACGTGGCCGCGGTCGGCGGAGACGGAGCCGTACCACGCGGGCCTCGAGGCGGTGGCACAGCGGCTCGCCGCGCGCATGGCGCCGCGCCGGCTCGTGGTCGCCTACAACGAGTTCTGCGCGCCGAGCGTCGAGGAGGCGATCGCCTCGCTCGTGCGGGACGGCGTCGAGAGGATCGTGCTCGCGACGACCATGTTCACGCCGGGGGGCTCGCACTCGGAGCTCGAGATCCCGGCGATCGCGGCCGCCGCGCGACGCGCACACCCGGGCGTGGACGTCCGCTACGCCTGGCCGTTCGACCTCGACCGCGCGGCGGACTTCCTCGCCGAGCAGATCGACCGCTCCTGATCCGGACGCCCGAGCGATGCCGCGGCGGCGCGCTCGCAATCACCCCGCGCCCGCCGTCGGATCGCGGATCGGATCGGCGCGAAAGACGAGGAGGCCCGGCGGGCGCTCGAGCGCGACGAGCGCGAAGCGCCCCGCGAGGCGGTCGCGCACCGGCTTCAGCGGAAGCTCCGCCGACCAGACGACGATGCGGCTTCCCCCCGCGCTCGCTGCCGGATCGCGCGCCAGGTCGGCTAGGCCGTCCGCGGTGAGCTCGCGCACCCGGCGCGGGGCGAGGAAGAAGGCCGCGGCCGGGTACGTGAACAGGTCGCAGTAGATCTCGTCGGCGGGCGCCAGCTCGCCGGCGAGCCGTGCGAGCGTCGGCCGAAGGGCCGTGCGCCCGTCGTACAGGGCGCCGACGCCCGGGCGATCCGCGATGCGCGCGACCTGCGATCGCCTCGCGAACGCCACGAGAGGCGCCGCGACGAGAACGGCCACGAGCGCAGCCGCGAGGACGCGCCGAGCCGGCTCGCGCCCGTCCGTCGCGTTCGCGCCCGCGCCGCGCGGAGCGCCCGCGACGAATCGGGCCGCGCTGGCGACCGTGCGCGCCAGCGCGATCGCGAGCAGCGGCGCGAGCGGCAGCACGTAGCGATCGATGTACCGGAAGCGCACGAAGACGAGGGTCGCGAAGTGCACCGCGATGCCCGCCGCCACGAGGACGTCGGCGCGTCGCCGGCGGGACGCGAGCACCGCGTCGGCGACGCTCGCTCCGGCGCCGCGTGCTCCGGCGACGTCGGTCGACCGGCTCGCGAAGGCGGCGACGCAGAGGAGCCCGACCGCCGCGAGCGCCGTGACCCACGGATCGGCGAGGACCGGCGCGACGACCCGCCCCCACCCCGCGATCCGCCCGGAAAGCTCGGCGACGCCGTCGCGCCACGGCAGGACGAGGAGGGGCGCGCCGATCGCGCGCCGCTCGTTTTCGATCTGTCCGCCGACGAAGAAGAGCGGCGCGCGGGCGGAGCCGAGCCCCCACGCCAGGAGAGCGGCGAGCGGCGCCGCGAGCCCGGAGGCCCACCGCACCGCGGAGCGCCAGGCTCCGATGCGCGCGGCCGCGGTCCCGGGCGCCGGCTCAAAGAGCAGGACGGTCGCCGCGACCAGCGGAAGCGAGACGATCGCCTGCTGCTTCGTCGCGCACGCGAGACCGGCCAGCACCCCGCTCCACCCCGGGCGTCCGGCGAGCGCGGCCCACCACGCGGCCAGGAGGAGGAGCACCATGAAGGGGTCGAGCAGGATCGTGGGCGCGAACAGCACCGCGAAGAGCGACGTGCTCGTGAACCAGGCGGCGAGGAGCGCCGTGGCCTCGTCCGCGTAGAGCCAGCGCGCGATCCCGCACGCGAGCGGGATGCTCGCCAGCGACGCGACCAGGTCGGGCAGGAGCGCGGCGGTGACGGACGGGCCTGTGAAGCCGAAGATCGCCGCCAGCAGCATGTAGAAGAGCGGGGGCTTCTGGCTCGGATCGCCGTCGAGAAACAGGTCGCCGTTCGCCACCGCGAGCGCGCGGTGGAGGCTCCGGTACTCGTCGGTGTGGAATGCGACGCGCGGCAGGAGCGCCAGGCGCAGGGCCAGGCCGATCGCGACGATCGCGAGCAGGAGCGCCGACGACCGCGCGCGCCGCGCGCGAGCGGTCACTACTCGGCGGGCGTCGCGAACGCGCCCGCGAGCTGCTTCATCACGTCGCTCGTCGTGACCGGACGGCGCTCGTCGCCCTCCACGGGGGGCTTGCCGCCGCGCACGCTCTTGACGCTGAGGTCGACGTCCGGCGACTCCGCGCGCAGCGCTCCCGCGGTGCACTTTTCGCGCGGGCGATGGCGGAACGCATCGAGCTGGAAGATGCGGAGCGCGTTCTCGTGGGTGATCTTGTGGACGTCCGCGTCCGGAACGCCGTCGAGGCTCCGCGCCAGCGCCTCCGGCGACCGCGGCCAGGTCGTGTCGGAGTGCGGGTAGTCGCACTCCCACGTGATCGTGTCGATCCCGACCTCGTGGCGGAGCTTCACGCCGGTCGCGTCGTCGATGAAGCAGGTGATCATGTGGTCGCGCCAGACCTCGCTCGGGCGGCGCCCGGCGAAGTCCTGATGCGTCCACGCGTGGTGGTGCTCGTGGACGTAGTCGGCGCGCTCGAGGAAGTACGGGATCCAGCCGATGCCGCCCTCCGACAGCGCGATCCTGAGGCGCGGGAAGGTCTTGAGGACGCGCGACCACAGGATGTCGGCGGCGAAGCTCACGATGCTGATCGGCGTGACGGTGATCATCACGTCGACCGGCGCCTCCATCGAGTTGAAGACCATGCCGGCGCCCGAGCCGATGTGCACGCAGACCACCGTGCCTTCGTCCGAGCACGCCTTCCACAGCGGATCCCAGTGATCGGAGTGGAAGCTCGGGAGGTTCAGCTTCTCGGGGCTCTCGGTGAAGCTCAGCGCGTGGCAGCCCTTGCGCGCGACGCGCCGCACCTCTTCCGCCATGAGCTCGGGGTCCCACATGATCGGGAGCGCAAGCGGGATGAAGCGACCCGGATAGCTGCCGCACCACTCGTCGATGTGCCAGTCGTTGTAGGCCTGGAGCATGATGCGCGCGACGTTCTTGTCGGCGAGCTCCGCGAACTTCATTCCGGTGAAGCCCGGAAACGAGGGGAAACAGAGCGAGGCGAGGACGCCGTTCGCGTTCATGTCGCGGATGCGCTCGTGGACGTCGTAGCAGCCGGGTCGGAGCTGCTCGTAGGACGTCGGCTCCATGCCGTACTCCTCGGCGGGCCGGCCCACGACGGCGTTCAGCGCGATGTTCGGGATCTGCTGCCCGTTGAAGACCCAGACGTCGCTGCCGTCGGCCTTCCGGACCACGCGCGGCGCCTTCGCCTTGTGCTGCGCGGCGAGGTGCTGCTCGAACATGCCGGGCGGCTCGACGACGTGGTCGTCGACGCTCACCAGGATCATCTCTTCGGGACGCATCGGCTCACCCGCTCCTTCCGGCGACGGTCGGCCCGCGCGCATGGCGCGTCGCCGGGACGATCGATCGCCCGATTCAGGTGATACCCGGCTTGCGCGGGCGGTGTCGAGAGGGCCGGGACGGGACCGCGCCCGCGCCGGTCAGTGCGTCGTCGGGCCCTCGCGCGCGTCGAGACGGGCCGCCGGATCTGCAAGCTCGCCGGAGGCCGCCGGGTCGTTGGACTCCGCGAGCCCGTCCGCGTCCTCGCGTTCCCCGGCCTCGCCGTGACCCCGCGCCGCCGCAGCGGCCGCGCGGTGGTGCGGGATCCGGACGGTGAAGCTCGATCCGCGACCCGGCGTCGAGCGTACGGTGAGCTCGCCGCCGAGCTGCTCGATCAGGCAGCTCACGACGGCCAACCCGACCCCGACCCGCCCGCGGATCTCGCGGCCGCTCTCCTCGAGTCGCTGGAACGGCTGGAACAACCGCGCAACGTCGCGCTCCTCGATGCCGGCGCCGGTGTCCTCGACCCGGAACTCGACCTCGTGGCGCGCCGCGAGGTTTCGCACCGACACGGTGACGGACCCGCGCGTCGTGAAGCGAAGCGCGTTCGCGACCACCTCGGCGATCACGAGCCGGAGCCGCACGGGATCCGTCTCGACGACCGGAAGGTCCCGTCCCGCGACCCACGCGAGCTCGACGTCCGCGCCTGCCGCCCACGGCCGGTCGCGCATCTCCGCGACGAAGTGATCGATCCGGAGCGGCTCGTCGGAGACCGCGGTCGCGGCCGCGTCGCCGGCGAGGCCCGTCACGCTGCCCACGACGTGGACGAGGTCGCCCACGGACGAGTGGACCGTCGCCAGGGCGGCCTGGACCTCCCCGCCCGCCACCACGCCGGAACCCGCGACCGGCGGCTTCGACTGCTCCACCAGGCGGAGAAGCCGGCCGCGCAGCTCGCGGGCGAGGTCGGCGAAGCGCTCCGACCGCACGCGGCTCGCAATCACGTTGTCGACGTAGAGCCGCTGGAGCGCGGCGGTTCGCTTCGCGACGCGAGCTTCGAGCTCGCGCGCCCACGCGAAGCCCCGGTCGGCGCGCTGCCGCTCGCGCCGGATCTCCCCGAGCACCTCGCCGTAGAAGAGCGCGACCGTGAAGAGGAACACGACGCGGAGCATCCTTCCCGTCGTGATCGTGAACGCGTCGCCGGAGAGGTACACGTCGGCGAGGCTGATGAAGACGGCCCCGAAGATGACCATCGCGAGGTTGTTGCTCGCGGCTGCGAGGAAAAGGACGAAGAAGTAGAGCAAGAAGAACTCCTGCCCCATCGCGCCGGTCGAGTGGATCGCCCAGGACACCCACAGCGTGTCGGCGATGAGGACCGGCGCCTCGACGTACCAGGAGAAGAGGCTCCGGGCCGGAACGGCGGACAGCGCGACGTTGCTCGCGAGCGCCGCGACGATCATGAGCGCCTGCGGGACGGAGACCTGGCCTCCCGGGTTCTGGAAGACCAGCAGGTACGCCGCGACCGTGATGAACACGTAGCGGAGGACGAGGAAGAGCCCCTTCCGACCGCCGCCGAAGTGCCGAAACTCTGCGTACGAGCCCATTCTACGGGTCCCTTCGGCGCGTTGTCCCGATCCGTCGAGTCGCGAGGCGGGCGAGCGACTTGCGCTTCGCCGGGCGCCTCGGCTCGAGCGAGCGCGGCGCATGAGGGATGGTGGGGCGTTCGCTAGGCGAATCGCCGCAACGGCCGGGCTCCAGACGCAAAGAAGCCCGCCACATACGTGGCGGGCTTCTCGCAAGGATCCGGCGGCGTCCTACTCTCCCACGTCGAACACGACGCAGTACCATCGGCGCTGAAGGGTTTCACTTCCGTGTTCGGGATGGGAACGGGTGGTTCACCTTCGCCATGGCCACCGGAAACCGTTCGCGCCGCTTCCCGAGCGGCGCGTTGCATACTGGGCAATGGGTCTTCCGGACCAGACCGATCCAGAGTCTTCGAGCGTAGTAGCTCGTCAATAGTGGTCAAGCCTCACGGCCAATTAGTACAGGTTAGCTCCACGCATTGCTGCGCTTCCACACCCTGCCTATCAACGTCGTCATCTTCGACGGGCCTTCAGGGACTTACGTCCAGGGAAATCTCATCTTGGGGTGGGCTTCCCGCTTATATGCTTTCAGCGGTTATCCCTTCCGCACATAGCTACCCGGCGGTGCCGCTGGCGCGACAACCGGTACACTAGAGGTGCGTCCCTCCCGGTCCTCTCGTACTAAGGAGAGCTCCCCTCAAATTTCCTCCGCCCGCGGCGGATAGGGACCGAACTGTCTCACGACGTTCTGAACCCAGCTCGCGTGCCACTTTAATCGGCGAACAGCCGAACCCTTGGGACCTGCTCCAGCCCCAGGATGTGACGAGCCGACA